>JAEEGF010050211.1_pt1 | contig 11576 bp, 12 predicted proteins | sample 9134171 | NCBI WGS metagenome assembly JAEEGF01 (sample SAMN16246542, study PRJNA631951) | gut metagenome | biome: gut microbiome; feature: rumen; material: AP-attached | host: Bos | place: Iran: Karaj | collected 2018-10 | reverse complement strand
TACGGTCGTCACGCTTCCACCATACAGGAAAAGACAAGTTTATTTGACAATCTGACGATTTACAATTTGACAAATTATTCTCGCTAAAGGTTGCAAAGGGTGGAACGCCCACTCCAAGTTCCTGTGCTGTAAGCAAGAGCTTCCGTCGGCTAATGCCGAGCATAGCCTTTGCACTGTTGAGGACGGGGATACCAGACTCTTCGATTTGGGCTAACCATTGCAGGGTGGAGTGGTTGCGCCCCATCGACAGAATGATGTCGGCATGGTGCTCAACTGGCAGGTTCTCCTCGTTCGCAATGCTCACGCTGTGGCCCTTAACTGTAAGGCAATCAGCCACGGCAAGCAGAATCGCCGTATCACGGTCAACGGAGTTGGGCGAATGCTTCTGCGCACGCTTTATAAGCAGTATGTTCTTGGGCTTCTGCATATTCAAGTGCGAAATTACAACAAATTCGGCGAAATGGCGCATTTAGCTCCTCCTTTTTTCGATTTAAGTCTTATAATTTGTTAAAAAGAGTTTAATTTGTTTGCGTAATATTGAAAAGTATTATATTTGCACCCAGTTAGAAAGTTTTTTAATTCACCTTATTCATTAACAAAAAAATCAAAAAGCAATGAAGAAGTTATTTGCAATGGCAATGGCTGTAGTAGCTATTTCCTTCGCTTCTTGTGGAAACAAGACTGAAAAAGCAGAATGTTGTGACACCACCGCTTGCGAGTGCAAGTGTGACACCTGCCAGTGCGACCCTTGTGAGTGCGCTCAGGCTAAGTGCTGTGGCGAATGCCCCGTTAAGGCTCTGGCCGAGAAGTTAGAGGCTGGTGACGCTGAAGCTATCACCGCTTCTTTCGCTGAAGCTCAGGAGAAGATCGAAGCTTTGGTAGCTGAGGGTAAGACCGAAGAGGCTCAGAAGATCGGTAGCGCTATCCAGGAGTTCATCAACACCAACAAGGAGAAGCTGGCTGACGCTCAGATTACCGTTGACAACATCGTTGCCACCATTGCGGGTCTGCCCGCTGCCGTTGAGGCTACTGCAGAGGCAGGTGCTGAGGCTGTGAAGGCTGACGCTCAGGCTGTAAAGGAAGGCGCTGAGGCTGCTGCTAACGCTGCCGTTGAGGCTGGCAAGGCTAAGGCTGAAGAGGTTGCCACCGAGGCTGTTGAGGCTAGTAAGGCTGAGGCTAACAAGCAGATTGACAAGGGCGTTGACGCTGCTAAGAAGAAGCTGGGTCTCTAATCCCAAGATTGCACAAGTCATAAAGAGGGTTGCCACGAGGCAATCCTCTTTTTTTGTCCTCAAGCCTGCATGGCAGCGTCGAAGCAAGCTTCACTCTGCTCTTCTGGTTTATCGAAAACGTTAATAATTACTAAATTACAGTCGTTCCTTTGCGGGTAAAGTGAATTTCTTTATATCTTCGCAACGTCTCCATTGTGGAGTTACTTTATATCAAAGAGATTACATGAAAGACGGAATTATGCGTGTCGGTATTATAGGTACCGGGTGGATAGCGGAGAAGGCTGTCATCACATTGCAGGGTCTGGTGGATGTCGAGGCCTACGCCATAGGCTCGCGCTCGCAAGAGAAGGCTGAAGCGTTTGCCAGAAAATGGAATATCCCCAAAGCATACGGCTCATACTCAGCCTTGATTGCGGATGCGGATGTGGACCTGATTTATGTTGCCACACCGCACTCCCATCACTTCGATGTGACATGCGAGGCCATCTTGGCAGGGAAACCTTGTCTGGTGGGGAAAGCTTTCATGGCAAACTTACGGCAAGCAAAGGAGGTAGTCGATATGGCTCACAAGAACGGTGTGTTCCTCGCCGAGGCAATATGGACGCGCTATCAGCCAGCTGTTGGTATCGTGAAAGGTCTGATAGCAGAGGGGCGCATCGGTGAGCCAAAGCTAATCACTGCAACCTTGGGTTACAGCATGGGGCGCAAGGAGCGTATCTTCAGTCCCGACCTCTGCGGAGGGGCCTTGCTCGACTTGGGTGTCTATGCCCTGAATTTCGTTCGTATGTTCACCGATGCTGACATTAAGACAATCGACGGGCATTGCGTGAAGACGGACACAGAAATGGACCTCACCAACGCCATGACCATCATCTTGGAGAATGGTTTGTTGGCTAACGTGCAGTCATCTGCCGCTTGCGTGGGGGATAATATAGGTGTAATAGCTGGAACCGAGGGGAACCTTATCATCGATAATATCAATAATCCCCAGACCATAACCGTGAATGGTCCCGACCGCAGTTACGTCGAGACAATACATGTGCCACACCAAATCACGGGTTACGAATACCAGTTCCTTGCCTGCCGTCAGGCTCTTATCGATGGTTTGTTGGAGCCGCGAGAGATGCCACACGATGAGACACTCTATATCATGCAGCTGATGGATGGTCTGCGAGAGAAGTGGGGCGTAAGGTATCCGATGGATTGCTAATCAGTAGGCTGAGCGCACCCTTACAAGACCTTCCAGACATTCAGAGTGATGCCTTCTCCAGGTCCCCATGCTGGGGCACATAGGAATAGGGCATTGTTGAGCCAGGCATACTTGCTGTCCTCAGGTGCTTCGAACTGAGGTGCGGCTTTAAAGTAGAAACCTCCATCACCACCGGCTATGATGCCACGGTTGCGAATGTGGATGTATACGCCGTCGTCAGTCTTTATACTGTAGATGGCCTCGATTTCAGTACGGTTCCCTTTTGCCAATTGCCAGTCGGCTCCACCTTCAAGGATTGTACCCTTCAACTGTGGGCCTTCGAATGTGCCTCCAGTAATAGGGATGACTGTACGTCGGCCCTTTGGAGTCTCGCCGACAGAATAGGGCGCGCCCAGTTTTACCTTCAGTTGCATCACGAACTCAGTCTGGGGACCTGGAATATCGGTCGTCGTTTGGGCTTTGACGCCCATACTTGCGATGGCAAAGCATGCCATTAACATAAGTACTCGTTTCATATTATCTTTTGTTTACATGTGTAACTTTGATGTTCTCCTTCATTCGCTATCCGTACTAATAAATGTGGAAGCAGGCAGACCGGCTCCGTTTACGAGGTTGGCATCAGTGAAAGGTTGCCAAGCGTAGCGCACGAAACGGGGGTGCTTAACTTCTTTGGCCGTGAGCTTGATCTGGTTCCCCTTGATTTCAGCCTCGGCAGGATGGTATTCTCCTGGGTATTCGGCTATTTCAAAAGTGCGTAGGGGCTTGCCGTCAGCAGCGTGTAGTCCTTCGGCATAGTCGAAAGTAACGACGGCTTCGTTTCCCTTGAACTCAACAGAGCGATATAGGGGACCAGAGGGTACAACATGTTTGTATCCGTAGTCGTTGTGCAAAGCCAATGCTGCCAGTCGGTGAGCTACGGGACGTTTGTTGCGTGGGTGCACGTCGGTGAGATTGCCGACATCGCTGCTTACGGCCATGCCTGAATGGGGAATCTGGTCAAGAAGTCTGCGTTGCGAATCGCGGAACCAAGGCCATGACGGACGGTTGAGGCTGCTAAGCTGCACATAGTAGAAGGGTAGTTGCTCGTCGTTCCATGCCTTGCGCCAACTTTGCACCAGCAATGGGAAGAGTCGTTCGTGGGCATCCTTGTTGTGGGCATTGCTTTCCCCTTGGTACCATATTACGCCTGAAATGGGTAATTCACTGAGCAGTCGGATGCTGGACTCATAAAGATAACAGGGTTCGTAGGGATGACGCTGCAGGGGAGCATGCTCCTTTCCCATGTTCTTTTCTGCCCGTCCACGTACCCAATCTTGTATGAAGTCGTTCCGAGTCCAGTCGCGCAGGATTTCGGGGAATTGGTATTCTAGTGTCCAACGGTTAATCCAAGCCTCGGCAGGACTCCCTCCAATGGCGTTGTTGATAATGCCGATGGGGCACTGAAGACTATCTTGCAGTTCGCGAGCAAAGTAGTAACCGATGGCGCTGAAGCGGGGAGAAGTCTGAGGGGAGCAGGTCGTCCATCCCGGATCAGTGTAGTATAGCAAGTGATTGACGCTGTCGAGAGCTGAGGCACTCCACTCGACATTGTCGGTACGCCAACGTGCTTCAAGATTGAGCAATCGAATATTGGGATTCTGGCTTGAGGGTATGTCTATCTCACCCGTTGTGCATTGTTGCAGTTGAAACTCCATATTCGACTGTCCGGAGGCGAGCCATACTTCACCTGCCATGATGTTTTGCAGGGTGATGGTTTGCTGGGACGTGCTTGCAGTCAGCGTATATGGACCGCCTGAAGGTAAGGGGTTGATGCGAACTGTCCATCGTCCGTCGAGCCCGGCCTTGGTATAGTGGCGTTGGCCATTGATGCGTAGGCAAACTTTATCGCCAGCATTTGCTAAGCCACTAATATCAAAACTGCGGTTACGTGGCAATACCATGTTGTTGCCATAGTAATGGGGCAGTTGCAGGCCTCCGTAGTCACCCGTGATGGCACTATATACGACTTTAGCCATAACACCATATCCTTCAAGGTTAGGATGCACAGCATCGGGGAAAAGTTCTGGGCGGTGGTGGAGTGGGGTATAGAAGTCGATGAGTTCGCACTCCTTGCGCTTCGCCACTTGTTCAATGACCTGTTGGATCTCTCTGTGCCAGTCGCGTGTGCCTGAAAGAAAACGATGATGGCGACTGGATAGGGGAGTCATACGGGCAACGATAATGCGACACTTTGGATTAGACTTGCGCACGGAATCGATGAGTGCAGAATAGTCTGCAACGAATTCGTCACGATAATTCGGCCAAGCCCGTGGGTCAGTGTCATTGATTCCAAGGTGGATGACAGCAATGTCACCATGGAAATTCATAGCTTGCTGGAACTCTTGTTGGTCGAAATAAGGACGAAAGGCATGACGCAGTAGCGTGGCACCAGGCTTGCCAAAGCGTCCCACTTCGTATTGCGGCCCCAAGAGGTTTTGGAGTTGAGAAGGGTAGGAGTCTTTTTCAGGGTTTTGCAGACCTGTTCCATAAGTGATGCTGTTGCCGATGCAGCTTACACGGATAGGCTTTGCAGACTTTTGTGCCCACATGGTCACACTGAGCAGCAGGCTGATAGCGATAAGAAGACGTTTCATGGTGTTGATTGTTTAATTGTAGGACAAAGTTAGAAAGAAAAAGCGGAATAACCAAATTCATTATTGACTTCTATGTTTGCTGAATCCTTATATACCATATTTAATATACGCGCGCGTAAGAATTCAAGCATAAATGATTTTCCAAATGATTGGGTAATAATATATAATCAATAGAAAACACCTCAATGATGCCTCATTATGGCCTTAAATTCTCTTAAAAATGTTAATAATTCTTAAATGTTCGGCTTTTTGACCCTTTCAAGGCAAATAAGAGGCCCATAATGATTGTGGTTTAAGATAGTTTTCGTAACTTTGCACCCCGAATGGCCTCATTGTGCCCGTTCGTGAACATAAATTGATATAAAATATACAATAATATAATAATTAAAACAAAAACAAAATGCCTACAATTTCACAATTGGTAAGAAAAGGCCGTACTGTGTTGGTAGACAAGAGCAAGAGCCCTGCACTCGATAGCTGCCCCCAGCGTCGTGGCGTTTGTGTTCGTGTTTACACTACCACACCTAAGAAGCCTAATTCGGCGATGAGAAAGGTCGCCCGTGTCCGTCTGACTAATCAGAAGGAAGTGAACAGTTACATCCCCGGTGAGGGTCACAACCTGCAGGAGCACAGCATCGTGCTTGTTCGTGGTGGTCGTGTTAAGGACCTGCCCGGTGTTCGTTATCACATCGTACGCGGTTCTCTGGATACCGCAGGTGTTGCCAACCGCACACAGCGCCGTTCGAAGTATGGTGCTAAGCGTCCTAAGGCTAAGAAGTAATTTAGATTAAAAGTAAAGTTAAAACCTGTTTTGGTTGTAAGCTAAGGTTGAGTAAGGCTGCAGAGGCAGCACTGAAGAACGCGAGAATACAGCCCTGACACAAAACCCAAAACAAAATGCGTAAAGCTAAACCAAAGAAACGTATCGTACTTCCCGATCCCGTGTTCGGTGACGTGAAAGTATCGAAATTTGTGAATCATCTGATGTACTCTGGTAAGAAGAGTATCTCGTATACTATTTTCTACACAGCTCTGGACATCGTTGCTGAGAAGATGAAGAGTGAAGAGAAGCCTGCCCTCCAGATTTGGAAAGAGGCTCTTGACAAGATTACTCCTCAGGTGGAAGTAAAGAGCCGTCGTATCGGTGGTGCTACCTTCCAGGTTCCCACAGAGATCCGTCCCGACCGTAAGGAGTCAGTTTCTATGAAGAATATGATTTCCTATGCTCGCAAGCGTGGTGGTAAGACCATGGCCGACAAGTTGGCAGCTGAGATTATGGATGCCTACAATGAGCAGGGTGGTGCTTTCAAGCGTAAGGAGGACATGCATCGTATGGCCGAGGCCAACCGTGCATTTGCACACTTCCGCTTCTAAGCAAAGCTTTTGAGGTAAAAGATTTGATTTAGAATAGAGATAGAGATAAAGAAAGATGGCAAAACAAGATTTGCATTTAACTCGCAATATCGGTATCATGGCTCACATCGATGCCGGTAAGACGACTACTTCAGAGCGTATCCTTTTCTACACGGGTAAGACTCACAAACTTGGTGAGGTGCACGAAGGTGCAGCCACTATGGACTGGATGGCTCAGGAGCAGGAGCGTGGAATTACCATCACCTCTGCTGCTACCACGGCTTATTGGACGTGGAATGGTCAAAAATATAAGTTCAACCTGATTGACACTCCGGGACACGTGGACTTTACCGCTGAGGTGGAGCGTTCACTGCGTGTGCTCGACGGTGCCGTTGCTGCGTATTGTGCAGTAGGTGGCGTAGAGCCCCAGTCCGAAACTGTATGGCGTCAGGCTGACAAGTACAATGTCCCCCGTATGGGTTATGTAAACAAGATGGACCGTTCTGGTGCTGACTTCTTTGAAGTTGTTCGCCAGATGAAGGACATTTTGGGTGCTACACCCGCTGTTGTTGCTGTGCCTATTGGTGCAGAGGAGAACTTCAAGGGCATCGTTGACTTGATTCAGATGAAGGCCATCCTGTGGCACGATGAGACCATGGGCGCTGAATATAGCGTGGAAGAGATTCCCGCTGATATGATGGCTGAATGTGAAGAGTGGCGTGCTAAACTTATTGAGCAGGCAGCAGAACAGGATGACGCACTCATGGAGAAGTACTTTGAGGATCCCGACAGCCTGACCGAGGAGGAGATTATCGCAGCTATCCGTAAGGGTACGCTTAAGTTGGACCTTGTGCCCATGACTTGCGGTTCCTCGTTCAAGAACAAGGGCGTTCAGAAGTTGCTCGACTATGTGTGCATGTTCCTTCCCTCTCCCCTCGACACACCCGCTATCGTTGGTACTAACCCCGACACTGGTGAAGAGGAAGATCGTCAGCCCAGTGAGGACGAGAAGACTGCAGCCCTAGCTTTCAAGATTGCAACCGATCCCTATGTTGGTCGTTTGACTTTCATCCGTGTATATTCGGGTAAGGTGGAGGCCGGCTCGTACGTCTACAATGTTCGCTCTGGCAAGAAGGAGCGTGTAAGCCGCTTGTTCCAAATGCATTCTAATCATCAGAATCCTGTTGAATTGATTGGTGCTGGCGACATTGGCGCCGGTGTAGGTTTCAAGGACATCCGTACAGGTGATACCCTCTGCGATGAGGATGCACCTATCGTACTTGAGACTATGGACTTCCCCGATCCCGTTATCGGTATCGCTGTGGAGCCCAAGACTCAGAAGGACCTCGACAAGCTGTCGAATGGCTTGGCCAAGCTGGCTGAGGAGGATCCTACCTTCACCGTTAAGACCGACGAGCAGAGCGGCCAGACCGTCATCAGTGGTATGGGTGAGTTGCACCTGGATATCATCATCGACCGTCTGAAGCGCGAGTTCAAGGTTGAATGCAACCAGGGTAAGCCTCAGGTTAACTACAAGGAGGCCATCACGAAGACTGTCAACCTTCGCGAGGTTTACAAGAAGCAGTCGGGTGGTCGCGGTAAGTTTGCCGACATTATCGTGAATGTAGGTCCCGTAGACGAAGACTACAAAGAAGGTGGCCTGCAGTTCGTAAATCTGGTTACCGGTGGTAATATTCCTAAGGAATTCATTCCCTCGGTTCAGAAGGGCTTCGAGAGCGCTATGAAGAATGGTGTGCTCGGTGGCTTCCCCATGGACAGCATGAAGGTAGAGTTGCTTGATGGTTCGTTCCATCCCGTTGACTCCGACCAGTTGTCGTTTGAAATCTGTGCCATCCAGGCCTATAAGAATGCTTGCGCTCAAGCCAAGCCCGTATTGATGGAACCCATGATGAGATTGGAAGTTGTTACTCCCGAAGAGAACATGGGTGACGTTATAGGTGACTTGAACAAGCGTCGTGGTCAGGTTGAAGGCATGGATACCACCCGTACGGGTGCCCGTCTGGTAAAGGCTATGGTTCCTCTGGCAGAGATGTTCGGTTATGTGACCGCTCTGCGTACCATTACCTCTGGACGCGCCACGTCTTCAATGACCTACGATCACCATGCTCCCGTGAGCACGGGTATCGCCAAGGCAGTTCTGGAAGAAATTAAGGGACGTGTAGACTTGGTGTAACACATGAATTAAACAGGTAGCCGCTGAGCAAATGACTCTTTAGCGGCTTCCTAAACAAAAAAAACTAATTGTAAATCGTTAAATTGTAAATTAACACATGAGTCAGAAAATTAGAATCAAGCTGAAGTCTTATGACCACAATCTGGTAGACAAGTCAGCCGAGAAAATTGTGAAAACCGTGAAGGTTAGTGGTGCTATCGTAAGTGGCCCCATCCCCCTTCCTACTCACAAGCGCATCTTCACTGTAAATCGTTCCACTTTCGTTAATAAGAAGGCACGCGAACAGTTTGAGCTTTGCTGCTACAAGCGTCTCATTGACATCTACAGCAGTACTGCAAAGACTGTTGACGCCCTGATGAAGCTGGAATTGCCAAGCGGTGTAGAAGTTGAAATCAAAGTGTAATAACACAGAGTAAAAACAATATTATTAATTAACAAAAACTGAAATGCCAGGATTATTAGGAAAAAAAATCGGAATGACATCCGTTTTCAGTGCCGAGGGTAAGAATGTACCATGCACTGTTATCGAAGTAGGTCCTTGTGTGGTAACTCAGGTAAAAAGCGTAGAGAAGGATGGCTATGCAGCCGTTCAGCTTGGCTACGAGGAAGTTAAGGAGAAGAATACCTCCGCTCCCATGAAGGGTCACTTCCAGAAGGCTGGTACCACCCCCAAGAGACACTTGGCCGAGTTCACAGGTTTTGAACAGGAACTGAATTTGGGTGACACTGTCACCGTTGATATGTTCGCTGACACCGTCTATGTTGACGTAATTGGTACATCCAAGGGACGTGGTTTCCAGGGTGTTGTAAAGCGTCACGGTTTCGGTGGTGTAGGTCAGGCAACGCACGGTCAGGACGACCGTCTGCGCAAGCCCGGTTCAATCGGTGCGTGCTCTTATCCCGCCAAGGTTTTCAAGGGTTTGCGTATGGGTGGCCAGATGGGCAACAAGCGTGTGACCACACACAACCTGCAAGTGTTAAAAGTAATTCCCGAACACAATCTCTTGCTCATTAAGGGCAGTGTTCCCGGATACAATGGTTCAATCGTTAGTGTTCTGAAGTAAAATGGAAGTTAGTGTATTAAATATTAAGGGTCAGGATACTGGTCGCAAGGTATCTTTGAACGATGCTATCTATGCCATCGAGCCCAACGATCACGCCATCTATCTGGATGTGAAACTGATCATGGCCAACCAGCGCCAGGGCACAGCAAAGTCGAAAGAAAGAAGTGAAATCGCAGGCTCAACCCGCAAACTTGGCCGTCAGAAGGGCGGTGGCGGTGCTCGCCGTGGTGATATCAAGTCGCCTGTACTCGTAGGTGGTGGCCGCGTGTTTGGTCCTACTCCTCGCGATTATGGTTTCAAGCTGAACAAGAAGGAGCGTGTACTTGCTCGCAAGTCGGCTCTCGCTTATAAGGCTAAAGAAGATGCTATTATCGTAGTTGAAGACTTCACTCTGGAAGCTCCGAAGACAAAATCTTTCATCGAAATCTTAAATAATCTTAAAATTTCGGGTAAGAAGAGCCTCTTCGTTTTGCCAGGTGCCGATAAAGTTGTATATTTGTCGTCCCGAAATCTCGAGCGTGTCAATGTTATGGCCGCATCTGCGCTGAATACCTACAAGGTACTCGATGCAGATGTGATGGTTGTGGCTGAAGGTGCGCTCCCAGTTATCGAGGGCAACTTAATCTAATAAAGGAAGCTGAATATGGCATACATAATCAAACCTCTGGTCACTGAGAAGATGACCCAGACTACGGAGAAGCAGAACAAGTTCGGCTTCATTGTTCGTCCCGATGCCAACAAGATTGAGATTCAGAAGGAAGTGGAAGCTCGCTATAATGTAACCGTTACAGATGTCAATACGATGGTCTATGGCGGTAAGGCTAAGCAGCGTTACACTCGTTCTGGTTTGCTCAAGGGTCGCACGAACGCTTTCAAGAAGGCCATCGTAACACTTAAGGATGGCGACACAATTGATTTCTATAGCAATATTTAATAAAGAATGGCAGTACGTAAATTTAAGCCCACGACACCAGGGCAGAGACACAAGATTATAGGTACGTTTGAGGAGATTACTGCATCAGTACCTGAAAAGTCTCTCGTGTACGGTAAGCGTTCTACTGGTGGCCGTAACGCCGACGGTAAGATGACCATGCGTTATCTCGGTGGTGGCCACAAGAGAAAGTTCCGCTTTATCGACTTCAAAAGAGAGAAGGATGGTGTTCCAGCAACTGTAAAGACAATTGAATACGATCCGAACCGTTCGGCTCGCATCGCTCTGTTGTACTACGTTGATGGTGAGAAACGTTATATTATTGCTCCCAACGGACTGAAGGTTGGCGACAAGGTGATGAGTGGCGCAGAGGCAGCACCTGAAGTAGGTAATGCTCTTCCCCTGCAGAACATCCCCGTAGGTACCATCATTCATAACATTGAGCTTCGTCCCGGTCAGGGCGCATTGCTCGTTCGTTCCGCTGGTAATTTTGCCCAGTTGACTTCTCGTGAGGGACGCTACTGTGTAATTAAGTTGCCTTCTGGTGAGACTCGTCAGATTCTCAGCGCTTGTAAGGCTACTGTAGGTAGTGTAGGTAACTCTGACCATGCTCTGGAGAGCTCCGGTAAGGCCGGTCGTTCTCGCTGGCTGGGTCGTCGTCCTCACAACCGTGGTGTTGTCATGAATCCTCATGACCATCCCATGGGTGGTGGTGAAGGCCGTCAGTCTGGTGGTCATCCTCGTTCGCGTAAGGGCCTGTATGCAAAGGGTCTCAAGACACGCGCACCGAAGAAGCAGTCGAACAAGTATATTATCGAGAGAGCTAACAAGAAGAAGTAACCAGGCAAGTTAAAAGTGTAAATTATGAGTCGTTCATTAAAGAAAGGTCCATACATTGATTTAAACCTTGAAAACAATGTCCTCGCCATGAATGAAAGTGGTAAGAAGACTGTTGTCAA
>JAEEGF012248366.1_pt1 | contig 11577 bp, 9 predicted proteins | sample 9134171 | NCBI WGS metagenome assembly JAEEGF01 (sample SAMN16246542, study PRJNA631951) | gut metagenome | biome: gut microbiome; feature: rumen; material: AP-attached | host: Bos | place: Iran: Karaj | collected 2018-10 | reverse complement strand
GACACGCCACACCGTCAACAACCAGCGCATAAGCCGCGCAGAGGAACGAAGATTGAGTGTCCAGTATTTGGCAAACCAAAAACCGCCAAGCTACTTACAGAGTGTCTTTTCTATTTGACAAACTGGGTGGCTGGGTGTCGAGCAAACGGCCAGCCGACTTCCTCTGCCCTTTGGCAACTAGAAACTCGAAACCTAGAAACTAGAAACTCTGAACTGGACTTTACGGGGACAGTCCCCGCGCGCTTCTTCACACACCTCTGCGTTATTCGCGCCTCTAGATTTCACGGGCGCTTCTTGGACGTCGTGAAGTCGTATGCGCCGAGGATGCGGCGCTGTTCGTCCGCCGCGCTTACCATCATGAGCCGGTAGTTCGCGCCGTCCGGAGCAACATCCACCACCGCATGCACGCCTTTGAACGATTCAGGCGCAAAGTCCTTCAGCCACGGCTCGGCGGCATCTTCCCTGCGGCGCCTATCCGGGAGAATCCCCGGCGCGTAGAGGCACGGCCAGTCGGCCTTCGCGAGCCGCCGCATCGTCGGGCGGTTCATGTGAGCGTCGTGCCATACGCCCGCCACGACCACGCGGGCGCGAAGCGCCTTCACGAGCGCATCGGGCATGCTGTGGTGGCCGTGGTGGTTCGCCTTCGCCACGTCGACCTGCGGACACTCCGCCGCGAGGAAGTCCTCGATCTCCACGCGGCTTCCGTCCGGCTTCTTCATGCCTGCGGAGAAGTCCCCGCCGTTGTAGTAGCGGAAGTCCCCAAGCGAGAACACCATCGCTAGCGAGAGAGGGTTCTCGTCGAACTTGCTTCTGGGCCTGCCCATTGACTCGCCAAGGTCACATACGGATCCGTCGCGGCGCAGCAGGCATCCGCGCGCACAGAGCGGCGTGAACGAGAAGCCCTTGCACCCGCCGTGGAGAAGGCGTATCTGGTCGGATCCCTTTTCAAGCCGGAACCTCTCCACCTTTATGCCGCGGCGTTCGACCTCGGCATAGACCTCCTTCAGGTGCTTGACGGTGTAGTCGTCGAACTTGTCGGGACGCGGAGCCGGGTCGTCCATATTGGGCCAGGACCTGTCGATGAACCTGCCGAAATCGAGGAACTCCATGGTCTGCCCGATTCCACTGAGGCTGAACTTGCCGTTGGCGCTTCTGCCTGCGTTGAAGGGCAGCGCGCCGGCATGGTCGCTGTGGTAGTGGGAGAGGATGAAGTAGTCGACCTTCTTTCCGTTCGGGTTGTCCGCCAGCACCCAGCGGGCGGTCCACTCTCCGGCGCGGCGCGAACCGTTCGGCATGGCCGGCACTCCGCAGCAACGATAGTCGCCGCAGTCTATGAGCGCCGACGTGCCGTCCGGAAACACGAGGAACGACGCCTCGGAGCTGCCGGTGTAGAGGGTGGTTATGCGGAAATGCCCCTTCTCCCACTTGGGGAGAGTGGCGCCTGCAAGCGGATGCTTTGTCATTTCAGCCCATATACGGCCACCGAGGGCGCCAACGCCCAACGTCGCAAAGCCCTTGCCTATAAACGCGCGCCTGCCGCACGCGGACATTTTCTGGAGTGTAGCATCTTTCATGATTGACCTTCTTTCGTTTCGATTGGTCGCGGCCACGTGCAAAGGCGAGTCCATCTGTTAGCCGATGGAGGGTTTGCGGCCTTCGAGGGCGGGGTTGTGGTGGGCCCAGAGGGCCTGACGGGCGACGCCGAGCATTATTGCGGCGTCGTCGCGCGTCTGCACCCCGCGCGAGAAGATGCGGTGTATGCCCTGCATCATGTGCTCGGTCTGCTTCTCGTTCATGAAGCCGATGTCCTGCAGCATCGTCTGCCAGTTCTTCATCAGCTGCATCTTCTGCGCCTGCGGGGCAGGGGGCGCCTTCTCGTGCGGCGGCTGGTAGCTGCCGGTTGCGGTGAAGAGCTCGTAGCATGTTATGAGCACGGCCTGGGAGAGGTTGATCGAGGTGTAGCCTTCGTCCACGGGAATGCGGATGAGATGCGTGCACTGGGCAACCTCCTCGTTGAGAAGGCCCTTGTCCTCACGCCCGAAGACGAGCGCCACTGGACCGGTCTCGGCAAGCGAAAGTATCTCGCTCGCGCAGTCGCGCGGCGCCTTCACGTGCTGGCGGTAGAGACCTCCGCGCGCAGTCGTGCCGACAACGGCCACGCAGTCCGCCACAGCCTCCTCGAACGTGGCGAACTCGCGCCGGGCGGCAAGTATGTCCGTCGCGTGCACGGCCATGCGCTCCGCCTCGTCCCAGCCGTTCTGCAGATTGGGCGCGGCGAGAACGAGGTTGCGGAAGCCCATATTGGCCATCGCGCGACAAGAGCTGCCCACGTTGCCGGTGTAGAGCGTGCCAACGAGCACAATCCTTATGTTGTCCAGCACTGACACCATGTCGTACAATCCCTCCTCGTCTTTCGCGCGGACTATCTGCGATGGCCTTCGATGGTGGTCGAAGGCGACTTGAACCCCTGCGGCGCGGAGGAGACGTGCGGCGATGAGCCGCGCCGGCTCTTCTCGTTCAGCGGATTCCTCTCGCTCGCGCAAAGCGTGCCCTGATACGCTATCTGGTAGCCCTTGCCGTCCTTGGCAAGATGCGCCACGAAGCATCCAGTGCCCTGCACCAGATACTCCCACTTCTCGTCGTCCGTCATGAAGAGGTTGCCGAACGGCGAGAGGCGCTGGTAGGCGATGAAGCGCGTGTTGTCGGGCAGCGTCACGCGCACCTTGGAGCGCGTCTTGTCCTTGACAGTGCGCCCGTTGGGGAGCGTGACGTTGTAGAAGTGGTCCTTCTCGTCGCGCCCCTCCTCCACGGTGACGTAGTTGTTTGCGTCGTCCACGTACCGCCTCACGGCGGTGGCCTCGAACGACGTGCAGCCCGTGAGCGCGAGCTGCGCCGCCGCGAAGGCCATGATTGCCGTCAATGCGCGCATCGTTGCGTCCTCGTGCGTGCGCGCCTAGGCGTTGTACGTGGCGGCGGACGTGGTGCCGCCGTGTCCAGTCCAGTTCGTGTGGAAGAACTGCCCGCGAGGCGCGTCGAGGCGCTCGTACGTGTGGGCGCCGAAGTAGTCGCGCTGCGCCTGAAGGAGATTCGCGGGCAGGCGCTCCGTCGTGTAGCCGTCGAAGTAGCTGAGCGCGCTCGTCATCGTGGGCGCGGGGATGCCGTAGGAGAGCGCGGTGGACGCCACCTTGCGCCATGCGGGCACGAGCTTCTCGATCGTCTCCTTGAAGTACGGGTCAAGGAGCAGGTTTGAGAGCTGCGGGTCGCGGTCATACGCCTCCTTGATCTTGCCGAGGAACACGCTGCGGATGATGCAGCCGCCGCGCCACATGAGCGCGATGCCGCCGTAGTTGAGGTTCCAGCCGTACGTCTTCGCCGCGGTGCGCATGAGCGTGTAGCCCTGCGCGTAGGAGATGATCTTCGACGCGTAGAGCGCCTGGCGTATCGCCTCAACGAACTCCGCCTTGTCGCCCGTGAACGCGGGCACCTTGCGCGCGTACGCCTTGGCGGCGGTCACGCGGTCGGCCTTCATCGCGGAGAGGCAGCGCGCGAACACGGCCTCGCCGATGAGAGTGAGGGGCACGCCCTCGTCGAGCGCGGCGATGCCGGTCCACTTGCCGGTTCCCTTCTGGCCGGCCGTGTCGAGGATCTTCTCGACGATGGGCGAACCGTCCTCGTCCTTGAAGGCGAGGATGTCGCGCGTGATCTCGATGAGGTAGCTGTCGAGCTCGGTCGTGTTCCAGCGCTTGAACACCTCGTGCATCTCGTCGTCGCTCATTCCGAGAAGGTCGCGCATGAGCTGGTAGCTCTCGCAGATGAGCTGCATGTCGCCGTACTCGATGCCGTTGTGCACCATCTTCACGAAGTGGCCCGCGCCGTTCTCGCCCACCCAGTCGCAGCAGGGCGAGCCGTCCTCAACCTTGGCGCAGATCGCCTGGAAGATGGGCTTCACGAAGGGCCATGCGGCGGGCGAGCCGCCGGGCATCATGCTGGGACCCTTCAGCGCGCCCTCTTCACCGCCCGAGACGCCCGTGCCCACGTAGAGGAGACCCTTGGACTCAACGTACTGCGTGCGGCGGATCGTGTCGGGGAAGTGGCTGTTGCCGCCGTCGATGATGATGTCGCCCGGCGAGAGCAGCGGGATGAGCTGGTCGATCATCGCGTCGACGGCCGCGCCCGCCTTGACCATCAGAAACACCTTGCGCGGCGCGGCGAGGCTCTCCACGAGCTCCTCCACCGAGTGGCAGCCGATGATGTTCTTGCCCTTTGCGCGTCCTGACGTGAATGCGTCCACCTTCTCCACCGTGCGGTTGTAGCACGCCACGGTGAAGCCCTTGGACTCCATGTTCATGATCAGGTTCTCGCCCATCACGGCGAGGCCCACGAGGCCGATGTCTGCTTTCTGCATGTTCTTGTTCCTTTGGGTGGTGTGGAGAAAATCAGTTGGCGCGCAGGAGAAGTCCGACGGTGGCGACTTCGGCGGCGTCGAGCGCGTAGGCGGGATCGACTTCCAGCGGCAGCGATTCGGGTACCTGCACGCCGGCCTTCGCGAGCTGACGGCGCCACTTGGCCTGGAGGTCGGCGCGGCAGGTGGCGGGGGAGTCCTTGCCCTCGGCGTTCTTCACGGGCGAGAATTCGTCCGCGCGGTCGAACGCGAGGCAGCTGACGCCCTTCGCGTCGGCCAGCGCGTCGAAGATGAACTTCTCGAACTTGTAGCCGTTCGGCTCGGAGGGCTTCACCGTCTTGCCCGAGGCGTCCACCGTGGCGATCTTCTTGTGGGCAAGGTGGAGCGGCATCGCCTTGGAGGCCTCGCGCTCGAGGAAGGCGCGGTCGAACACGTGGATTGCGGGCGAGCCGAACTTGAAGTAGAGGTCGCCCGTCTTCGTGCGGCGGGTGTTCATCTCCTCGGTCATCTCGGTGTACTCGATCATGTCGAAGTGGCCGTCGCGCTTCACCACCATGCCGAGGCCCTCGTAGGGGTCGCGCTTGGCGCAGAGCTTGAGGGAGTACTCGCTCTTCTCGAGCGTGTGGAGGCCGATGAAGGCGGGATCGGCAACTTCGACCATGGGGTTGTCCACCTGGAAGTAGAAGAGAGTCTTGACGCCGCGCGCCTTCATGTCCTTGAAGCAGCCGTTCGCCTTGAGGGCGCTGATCATGCCGCCGTGTCCGTCGGGGCTCATGAACACATGGCCGGGGGCGTCGAGGATGATCTTGCCGTCTGCCGTCATGCCGGGCCACATTCCCTGGCGGAAGAAGACGACGTTCTTCGGATCGAGGCCGAAGTAGTCGTTCTCCTCGAAGTGGGCGACCGTGGCGTCGTAGTTGGCGGCGCTAGTCATCACGTAGAACGGAATCGCGGCCTTGTAGCGCACGCTGAGGGCGAGTATCTTGCGCGCGTGGAAGTGGAAGAGCGAGGCGCCTGTCACGGGGCCGATGGAATACGCGCCCTTGGGACCATCGTAGCCGAGGCGCGAGCCCTGCCCGCCCGCGACGAGCAGCACGCCCACGCGTCCCGCGGCAAGCTCCTTCTCGCCTGCGGCAACGGCCTTCTTAAGCGGAGCGCCCTTGAGCTGCGCCACCTTGGGCGCGGTGGGCTTGCCCTTCTTCGCTGCAGCCGCTCCGCCGCTCGCGAGGATCGCCGCGCAGCGCTTCAGCTCCTTGAAGTCGATCGTCTCCACCTGCGCGAGAAGCGCCTCGCGCTCCTTCGCCGAAAGCTGCTTCCAGAACTGGAGCACGTGCCCCTGGCCGTTTTTCTCGAGAACGGACTTCGCCTCGTCGTATGTCATCGCTTTCTCCTGTTTCTACGGTAATGCCAGCCGCCTCTGCGGCGCGGCGCGCGGGAGCGCATAACCCCCACGGCGAATATTGTATCAAATTTCCCCTTCCCCTGAAACACAAAACCTACCGGAGGGGACATCTGGGGCGCATCTGGCACACTCCGGTCATGAAACGCCGGACCTATCGGTTCTTGCAGTCGTCTCCAAAGAGATTCTCGAGCTCGTCGAGCGACTTGCCCTTCGTCTCGGGAATGAAGAGAGACGTGGCGAAGTACAACACGCCGTTGAACGCGAAGAAGAAGAACATCGAGCTCCATCCCCACAACGCCACCCACGGACGGAACCACGAGGCGAGCCCCCACGCCACCAGCTGGTTCATGAAGAGCGCGAACGCCATTCCGTTTGCCCTGATTCGCGACGGCATCAGCTCGGAGAGGACAAGCCACACGCACAGCCCCGGACCAAGCGCGTAGAAAACCTGCATGAAGAAGAACGAGAACAGCGTGAGCAGCCCCGTGAAGTTATTCGCCTCCACGCCAAAGCGCTCAATCGCTAAAAACACGCATCCGATCGCTGCAAGCCCAAGCGTCATTCCTCCCGTGCCCACGCGCAGCAGCCATGTGCGCCCCTTGCGGTCCACCAGCGCCGCCGCCGCGATCGTCACGAGCATGTTCGTGAGCTTCACCGCCAGCTGCCCCCAGTTGGCGTAGATTCCCTCGAAACCCGCGCTGTGGAGAATCGTCACGAGATAGCTCGTGAACGAACTCATGCCCGTCGTCTTGTTGAAGGTGAGCACAAGGCAGGCCAACAAGAACGGAATCACGTAGCGCCGCTGGAGAAGGGTTTCGGTGTTTCGGGTTTCGGGTTTCGGAGTTTCTGACGAACCATTCAAACACCTAGACTGCGAAACCTCGAAACCTTCAGATTTCTTCTTCAGCCAAACGGGACTTTCCTTCAGTTTCAGACTCCCAAAGAAAAGCACGGCAACGGGTATCATAGTCCACCAGAAATTGGCGCCCCATGCCGCCACGCGGCCAACCTCGTCGGCCTTGTCCGAAGCGCCATACCATGTGGCCACGAGACATCCCGCGCCGGCAGCCACCACCAGGCCAAGGCCGAGGCAGAACTGGAACACTCCCGTACCGCGCCCGCGGATCGCCGGCGGCAGCGTCTCGGTGAGGTACATCGGCATCACAACGGCCATGTACCCGGCGCTCATGCCCTGCAGCACGCGACCTGCGTACAGGAACGGGTACGAGCCCAGCGACAAGCTTACGATCGGAATCGCCACAAGGAACATCACGGCAGAGGCGACTATCATCTTCTTGCGTCCGAAGAAGTCGCACAGCCATCCCGCCGTAATCGACGAAACGAGTCCGCCAAGAAGCACTGCGCCAACGATATGGCTGATCTGGCCATCCGAGTAGATGTTCATCGCCTTCATGTACGGTTCGGCCGCGGCGATCACGCCGAAGTCAACGCCGTAGAGAAGACCTCCCAGCCCTGCCATCACGAGGAGGACAAGCGAACTACTGGACTTGTCTGTATTGCTCATGCCGCGTATTATAGTAAATCGCTCATGGCGAATCAACCACAAAACGTCCCTGCATCTCGTTGTTTCAGCCTGGTGCAGACGGAACAGCGTTCAGCCATCCGTCACTCGTCATTGAACCTAGTAGCTCATGCGCGTGGGAATGCCGGCGGAGTGCATGGCGTTCTTTATCTCGGCGATGGTGAAGTCGCCGGAGTGAATCATGCCGGCAACGATCGCGGCGTCGGCTCTGGCCTTCTGGAAGACCTCAACAAGATGTTCAGGACGCCCTGCGCCGCCTGAGGCCACTACGGGCACGTCCACGGCCTCTGCGATGAGGCGCGTTATCTCGAGCTCGAAGCCGGTGCGCATTCCGTCGGCGTCCACCGAATTCACCACTATCTCGCCCGCGCCGAGATCCGCCGCGCGCTTAGCCCACTCCACGGCGTCCATGCCCGTGAAGTCGCGGAAGCCGCGCGTGGTGATTTCGTATCCGCTTGGACAGCGCGCGCTTCGAACTGGATCCATTCCCAGCACAACGCACTGCCTGCCGAACGCGGCGGCGCCTTCGGCGATTATCGAGGGATGGCGCACCGCAAGAGAGTTCACGGATATCTTCTCGGCGCCCGCGAGTATCACCCTCTCCATGTCGTCCACCGTCGCGATTCCACCGCCCACCGCGAACGGGATTCGCACGGCGCGCGCCACGGCCTCCACCATGCCGATGTCTATCGGCCGCCCTTCTGCAGATGCCGTGATGTCGTAGAACACAAGTTCGTCCGCCCCGCCGGCCGAGTACGCCACCGCCATCTCCACGGGATCGCCGAGATCGACGTTGTTCTTGAACTTCACGCCTTTCGTCACGCGTCCCGCGCGTACGTCGAGGCATGGTATCACTCGTTTTGTAAGCATAGAGGGTGCCTTTGCTAGAGCGAAAGGAACCATGAAAGGAAGTCAAGACCTATGCGGCCAGACTTCTCGGGATGGAACTGCGTGGCCACGAGATTGCCGCGCCTCACCGAAGCGGTGAACTCGATGCCCGCGTATTCCGTCACGCCCCATGTGTCGGGACACTTCTCGGCGTAATAGGAGTGCACAAAGTAGAACTCGCCGCCGGCAGGCACGCCCGCGTCTTCCATCCTCTCCACCTGATTCCATCCGATTTCTGGAATCTTGCATCCAGGCGCATGTGGGAAACGTCTTACGCGGCCGGAGAGCACGCCAAGCGTATCGACTCCGCCATCCTCCTCCGAATGTTCGAAGAGTATCTGCATCCCAAGGCAGATTCCGAGGAATGGATGCCCGGAGAGAGCCGCCGCGCGCACCGCTTCCACAAGCCCCATCTCGCGGAGATTCGCCATCGCGCTTGCGGCCGCGCCCACGCCAGGAAACACCACGCGCTCCGCCGCCGCGATCGCAGCGGGAGAGCGCGTGACCAAGGCCTCCGCGCCGAGCGCGGCAAAGGCATTTCTCACGCTTGTGAGATTGCCGGCCTTGTAGTCGATGATTGCCAGCATTTAGACGTTGAGGGCCGACTTGTCCGCCTTGACGCCGGCGGCGTCGAGACCCATCTTGGAGAGATCGACGTCCACAAGGCCGAGCGGCTTCGTGGTCTTCCATCCGCCGCGCGTGAAGTCGGGCACATCGACCGAGTTGGAGCGGTTGCGCACGGACTTCTCGGTGAGCTCGCAGAGCGAGCACCAGCTGGCGAGGTCGTAGACGTTCATGTCGAGCGGCAGGCCGTTCTGCAGGCAGAACGCCCAGCGGAGGTCCATCAGGAAGTCCATGCCGCCATGGCCGCCAACCTTCTTGGCGATCTCGCCGGCGCGCTTCCAGAGCGGGTGCTTGTACTTCTCGCGCCATTCGGCGGCGAGTTTGTCGTCGAAGCCATGGGCACCAGCACCGGGCTTGCCTTCCACCGCGAGGCGGTAGGGGTAGTCGCAGAGCATGCCCTTCGTGCCGCTGATGAGGTTGATGCGGCTGTAGGGACGCGGCGAGGCCACATCGTGCTGCACCATGATGGAGCGGCCCTTGACGGTCTTGATGAGCGTGGTGTTCATGTCGCCCATCTGGACGTCGGCCTTGCGGCGCCAGTCGTCCGCGTTCTTGATCGTCTCGCGGGCGAGGGTGGCGAAGCCGGTGGGCTGGCTCTCGAGCGAGACGAGGTAGTCGAAGCGGTCGCCGCGGTTGATGTCCATGTACTGGCAGATGGGCCCAAGGCCGTGCGTGGGATACTGGTTGCCCTTGTGGGGGATGTTCCAGCGAAGGCGCCAGTTGTTGTAGTAGCCGTTAAGGTTGTACGAGCGGAGGTCGTGGATGTACGCGCCCTCGCCGTGCTTGAGCTCGCCGAGAAGGCCGAGGTGGCAGATGTTGAACGCGAGCATCTCGATCTCGCCGTAGCAGCAGTTCTCGAGCTGCATGCAGTGGCGCTTCGTCTTCTCGGACATCTCGACGAGCGCCCAGCACTCGTCGATGTACATGGCCGCGGGCACTTCGATGAAGACGTGCTTTCCGCAGCGCATCGCCTCGAGGCCGATGGGGGCGTGGAGGTTCCAGGGGGTGGTGTTGTACACCACGTCGATGCCGTCCCACTGGCAGAGAGCCTTCCAGGCCTCGGCGCCGATGAACTCCTTGGCGGCGGGCTTCTTGTTCTTGGAGAGCCACTTCTGCTGGGCGGCAACGGCCTCGGGACGGATGTCGCAGATCGCGGCAACCTCAACGCCGGGAATCTGCGAGATGCGGTGCACGGCGCCCGATCCGCGCGCGCCCAGTCCCACGCATCCCACGCGCACCTTGCGCAGAGCAGGAGCCGCAAACGTCGCCATCGCACCGCCGGCGGCTGGCACATCGCACAAGGCTCCGCCGGCAAGGGCCGCAGCCCCCATCCAGAACGTGCCCTTTAAGAAGTCTCTTCTGTTGGTGTTCATCTGGTTTTCCTTTTCTTTTTGTGGAGTTGTTGCTGTCGGAAATGCGTTACGCGAAAAGTTTGGCGAGCTTCTCAAGCTGGGCGATCTTCGCCACGAGCTCGGCGCGCTTCGTCTTCTGCCCCTCCACGATGGCCGCGGGGGCGTGGGCCATGAAGTTCTCGTTGCCGAGCTTGGCGTCGATCGACTTGATGAAGCCCTGCGTCTTGGCGAGCTCGGCCGCCACGCGCTTCGCCTCGGCCGCCTTGTCCACAAGGCCCTCAAGCGAGAGGTAGACGGTGCCGATGCGCCCGAGGGAGCCAGGCATCGCAAGTTCGCTCGCGCCAGGCAGCACCTCCACGCTCTCGGCGCGGAACGCGGCCTTGAGGCTCGCGACCTCGGATGAGAGGCGCTCGGCCGTAGCTGCGTCCTTTGCCGCGATAGTCACCTTCACCCACGCTGCGGGGTTCACCTTGTACTCGGCGCGGAGGGCGCGCAGCGCAGTGATCATCTCGCGCTTCGCCTCCACGTACTCGTACACCTCCTCGTCGAGGCCCCACGCCGCCTTCTCCTCTGCGGTGTAGCCCTTCGGGAACTCGGCGCGGAGAATCGTCTCGCCGTCCTTGAGGAATCCCAGCTGGTGCGCCACCTCCTCGGTGACGAAGGGCATGTAGGGATGGAGAAGTCTGAGCGCCTTCCAGAAGACGTCGCGCAGGATGGCGAAGGCGGTGGGCTTGTCGGGGGCGTCCTTGGCATACTCGACGTACCAGTCGCAGATCTGAGTCCAGAAGAAGTCGTACACCGCAAGCGCGCCGTCCTGGATGCGGTACTTCGCGAGCAGGTCGTTAACCTTCTCGCACGCCTTCTCGCACGCCATGAGCATATGGCGCTCGTCGCTGGACAACTGGACTGGACCGCTGGCGGCCCCGAACTCCGCCTGCGGCGTCGCTTCGCGATTCATCTCGAGGAAGCGGGCGGCGTTCCAGATCTTCGTGCAGAAGTTGCGTCCGATCTCGAACTTGGACTTGTCGACCTTCGTGTCGCAGTCAAGCGAGGTGATGAGCGCAAGCGAGAAGCGCAGGGCATCGGCCGAATACGCGTCAATGAGCTCGAGCGGGTCGAGCGAGTTGCCGAGGCTCTTCGACATCTTGCGGCCCTGCGCATCGCGCACGATTCCGTGGATGACGATGTTCTTGAAGGGCGGCTTCCCCATGAAGTGGATTCCCGCCATCATCATGCGCGCCACCCAGAAGAAGATGATGTCCTGCGCCGTCACAAGGTCGGCGGTGGGGTAGTAGTAGTCGAGGTCGGCCGTCTTCTCGGGCCAGCCGAGCGTGGAGAACGGCCACAGCCACGACGAGAACCAGGT
>JAEEGF011472028.1_pt1 | contig 11577 bp, 8 predicted proteins | sample 9134171 | NCBI WGS metagenome assembly JAEEGF01 (sample SAMN16246542, study PRJNA631951) | gut metagenome | biome: gut microbiome; feature: rumen; material: AP-attached | host: Bos | place: Iran: Karaj | collected 2018-10 | reverse complement strand
CGACGGCGGCGTCCACGTCTCCCTGAAGGCCGACAACTACGCCAGCACCCCCTTCCACAAGTTGGAGAACGCCATCCTGCACACCTTCTCGGGCCCTCACCCGGCCGGCAACGTCGGCGTGCAGATCAGCCACATCGCCCCGATCCGGAAAGACGAGACCGTCTGGACCGTCTCCCTGCTGATGACGGCTGCGATCGGCCGCCTCTTCCTGAAAGGCAAGTATGACCTCCGCCGCAAGGTGGCGGTCTGCGGTCCGATGGCCCTCGAGCCCTCCTACGCCCTGACCGTCCCCGGTGTGGGCATGAAGGAGTTCCAGGCCTGGTACGGCGCTTCCGCCGAAGGCATCCGCTTCGTCAGCGGCGACGTCCTGAGCGGACGCAACGTCGGCGTAGACGGCCGCCTCGGCTTCTACGACAACCAGGTCACCCTCCTGAAGGAAGGCACGGACACCGAGCTCTTCGGCTGGGCGAGGCCGTTCCGCTTCAACCAGTTCAGCTCGACCCGCTCCTACTTCTCCTGGCTGCTGCCCAGGAAGAAATATGACATGGATACCAACCTCCACGGCGGTCCGCGCGCGTTCGTCATGTCGGACGACTATTACGCGAAGGTGCTCCCGATGGACATCTATCCCCTGTACCTCGTCAAGGCCTGCCTCGCGGGCGACATCGACAAGATGGAGCAGCTGGGCATCTATGAAGTCCTCCCCGAGGACCTCGCGCTCTGCGAGTACATCGACCCCTCCAAGAACTACATCCAGGACATCGTCCGGAAGGGCATTGACCTGATGATCCAAGAAATGGCTTAAGCGTTATGAACAAGATTTTCGAAAAAGGCGGAAAACTCTATTTCCTGCACTCCACGATCGACGCTTTCGAGACATTCCTGAGAGTGCCCGGCACCGTCTCCCTCAAGGGTGCCCACGTCCGGGACTCCATCGACCTCAAGCGGATCATGATCATCGCGGTGATCTCCGTCATCCCTGCCGCTTTGTTCGGCATGTGGAACGTAGGTTACCAGCACGCCCTCGCCGTCCAGGGGCCCGGCGCCCCGCTTGACATCCTGGGCAATTTCTGGTTCGGTTTCCTCAAGGTCCTTCCGCTCTACGTCATCGCGTACGGCGTGGGCCTGTTCATCGAGTTCGCCTCGTCGCAGATCCGTGGCGAGGAAGTCAACGAGGGTTACCTGATGTCGGGTATGCTGATCCCGCTCATCGTCCCGGTGGACGTCCCCCTGTGGATGCTCGCCGTCGCGGTGGCCTTCGCCGTCCTCTTCGGCAAGGAAGTCTTCGGCGGTACCGGCATGAACATCTGGAATCCCGCGCTGCTGACCCGTGCGTTCCTGTTCTTCTCCTATCCCGACCACATGTCCGGATCCGGCAGCTGGATCGCGCTCAAGAAGGGTGAGACCCTGCTCGACGGCGCAACCGGCGCCACGCCGCTCTCCTTCGTCGGAGACGGCATGGACGCCCTGACAAACGCCGGCGCCCAGTATGGCACGTCTTTCTGGGACTTCTTCGTCGGCACCGTTCCCGGCTCGGTCGGTGAGACTTCGGTCATCGCCATCCTCCTCGGCGCCATCCTTCTCCTTTGGACGGGTGTCGCCAGCTGGAAGATCATGGTCTCCACCGTGGCCGGCGCCCTGCTGGTCGGCTGGCTCGGCAATGTCTCCGGCGCCACCGACGTACCGGCGTACACCCAGCTCGTGCTGGGCGGTTTCGCCTTCGGTACCGTCTTCATGGCCACCGACCCCGTCACTTCGGCCCAGACCGAGTGCGGCAAGTGGATCTACGGATTCCTGGTCGGCGCCATCTGCATCCTCGTCCGCCTCTTCAATCCCGGCTATGCCGAAGGCATGATGCTCGCCATCCTCCTCGGCAACACCTTCGCCCCGCTCATCGACTGGGTCGTGGTGAACCGTCACACCGCCAGGAAGGCCAAGAAACTCAGAACCGCTTAATCATCGCAAGTCATGAATACCAACAGCAATACCTACACTGTCATTTACACGACCCTGGTCTGTGTGCTCGTGGCTGCGATCCTCGCTTTCGTCTCCCAGCTTCTCAAGCCGAAGCAGGACGCCAACGAGAAGGCCGAGACCATCAGCCAGATCCTGACCGCCGCCGGCTTCGACGAGAAAGCGCACTGGCAGGAGGTCGGCAATGCGGCCACCCTTGATTTCTACAAGGAGAACCTCGCCGAGGCTTTCCTCGTCAACGCCAAGGGCGAAACGGTCGGCACCCTCGACAAGGAGAAAGCCGTCATTTATTCTCCCTCGCAGCTCAAGGTCCAGAACCGCAGCATCAAGGGCGGAGCGGATTTCCAAGTCCCCGTCTATATCTTCAACAACGGCGTCACCGTCATCCCTGTCTACGGCGCCGGACTCTGGGGCCCCGTCTGGGGTTACCTCTCCTTCGACGAATCCCTCGACAACATGGCCGGAGCCTATTTCGACCATGAAAGCGAGACGCCCGGCCTGGGCGGCAAGATCAAGGATGATCCCGCTTTCCGCGCCCAGTTCAACGGCAAGACCGTTGACTGGACGGACGCCAAACCGTTCGACATCGTCAAGGGCGGCGCACCCGCAGGCAAGCGGAACGCCATCGACGCCATCACCGGCGCCACGATGACCTCCAAGGGCCTCGGCGAAGCGATCAACAACTGGCTGGAAGCCTACAAGGGTTACCTCCAGGGCAAGGTCCAGGCCAAGGCCGCCGAAGCCGCCGCGCTCGCAGCGGCAGCCGAGGCTGAAGCCGCTGCAGAAACCACTGAAACAACCGCTGAATAAGGAGGAGCCATTATGAATCAGAAATTGAAAGAAACCATTTTGAATCCGATCTTCAAGGGCAATCCAATCACCGTCCTGATCCTCGGTATCTGCTCTTCCCTCGCGGTCACCGTCGAGATGAAGGGAGCCCTCGTGATGGCGCTCTCCGTGATCGCCGTGACGGGACTCTCCAGCCTGATCTGTTCCCTGCTGCGGAAGACCATTCCCAACCGGGTCCGTATCATCATCCAGCTCGTCGTCGTCGCGCTGATGGTGATCCTGGTGGACCAGCTGCTCAAGTCCTTCGAGGCCACCTACCCGATCGACAAGCAATTGTCCGTCTACATCGGCCTGATCATCACCAACTGTATCGTGATGGGGCGCATCGAGGCTTTCGCCCTCGGCAACAAGCCCATCCCTTCGCTGCTGGACGGCCTCGCGAACGGCGTTGGCTACGGATTGATCCTGGTCATCGTCGCCTTTTTCCGCGAGTTGCTGGGTTCGGGCACCCTTTTCGGGATTCCGATCCTCTCCAAGCTCGGCTACGTCAATAACGGTCTGATGATCCTGCCCCCGATGGCGCTGATCCTTATCGGCTGCATCATCTGGGTCCAGCGTTCCATCCAGAAAGACCTTCAGGAGAAATAGTTAACACATATCGGTCATGGAATATATAAGCTTATTCGTAAAGTCAATCTTCGTTGACAATATGATTTTTGCATACTTCCTCGGTATGTGTTCGTACCTGGCGGTATCCAAAAATGTCAAGACGGCCAACGGCCTGGGCATCGCTGTCATCAGCGTGCTCCTGATCACCCTGCCCGTCAACTACCTGCTCAACAAGTTCGTCCTCCAGCCCGGCGCGCTGAGCTGGCTCGGCCCCCGTTTCGCCGAGGTGGACCTGAGCTTCCTGAGTTTCATCCTCTTCATCGCGGTCATCGCGGCCATCGTGCAGGTGGTGGAGATGGTGGTGGAGAAGTTCCTCCCCACGCTCTACTCCTCGCTGGGCATTTTCCTGCCCCTGATCGCCGTGAACTGCGCCATCCTGGGTGCGTCCCTCTTCATGCAGCAGCGGGAGTTTGCCAACATCGGTGAATCCGTCGTCTATGCGCTCGGCTCCGGTATCGGCTGGTATCTTGCGATCGTGGCCCTGGCGGCCATCCGTGAGAAACTGTCCTACAGCAATGTCCCGCCCGCGCTCAAAGGCATCGGCATCACATTCATCACCGTCGGCCTGATGGGCATCGCCTTCATGGCTTTCATGGGTATTTCACTTTAAAGGAAAGGAGACAAGATTATGAGTAGTACGATTCTTTCTGCAATGGCCATCATGGTCCTCGTGATCCTGATCCTGGTGGCGCTCCTCCTTTTCATCAAGATCAAGCTGACGCCTTCCGGCACGGTCAACATCGACATCAACGACGGCAAGAAGACCCTCGCGGTCACGCCCGGCGGCAACCTGATGAACACCCTTGCCGAGCAGCAGATATTCTTGCCTTCCGCCTGTGGCGGCAAGGCCAACTGCGGACAGTGCAAGGTCCAGGTCCTCGAAGGCGGCGGCACCATCCTCCCGACCGAGACCGGCTTCTTCAACAAGAAGCAGATCAAGGACAACTGGCGCCTGGGCTGCCAGGTCAAGGTCAAGGACAACCTCAAGATCCAGGTCGCGGAGTCCGCGCTGAGCGTCAAGAAACTCGAGTGCGAGGTCATCTCCAACGAAAATGTGGCGACCTTCATCAAGGAATTCACCGTCAAGCTGCCCGAGGGCGAAAACCTCGAGTTCAAGAGCGGCGAATACATCCAGATCGACATCCCCGAGTACGAGGCCGACTTCTCCGATATGGGCGTGGCCGATATCTACAAAGGCGACTGGGACAAGTACGGCATCACCGGACTCAAGTTCAAGAATACCGTTCCTACGATCAGGGCCTATTCCATGGCTTCGTATCCCGGCGAGAAGGGCATTATCAAGCTCAACGTGCGTATCGCGACTCCCCCGTTCGACCGCACCCAGCCGAAGGGTGTCTTCAAGTTCGTCCCCGGCGTTCCTCCGGGCATCGCGTCCACCTATGTCTTCTCCCGCAAGCCGGGCGACAAGGTGATGATCAGCGGCCCTTACGGAGAGTTCCTGCTGCCGAAGGACGATCCCGAGGACATGGAATACATCTTCGTCGGCGGCGGCGCCGGCATGGCCCCGCTCCGCAGCCACATCATGCAGCTCTTCAAGACCCTGCATACCGGCCGTAAGGTACATTTCTTCTATGGCGCCCGCGCACTCGTGGAGGCATTCTACCTCGAGGATTTCGCGGAGATCGAGAAGGAATATCCGAACTTCAAGTTCCACCTGGCCCTCGACCGTCCGGACCCGGCGGCCGACGCGGCCGGTGTGCCTTACACGCCGGGCTTCGTCCACAACGTGATGTACGAGACCTACCTCAAGGACCACGAGGCTCCGGAGGATATCAAGTACTTCATGTGCGGACCGCCCATGATGACCAAGTGCGTGAACGACCTGCTCGACTCGCTCGGCGTCGATCCCGCCAGCATCCTCTACGACAATTTCGGCGCATAAGAAACGCCACGAACGGAAAGACCGCTCCGAGGAATCGGGGCGGTTTTTTTGTACTTCGCAAAGAAAGATAAAAATCTCACTTTTGTTTTTTTCAATCGCGCAGGTTTCTGTTTTTGCCGACCTATCTTTGAGCCGGACTTCAAACCGGACGGACTATGGAAAACGGTCGGAAATACTCGCTCTCTTTCGGGCATTCGCCCGGTGGCATTCTGCCCATGATAATCATCACCTTCTTACCTCTTGCTATCGCATCCGGCCTGTGCAGCATTGTCTCCTGTTCGTCCGGCGGGTCCGTTTCCCCGGATGCCCCGGCCGCTGCGGGTACGGTCCCGCACCCCGGCGGCCGGGATATCCCTTTGACGGACACTCCTGTCACGGTCTTCGTCCGGGAACCGGGTATCAACGGTGACGGAGCGGCGGTCCCGACACGGGCCGGAGACTGGCACCTGATCCGGCGCCTGGACCTCTTCGTCTTTAACGATGACGCACTCCGCACCCTGGACGCCTATACCCGCAGTTACGCCTATACGCCGGAGGCCGTGACCGTCAGCAGCGCAAGCGGAGAAAAGATCCTCGTTGCTGTCGCCAACCACGCCTTCCCGGACGACTTCGTCACCACCATACACAATTACGAGGACCTGCGGCGCTCCGTGGTCAGTTTCACGGGAGACCACCCTTCCTGGCCTGTCATGAGCGGAGAAACCTGCTTCACGGCCGGCCCCGGACAAAGCTGCAGCGTCACCCTGGAACCGATGATGTCCTCCATCGAAATCAAATCCGTCAAGAGCCCGGCAGGCGGGCCTGCGCTCCGGAGCGTCAAAGTCTATCTGACCGGCGTCGGCAACCGGGCGGAACTCCTCCGGACGGAAGGATTCCTGCCCGCAGAGACCCTTAACAACGGAGGACTTTCCGAGACGGACCTGGGCCGCCTCGCCTACTCCGGAATGGTCTATAAATATCTCGGCAACGGGAAAGCGGACGGAAACGGCTCCAGTTACGGGTCCGCCGTCCTATACTGCTATCCAAACGAGGCGGAGGAAGAATCCTTCGCTTCCCCTTATACCCGTCTGGTCATTGAAGGGATGCTGGATGGCAAAACCTGCTATTACCCCATCCCCATCAACCGGGGCAACTTTGTCTCAAGCGGGACGGAAGGTGTCGGACGCAACCGCCGCTATGTTTTCGACCTGACCCTGACACGCCCCGGGACTGAAAGTCCCGACGAAGACGTCCTGCCCGGTCCATAATTGCCAAATTATTCGTATATTCGCACGAATATCGACTATTTTGGACAAAGCCGGCAACATCATCATTCGAGGGGCGAAAGTCAACAACCTCAAGGACATCACGGTGGAGATCCCGCGCGGGAAATTCGTCGTCATTACCGGCGTATCCGGATCGGGCAAATCCTCTCTCGCTTTCGACACGCTCTTCGCGGAAGGACAGCGGCGTTTCGCCGAAAGTCTGTCCTCCTATGCGCGCCAGTTCCTGGGGCGGATGAGCAAGCCGGACGTAGAGTCCCTGGAAGGCATCCCGCCGGCCATCGCGATCGAGCAGAAGGTCAACACAAAAAATCCCCGCTCGACCGTCGCCACCACCACGGAGATCTATGACTCGCTCCGGCTGATCTTCGCCCGCATCGGGCGCACCTATTCCCCGGTCAGCGGGCAGGAAGTACGGCGCCACACCGCCAAGGATGTGATGGAATTCATCACTGAAGGTTCGCCGGACATCCTCTACCTTCTCGCCGATATCGGCTGGGGCGGCCGGGAAGACAAGGTCGAACTGATGCTTGCGCTCAAGGAGCAGGGCTACTCGCGCTTTTACAGTGACGGCGTGATCCGCATCGAAGAGATGATGCAGCGCGCTGAGACAGGCGACTGGCCGCAGGACCTGTATCTCCTTGTAGACCGCCTCCGCCTCGGAGGTGAAGCGCCGGACGCAGATACGCGCACCCGCCTGCTCGGGTCCATCGCAGATGCCTTCAGCACGGGCCGGGGCACGATGTATGTCGTCAAGGACGGGCAGATGCGAAGCTTCTGCAACCGATTCGAGATGGATGGGATCACCTTCCGCGAGCCCGACGAATACCTTTTCAGTTTCAACTCTCCGCTCGGGGCATGCCCCGTCTGCGGCGGCCTGGGCAAGATCATCGGCATCAGCGAAGACCTGGTCATCCCCGACAAGACCAAGAGCATCTATGACGGGGCCATCGCTCCCTGGCGGGGCGAAAAGATGGGCTGGTTCAAGGACCACCTCGTCGAGGTCGCCGACCGCTATGGCATCCCCATCTTCGAGCCCTGGTGCAAACTGTCCAGGGAAGTCAAGGAAAAGATATGGAACGGCGTCCCCGCCCCTACGGAGGAAGAGACACTCTTCGGCATCGACGAGTTCTTCAAATGGGTCGAGTCCAACCGCTATAAGATCCAGTACAAATACATGCTCAGCCGTTTCAGCGGCCGGACGGTCTGCCATGAGTGCGGCGGCAGCCGGCTCCGGAAGGAGGCCCTGTACGTCCGCGTCGGCGGCAAGACGATCCACGAACTACTGGAGATGAACGTGGACGAGCTTCTGGATTTCTTCGACAGGGTCGAACTGACGCCTTCTGAGCGCGAGATCGTCGCGGAGCCCGTCAAGGAGATCGTATTCCGCCTGCAGTGCATCCGGGATGTGGGCCTGTCCTACCTGACTTTGTCCCGCAGCTGCAACACCCTGTCCGGCGGCGAGAGCCAGCGCATCAACCTCGTGACGGCGCTCGGCAGTTCGCTGGTCGGGTCGATGTACATCCTGGACGAACCTTCGATCGGCCTGCATCCGCGCGACACAGACCGCCTGATCGCCGTCCTGCGCCGTCTGCGCGACATCGGCAATACCGTGGTGGTCGTAGAGCATGATGAGGAAATCATCCGGGCGGCCGACGTCCTGATCGACATGGGACCCCTTGCCGGCATCCACGGCGGCGAGATCATCTTCCAAGGCCGCACCTCGGACGACATCCCCGAAGAGACCTTCGACCGTTCGCTGACCCTCCAGTATATCTCCGGACGCAAGCCGCGCCTCCAGCGCGAAAAACGCAAATGGACCTACTCCATCACCGTAAAGGGTGCGATGGAACATAATCTAAAAGACATCGATGTCCGCTTCCCGCTGGGCGTGCTGAACGTCGTGACCGGCGTCAGCGGCAGCGGTAAGTCGTCCCTGGTGGGCGACATCCTCTACCCCGCCCTGCACCGCCGCATCAACGAGACCGGCGACCTCCCGGGTATCTTCAAAGGCCTGGAGGGCAACCTGGACCGTATCGACCGCATCGAATACGTCGACCAGAATCCCATCGGCAAGAGCACCCGATCCAACGCCGTCACCTACCTCAAGGTCTACGACGACATCCGCAAGCTTCTCGCCGACCAGCAATATGCCCGGATCAACGGTTTCACGCCCTCGTTCTTCTCCTTCAACCAGGAAGGCGGGCGCTGTCCCGAGTGTCAGGGCGACGGTTTCGTACGCATCCCGATGCAGTTCATGGCCGACGTGACGATGGTCTGCGAGGCCTGCGGCGGCAAGCGTTTCCGGCCGGACATCCTGGAGGTCCGTTACAACGGCCTCAATGTCGACGACATCCTCAACCTGAGCGTCGAGGAGGCGATCGCCTTCTTTGCCAAGGGGAAGGAAGAACTCGCCCAGTCCATCGCCCGGAAGCTCCAGCCCCTCGTGGATGTGGGCCTGGGCTACATCAAGCTCGGACAGAGCAGCAGCACTTTCAGCGGAGGCGAAAGCCAGCGCATCAAACTCGCTTACTTCCTGTCGATGAGCGAACAGAGCGGACGGAGCGCCCACGAGCGCATCCTTTTCCTCTTCGATGAGCCGACGACGGGACTGCATTTCTTCGACGTGGAGAAACTTCTCAAGGCCTTCGACGTCCTGCTGGACAAGGGCCACTCCCTGGTGGTCGTGGAACATAACCTGGACGTCATCCGAGCCGCCGACTGGGTCATCGACCTGGGTCCCGACGCCGGAGACCGGGGTGGCGAAGTGGTATTCGCCGGCACTCCGGAAGACCTGGCCGCCCGAGGCGGCACTTTCACCGCACAATATCTGAAACAAACGCAAGACCATGGCATTCCATCTCGATAAGTTCATTTCACAGGCCGTCACCGGACGCGACCGAAGCCTTTTTGCCGCCGACATGGAAGCGAACGCTCCCGAACTCCGTGCACGGATCGAAGGCAGGAAAGTCTGCGTGATCGGCGGCGCCGGTTCCATCGGGTCGGCCTTCATCAAGGAAATCCTCCGCTTCAACCCCGGATCCCTGGTGGTCGTGGACCTGAGCGAAAACGGACTGGCGGAGTTGACGCGCGACCTGCGGAGCACCGAAGGCCTTACCGTCCCGGATGATTACCGCAGCTATACGCTTGACTTCGCGGACCCCATCTTCGAAGTCATTTTCCGTGAAGCGGGAGGTTTTGACATCGTAGCCAATTTCTCCGCCCACAAGCATGTGCGCAGCGAAAAGGACCGCCATTCCGTGCGGGCCCTCCTGCAGAACAATGTCCTCAAAGCAAGGAAGTTGCTCGACTTGCTCGCCGAGTGTCCGCCGGAGCGTTTCTTCTGCGTTTCCACGGACAAAGCCGCCGGACCGGTCAATGTCATGGGAGCAAGCAAGCGTCTGATGGAAGACCTGATCATGGCCTACCGGGACCGGTTCCCGGTCACCACCGCCCGTTTCGCCAACGTGGCGTTCTCCAACGGTTCCCTGCCCGACAGCTGGATGAACCGCCTGCAGAAAAAACAGCCGCTCGTCGCGCCCGACGACGTCCTGAGATATTTCGTCAGTCCCGAGGAATCGGGTCAGATATGCCTGCTCGCCTGCATCCTGGGCCGCAGCGGGGAAATCTTCTTCCCCAAGCTCCGGCAGGAGCAGATGCAGTCCTTCTCGGTCATCTGCGACCGTTTCCTGGAAGCTCATGGGCTGGAAAAGATGGCCTTCGGCAGCGAAGTTGAAGCAAGGAGCTTTGCCGCCGCTATGCCGGACGACAGCCCCCGCTGGCCGGTGTACTATGCGCCCAGCGATACGACCGGAGAAAAGGCTTATGAAGAGTTTTATGTCCCCGGAGAGCAGATCGACGAGAGCCGCTTTTCAGGTCTGGGCGTAATCGGGGAGACTCCGAGGAGGAGCCGCGGAGAGGTGAATGCCTTCCTCGACCGTCTGGAGATCCTTTTCTCCGATCCGACCTTCACCAAGGCGGACGTCGTCTCAGAGTTGAAGGCTTTCCTGCCTTCCTTCGAGCATGAAGAAAAGGGGCGCAACCTGGATCAGAAAATGTAGGACAATGGATTACAAAGAGATAACCGACTTCATCCACCAGCTCTACGGGACGCAGGACTTCGTTCCGCTGAGCGTGCCGAAGTTCATCGGAAACGAGAAGAAGTATCTGGAGGAGTGCATCGATTCGACCTATGTCTCCAGCGTGGGGCCCTTCGTGGACCGCTTCGAGGAAGAGATCGCCCGCTACACCGGAGCAGCGAGGGCCGTCGTTTGCGTCAATGGCACAAGCGCCTTGCACATGGCCCTGATGCTTGCCGGTGTGGAGCGTGGAGACGAGGTGCTGACCCAGTCCCTGACCTTCATCGCGACCTGCAACGCCCTCAGCTACGCCGGCGCCCATCCCGTGTTCATCGATGTGGACCGCGAGACCCTCGGGCTCTCCCCCGACGCCTTGTCGGCCTGGCTGGAAAAGTATGCCGCGGTCACGGGCAGCGGATGCCGCAACCGCAGTACCGGCCGCCGCATCAAGGCTTGCGTTCCGATGCACACGTTCGGCCATCCGGCCCGCATCGAAGAGATCGCCGCGATTTGCGGGAAATGGGGCATCGAACTGGTCGAGGACGCCGCCGAAAGCATCGGCAGCCGCTTCCACGGGAAGCACACCGGCACCTTCGGCAAAGTCGGCGCATTGAGTTTCAACGGCAACAAGACCCTGACCACGGGCGGCGGCGGCATGCTGCTTTTCAATGACCCGGAGCTCGGTGCCAAGGCCAAGCATCTCACCACGCAGGCGAAGGTCCCGCACCGCTGGGAGTTCCGCCACGATGCGGTCGGTTATAACTACCGCATGCCGAACATCAACGCAGCCCTGGGTTGCGCCCAACTGGAACAACTGGATAAGCTGATCGCCAGCAAGCGCGAAGTGGCTGCCGCCTATGCAGCTTTCTTCGACGGCGGCGACGGTCCGGTTTTCGTCCGA
>JAEEGF011102099.1_pt1 | contig 11578 bp, 13 predicted proteins | sample 9134171 | NCBI WGS metagenome assembly JAEEGF01 (sample SAMN16246542, study PRJNA631951) | gut metagenome | biome: gut microbiome; feature: rumen; material: AP-attached | host: Bos | place: Iran: Karaj | collected 2018-10 | reverse complement strand
TTATTTTCGACGATTCTGACTTGGTCCATGTCAAAACTTACATTTCCTGATAAAGTGGCCCTCTTGAACGGCGGCAAATGAAGCGACACCGGCAACGATGGCAACGGGGACAATGGACCAGAAAACTGTAGGAACAGTTATGAAAAGAAGAAGCCCCGTCAGTTTGTTAGCCGTAGTGTGAGGAAAGCAGAAACCCTTGCTGACTATCAGAGCCGAAGATTGATTGACGAGTTTAATCACTATTATCGCCCCTGCCCAGATCCATAACCATGTCGGAACCCGCACAACGGGGATAAGCCGTATGGCGCAGCAAGCGACAAAGCAGATGTCAGCTACACTGTCCAACACGGCACCGGTCTTGCTCTCGGCGTGCAGTTTCCGGGCCAAGTAACCATCCAGTATATCACTGACGCCGCACAAACCATAGATTATCCAGAAAGCCGTACCGGCCGGATTACAGAGCAACAGACAGGCGGCCCCAAGGAATCTGAAGGCAGTTATTATGTTGGGGATGTGTTTCACCATTAAAGGTCCCGCATTCTACGGGGTATCAGAGTGGGATAGGCTTCAACGGCATCGCGGAAGGTGAGGCCTGCGTTCTCCCGCAGCCAGCTTTGAAACTCCACCTTGAATCGGAATCTCTTGCTCTTTTGGCCTTTGACTTGCCAGACATCAGTTCCGACAGCGTTGCGCGGATGATATCCTCAAGGTAATCCCGGTCGTCAACGTTCGTGATATAAAAATGTTCCCGGGCACTGGGATAAGGTGGCCTGAGGACAACTTCCTCCAGCACGGCTTCACCGGCATCCGTCTGCTTGATGTAGAGGTTGTTGTCGCAGATCAGACCGAACAGGACGCCATCGCAGTAAATGCAATAGTCTCCCATCATTTTCTTCACGGCAATCTGACCGGCGCCAGAGCACTGGTCTACAATGAATTGCACGAAATCTGAATTACACGCCATAATTAGAGAGATTCCAGGTTCTTCTTCGCCTGAGGATTATTCTGCCAAATGGCGCCGACCTTAGGGCAAATGTCCTTTTCCGGGCATTCTCCGCAGGTAAAGAATCCCTTTGCGACAGCACACTTCCGAATCTCGCACAAAGAGCTGCAGAATACGGTCTTGGCCCCGTCCATACGGCAACCTTCGCAGTTGATGTGTTCTGGAAGAATGGGAGCATTGTTCAATTCCGCCCATAGTTTGGCCGTCTTCACCCGCAGTGCCTGGTCATTGTTCTTCGTAGCGATGTAGGCGTCGCACTTTTCACAGTCCAGACCGCAGATGGCAATCAATCGCTTCGTGCCGGCATATCTTGCTATCCTGAAAGTGCATCGTTCGCCTCCTCGGAGTATCGTATTCTCAATCCAGACATCGAACCGACTGTCAGGTTCAAGCTGCGAAAGAATGAATAATATGCTTTGCCGGGAACACTCGCATTGCTCCGGATTGCTCCTGAGCCCGCACTTCACCTTGGGGCAGGAACATTCCAGATAACTCAGTTCATAAACCTTCCCCGGCTCAATCACCCTGCCTTGATACGACTTGCTATTGTACCCTTCCGAATAGATCCTGTCGAAATCCCCATCATACTTGGCATATATTTGCTGATGGATCGGGAAGACACAATCTTTAACACATTCTATGGCTTCTTCTCGGTAATCCATAATCAGATTATTGAGGAATTAATAAAGTCCGATTTATCTAACACAAAGATAGGGAACATCTTTCTATTCTTCTTGCTTCTTGTAAGCTTGCGCCCTAGCGATACCAATTAGCACCCATAGACCACCGTGTTACGGAAGTAATTGAAATATAGCGTGTTAATATATTAGATGGTCCCAAAACATGCACCATCTGATTAAGCAATCAATTGATGATGAAGAGTTTCCATAACACGGCATTGCTACTTAATTCCTCGATTGGCTTCTTCGAGGAAAGCGGCTAGTTCGACGTTCTGCCGGATCTTCTCCCGGAAGCGTCCTCCGAAACGCTCCGCAAAGGACTCTGCTGTCAGGCCGTTGTAGAAATCGTCGGGCAGGTCGGTCCGGACGACCCCGCCGCCGTTGTTGCTGGCGGCCCAGCCCGGGGTGATGACGTCCTCCAGCAGGTAAGGGCCTTCGTCCGAGAAACACAAGGTTAATCTCGCATACTCGAAACGCTCTTCGTTTCTATGGTCTGCAAGGAAAATGGCTTTATGCAGGTGTTGTTTTTTCATGGCTGAGGAATCTCGCTCTGTCACGCAAATATAGCAAAAACCGGAAAACTGTATTAAGCTACTGCCTCCAATCATCTACAACATATAACTCCCCATTGTAAGTAAAGCAGATTTTGCTTTCTTTCCCGGTGAGATATAGGAACTAGTTGATTTTGCCAAGGCTCATGCCGTTGGTCCTGATCAGATGGTTCAACATGCCCTCCGGCATTTCGGTGATGGAAAACTCATCAACAGGAATAAGTTGCGGCTTGCCTATGTACGTGCTCAACTGGATTTCGTCGTTCTCGTTGACTGAGATGCCCTTGGGCCAATAGGCCAGCATTACACCCACCACGACAAGGAAAGTGACAGCGATAATAACGACAGTAACTATCATAGCAGTACGAGAAGATTTAAGAGCCATTGTATAGTGTAAATCTCGATTTATCTAACACAAAGATAGGATATTTTCACAAAGCCTCAGCTCTATTGTCAATTCAGCCACAAACAAACCTGAAGTCGTGGCTGGCACCCACTTCTTCACATTGGCAACCGTTTTTCAGAAGCTATTGATTCACAACACTTTTAGAATAAATGGGTGGTCTATATTTCCATGCACCTGAAGTCAAGCACCTGACAATTAGCCACTTGCAAAAAACGCCCAAGTAACGCCCTATGAGTTGTGTCGATCAAAGACACTTGTTCACCGGCCTTTAGGAAACGCTCGCGATATTGCCATTTGGTGTTCACAGGACGGTTTTGACTGATTCCTTGTACTTGCGTGAAACGGGAATCTCCTGCCCACCGATGGAAATGACATCGGGAGCGGTGAGGACAGCATCGGAAATGTTGACCAGGAAAGACCGATGGACGCGAAGGAAACCAGTGCCAAGGAGATTCTCCCACTGGCTGATGCCTGTCTTGTTACGATATTGCCGGCCGTCACGTGCCACGATCCATACTTCCGAGTCGCGGGATTCCACATACAGTATGTCTTCCTTCTTGAGCGAGACTTTCTTATAATCTGAAGTAAAAGAGATGGGACGATCCGTGGGAAACTTCTTATCCAACCATTTCACTATCAGGTAGTTCCCATAGGCAAGGATGGACAGTATGAACCCCACGAAGACAGGATTGCCCAGCATGGCTGGAAGCGTCCATCTGTCGTGATCCTCTTGATAAATCAGGGTAATGAAGACAAGTTGCCACAGGTAAATGAACAAAAAAGTCATCACCATCACGCCCAGAATGACATAGATGGTATTCAGGATGCGTTTCTTTGCATCTTTGTCACGTTCCACGACGGGGAGAAAAAAACACAAGGCCAATGACGCGGGCAGAAATGAGAGGCCCATCAGCACTGCCTCCCCCAAGCTATAGTCAAGACTTGTGAGGAGGAGGGACGTCAGAAAGATGGCGGCCATCCAGTAAAAGACGATGTAGATTGCTTTCTTCATTCCGGATGTAAAAATACACATTCTTCCACGAAACAAACGCAAAAGATCATGCCTCTTTGCAAGTCAGGGGGATTTGACATAAGGTCGGGCGGATTCTGCTTTGCGGATATGAACGGTTCGTTTGTACCTTTGCATCAAGGAATTCCGAACCTGATTGTTCAACAAAAAAAAGTTTAGCCATGTTACCTTTATCTACTAATCTGTTCTCCCTTTTTGTTTCCGGTGGACCCGTCGGAATGATCATCATCACCCTTCTTTTTATCGCTTTGTTCTTTGCTGCATGGAAGGCTCCCGCCTGGGTTAAGGAAATCGGCATCGCGTCCCTGGTCGTGGGCATATTCTGGACACTTTGTGCTTTCCTTCAAATCGCGGATTTCCTGGCCGGGAATAATGACGTGGAATTCAGCATCATTGCCGGCGGCTTCAAGGTGGGACTTGTTCCCGTCCTTTACGGCCTCATCGTGTACTTCGTCTCGCTGATTCTGCGCGTGATTCACAAACCACGTATCTGAGTCGTACTATTCCTGCCGCATGCGACATTTTTTCGTATCTTAGCGACATGAAAGTTTTGATGATTAACGGGAGCCCCCGTGCCAAAGGCAACACGGCCATCGCGCTGGCTGAAATAGCTAAGCAATTGGAAAAGAACGGTGTCGAAAGCGAGATCGTATGGATTGGCAATAAGCCAGTCAGGGGCTGTATAGCCTGTAACAATTGCAAGAATAAGCCGGGGGCTTGCATATTCGATGATGATGTGTGCAATGAGATATCGGCCAAAATGAATGATGCCGACGCGCTCATCGTGGGCTCACCCGTCTATTGGGGCCAGCCCAACGGGGCAGTCCTTTCCGTCGTCCAGCGGATGTTCTATTCCAACGGATCTGCCTTTGCCGGGAAACCAGCCGCATCCGTGGCCGTCTGCCGTAGAGGTGGAGCCACTGCGGTATTCCAGTCACTGAACATGCCCTTCCAGATGATGAATATGCCTATTGTGACTTCCCAATACTGGAATATCGTTTATGGCCGCGAGGCAGGTCAGGCGGCTCTGGACACTGAAGGAATGCAAACCATGCGTACGCTTGCGAACAATATGGCCGCGCTGCTGAAGGCCACCGGCGGAAAGCCTCTACCTCCCAGGGAAGAGCCTTGGGAGCCAATGCATTTTATCCGGTAAAAAGATGCCTATTTCTCTTTCGGGTGGAGCTTTTTGTAGAGCTTGAGTGAGCTGAGGAGGCTTCCGAAGTCGTTCTTGCCGATGTGGGTGGCGCGTACGAGAGTCACGTCGGCTGTGGTAGGAAGGCTGAACTCCATAACTTTGGTGACGAACTGCCTTCTTGTGACTTTCACAGGGATGATCTCCTTGGTAGGATATGCCACAGCGAAGCAACCCTCAAGCTCCATGGTTGATTTTCTGGGAGCCTTGTAGAAGTCTTTGATTTCCTGCATCTTGGCGATAGCCTCTTCAAGAGTGCCTCCGAGGGGGATGAACAACTCGTAAACGGGGTCAAATTGGAGCTGGATAATATCAGTGCCGATTCCAAGATGTCCGAGGGAGAGGTAATACATGCGGGGATTCTCATCATTCATGTAGAAAACTTCCAACTCGGTGGTGAAGGCCTCGTCTATTTCAGTCTCCACTTCCACGATCTCAATTCTGGGATGAAGGACTTTGTTCTGCCCGAAGGAAAGAACAGCCAAGCACACAAGTGCAAGAGTAAGAATGATCTTTTTCATATTGATAATAATTAGATTATGTTATTCCATAACAGGACGGACAAGCAGCCCATTCGTTCGAGCGGACGAGTTTATAAAATGACTGCTAGAAGTGAATAACAACTTCTGTCCGTAACGGGAGTCTTTCGTGGTGTATGTCTCGATTGAATTCGTCCAATAATGACCGTTTTCAGTATATTGCAGGCGACTTCCATCCCGCCAACCACCGGCAGGCAGGAAGATACTGGCACCTACGAAACCGGAGACCTTGCTCGCGACAATCCAACCCTTGACCCCGGCTCCATTATAATCTTCCGTCCAGGTCCACTCGCAATTTGAGGTGGAAAGCAGTTCTCTCCATTCGTCTATCGTGGCGACACGGCATTCGCCTCCCCAGTTCATCCAGACCGGGTCGTCTTCATAATCGTAATCCGCGAAGGTGCTCTTGCCGTCTCCGATGAAGTTCTTATCACTATCGTACCAGATGCCATTGTATTCGTAGTCAGGCGTGGTGTATTTTGTGATTTTGAACCAACTTGACTGACCCTCTTGCATAAACTTGTAGTTCGCATTGTTGTAACCGCCGTCGGAACCGCCTGTCTGGCCTGGTTTCCAGTGGGTGCAAGGATTTTCCAAAGCATATCCGTCCAAGTATTTGGGCTCCGTCTCGCCCCAGGCAAAGTAGTCACCACCTTGCTCCGGGCTTGTGGCGCCAAGGTTAATGGAAGCCCATTTTACGCTCAGACCAAGATCCACCCAAAGGCCAGTTATCCAGTTGTTGCCGCCTGTGACGGTGATGGCTGGGAAGTTATACATCTTCCCAGAGGTGAGCTGCTTGTTGAGACGCTTGAGGATATAGATGTTATCATCGTCAAAAAGCGTGAAGGTGTAGTCGGCGGCTGAAGTGGTGGCGAGACGGCCTCCGAAAATGGCACCGTCAGAATCAGCGACACCTTTGAGTCTGCCTCCGTTGGACAGAGTGGTTTCGGTGATTTTGCCGTCAGTGCCCACACTGGCGCAAGCGACAGGTTTGATCAGAGAGCATCCAAATGAATAGTCATCCACATTTGATTGAATATCAGCGATATGGATCTGGATGAAGTTCTCCGGCTTGCTCATATTCAAGGAGCCCTTGACAGTTGAGCCCTGTACCTCGTAAGCTTTATCCGAATCAAAAAGGTAATAGTTGTAAACAGGCTGTCCGTCCTTTGTGAAGGAGAACGCGCCGTTGTCAAATGCGACATCCACGGGAACGGGGAAATGAACCGCGGTAAGAGTGAGGGTGCTTAAGCCACTGAAGTCCTCGTTTGTCAGCACTCCGCCGGCCGAGGCGTTACTCCAGTTGCTTCCATCGAAGGAAAGAGTCAAGTATTTACTCTCCAAGCCCTTGAAAAACACATAGATCACATCTCCGTCTGCCCAGCCGGTCTTCGCAGCGCGCGTATCTGGTTTTTCGACAACCGTGATGTTGAAGGACATGGGGACAGCAGAGGGGGTATCTTCCACAGTTTCAATTATTTCCTTCGAGCAAGAGATTATGCCTGCGGTAAGGAATACAAAAAGCATCAACTTTCTCATGGCGTCTCAGGATTAAATGTTCTCTTGTTCCCATTCGGGATATTCACCACCGCTGACGCAAATCACGTCCTCGTATTCAGCCTCGACAATCTCTGTCTCCGGGGTCATGTACCTTTCTTTGTTGTTAGTTCGCATACCGTCTGATCATTTTGATTGGAAAGTACAAATATATATATAAATGCTGATATAGAACCAGAAACCCCTCAGTTAGTACTCTTTGCGGGTCCCGCCAAGTGCCAGCCCACAGCCAGCATCACCAACCTGAAAATCACCTTCCCACAATACCTGACCCACAGAGTGGTTTGGGGTGTTTCTGCCGGGAAGGTGAGGCGATTTTGGCTGGCCTTCCCACTATACCCCTAACCCAGGGCTCTGCAACAGGTTCCGACTGGGAAGGTGAATTTCAGGTTGGACTGAAATCGAGTTAAATGTTAAATCAGATCTTTAGACTCCTCATAGACCAGGCTGCAAAGGCGGGTGATCTGTTTGACAGAACTGTTATAACGAGAGCGAAGCGTTCTGGCCAGGGTCAAACGTTGCCTCATATCAAGAGTCCTGACTGTCTCAACACCAAACAGTTCAAGGCATAATTCGGCTTTATGTTGACGCATTTCCTGGATAGGCATTGTTAGATGGGAAATCGTTCCGCCTTTTGCATCCACATCATCTTCCCTTGTTTTGCAAAAGAAATAATTGAAGCTTTTGCAGGTCTTGAATAATCTTTCGACTATCTCGTATGCGACATATACTCCGGGGAAGACTATTTTGCCGATCATTGGCGCTGCGGATTTAGGTACATCTCTGGTTCTTAGTAACTTCCGCCCTTTATGAAGGCCCAATTCCGAAGAGCTGTCCATGCTTTCATGGTAGCCAGCCCAAGCTGGCGAACTCCAGAGACCAGGCCTCCTGAAGTACAAAGGACCACTTGACCAAGGGTAATCCCAAGCGGTAAAAGGAATTCCTCCAACAGGGGCGTTTTTCACTGTGTAACAAATGACCGTCTTAAGATAAATATCATCTGTTACAGGTTGGTAATCGATAGGAACATTATCCAGCTTGTGCCTTTCTCCATGAGCAGTGGAGATGTACTGGGAGGTGCGCCGGATATACTCATGCATAAACCGGTTACACTCTTCAAACTCTCCGTAGAGCACGAAATGCACATGTGTATCCATTAGCGAGAAAGCCAGGATTACCACACGGAATCCTTTCACGGTAATGTAGATACGATTCATACCAGCGATGAAATCATCGTCGTTCTCAAACATCACATCCACTGCTTTCCCGTCAGTGCTGAAATGCCAGCAATTCTTAATGATTATTTTTTGCCCCTTGACAAAGGGTCTGTCAAGTCCCAGATCCGAGACTATTCTTCTTTGAAGTTCCTCATGCATAAAGTTCGGTGTTTTTCTCCAGCCAAGATAGTTATTTCTTACCAGAAAAGTGTCTTGTTAAGTGTAAAAGAGTAGGCATTTTGCCAAGAAAAGGCCAACCTGAAAATCACCTTCCCACAATACCTGACCCACAGAGTGGTGTGGGGCGTTTCTGCCGGGAAGGTGAGGCGATTTTGGCTGGCCTTCCCACTATACCCATAACCCAGTGCCATGCAACAGGTCCCGACTGGGAAGGTGAATTTCAGGTTGGTCAGCCCTCCCGCACCAACGCTACAAGCTCCGAAAATAACGGATACTGCCGCCACCTCAACCCGAGATAGCGGCAGTTTTTCTGTCATACCCGGCCAGACCTGGTAGCTGCCATCCTGAGCCGAAGACGAAAGATCTACTTCGTATAAAGCCCCATCCTCCGGAACGTCACATCGCCCTCCAGCAGATTCGGCCCGTCAGTATTTACCTCAAAGCGCTCAAGCACAAGCTTGTCCTTGCTGCACTCCTTGACCCAGTAGCCTACAGCGGGCGTATACGCAGCCTTCCGGTCCTCTTGCTTGAAGTCGTGATCCAGATCAAAGAGATAAAGCGCCGGAGTGGAACTGCCCACGCCTGGATAGCCGTTCTGGTGCGGCTGGTAGATATACTTGGCTTCCGAGTCTCCGGAGAACACATCGGAAACATAGATGGTCAGGATAAACGGACTCTGACTCTCTTTATTGATGGTCGAGAAGGTCCATATCACCATTCCGGCATCCTGCACCCCTTCCGGATACACCTTCTCCCAACTGCCCTCCAGGTTGTCTGCCAGGTTAATTTCGGGAATCATCTTCTCACATCCGCATAGTCCTGCCACCAGCAACACCGCACAAAGAATTGTTCTCAATTTCTTCATGACACTCGTTTTCTTTTTAAACACACAAGAGGCCGAAATACTGCTTCAAATAATTGATTATTGTGTTATTCATTCTTCAGCGCCTCCGCCGGATTCATCCTGGCGGTTTTTAGGTAGTGATACAGCACAACGGCCGAACACAGCACCCCCACAATCACAAGCGCCAGCAGGAACACCGACGGCATGAAGCCCACCCGGTGCGCGAACTGCTGCAGGTAATACCTCACCACCAGCCAGCCCACCGGCGCCGCAATCACATAACAGATGGCCACGGTCCTCAGATACAGCATCAGGCCTTCGCCGGTAATCTGGCCCATATCGGCCCCGAACACCCGCTTTACGGAAATCTCCATCCGCTTGTACTGCACGTCCATCAGCACCTGGCCCCAGATGCCCACCAGCGACAGCAGCACTGCCAGCAGGGAGAACAGCCACACGGCCAGCCGCAGGCGCTCCTCGCCGCTGTAAAGGTTTTTGCCGATGGCATCGTAGAACTGCACCTCGAACGGCATCGTCGGGTCCATTTCCCGGAGGATGGTCTGGATTTTCTCGGTGGCTGCCAGGCGATCTGCCCCCTCCGTAAGCCGGAGGTAAGCGAACGGCATAGAATGTCCCTTCTCGGTATGCACCTGAAATGCCACCGGAGAATCGGCCTTGCGCATGGACGTGATGTTCACATTTTTGATAAACCCAACAATAGGCGCCCCTTCGCCGAATTCATCGGCATATACCTCCATCTCAGCGCCGTGCGCCTTGAGATCCTGAGTGAACAGGATCGGGCCGAACTCGCCTTCATTGAAATCCCTTCCTTCAATGAGTTCCAGTCCCAGCACCTGCGGCAAATTCCAGCTGCAGTAAATCATACTCATTGACACCTGGCCATCACCGAAGTCCGCACCCTCCGTCATATATGTATCCGACCCGCCGATGAGGTCATTCGCGTAGGCCACGTCTTTTACCTCCGGAAGCGCGCACAGCCTCTCCCGCAGCCAGTCGGCCTTCTCCCGACTGTTCTCACCGCCGATATTTACCACCGCAAGGTTGTTCTTGTTGTAGCCGCAAGGATATTCCTGCATGAACCGGCTCTGCCGCTGGACAAACAGCACGAAGATGAGCAGCGCCGTAGAAATCACGAACTGGACGCCCACAAGGACCGTGCGCAGTGTCTTTCCGGAGGCCGACAGACCATAGTTGCCCCGGAGGATCATAGCCGGCTGGCCAGATGTGGAATAGATTCCCGGCCAGATACCGGCAATAATACCGGTGGCCACGGCAACCGTCCCGACGAACAGAAGCAGTCCCCAATGCTTGCCGAAGGAGAAAGACTGCATCAGCACGCCACGGGTCATCAGCGCATCGGAAACCGGTCCCAGCAGCAGGGCGGCCACCCCAAAAGCGCAAATGCACCAAATCACGGCTTCCGCCACCACTAGAGAACGCAACCTCAGGGTTGATGATCCCAGAATCTTCTGCAGGTTCACGCTCCGGATGCGCAGCGGTGTCAGCGCCACGTAGAAATTGGTGAAGTTTATCAGGCCTATACCCAGAATCAAGATGGCAATCGCAATCAGCAGAAGCAGCTGCGAACGGCTACCGCTCTTATAGACATTACCCTCGTTACGGAAATATATGCTGGTCAGCGGAATAAGCTCGATTGGGGTAAGCCAGTCTCCGTGGGGAGCAAAATCAAAATGACTGTTGAACTCATCGGCTACCGCCTGCGCATTGCCGGCATTGTCAAGCAGCAGATAGCAGACAAAGTTGGCCCCACCGTATTGCCCTTTCTGGACATCGCCTATGGTCAGGTACAGGTCATTGCCCAGCTGCGTATTCGTCGGAAAATCTTCATACACGCCGGTCACGGTTATTTCGCGGGGAATCTCCATATATTTGGCATCCGTCTTCAGCAGTTTGCCAATCGCCCGCTCACCGGGGAACAGGTTCTCTGCCAGTGACCGGGGAATGATTACGGAATTGGGCCCCTCCAGCGCATGGGAATCGCCCTCGATCATCTTGATGCCGAACACGTCGATGAAACGCTCCGACACGAAGATCAGATTCCTCTTGTAGCCGACCGGATCCTTGCCGTCCTCCGCCACGGAGAAATAAATTTCTCCCATGAAAGGCATGAACGTACAGCCCGCCTCAATGTGGGCCGATGAACCGATGATATCATCGGCAAAGCCTCTCGGCAGGATATTCCTGAACAGCGACTCATCGCCTTTCTTATCGGCCCGGAAAACCCGGTCGGCCGTCGGATGGCACTTGTCAAAAGACAGCTCATAATCGGCCTGCAGGAATATCAGGGCAAAGGCAAGCAGCGCTGCCACCAGCCCCGTGAAGTTCAGGATCACT
>JAEEGF010976588.1_pt1 | contig 11579 bp, 14 predicted proteins | sample 9134171 | NCBI WGS metagenome assembly JAEEGF01 (sample SAMN16246542, study PRJNA631951) | gut metagenome | biome: gut microbiome; feature: rumen; material: AP-attached | host: Bos | place: Iran: Karaj | collected 2018-10 | reverse complement strand
GTTAAAATCACAATTGTCAAAGGAAGTAAAGAATACATATAGGACTCATGTAGAAAAGTATCTGTGGGGGGATTCTCCCTTCTGGAGTGCAAGTTACTTTTGTGCCACTACCGGAAGCGTTTCGCTTGAAACTGTTAAGAAGTACATTGAAGATCAGCGAACAGAAGAACACAAGCGCAAATATATTAAGTCCGGAAAATACAAAAAGAAAAACTAGTGCGATTCATCCCACAACCGACTTCATCGGAAGGGGTTTTCTCGCACGTTGTTTATAATTACTGTATGAAAGTCCTGTTGGTAATCGATGTTCAAGAAAAATATCTTTGCTACTATGACGCTGATCTTTTATCAAGGATCAACGCAAGGATTACTGCGGCAAAATCAGATGGCGATAACGTTTTCTACATCCGCAACATTGGCATTCAGGGCGATAGTGCCAGCTATGCTCTGGCTATGAATCTTCTCATGGCCTCAGACCACATCTATGAAAAGAAGTTTCCAAGTGCCTTTACAAATGATTCTTTTGTAAAAGAACTAAGGGACTTGAACACCACTGAACTTGAGATAATAGGCGTTGATGGTAATAGCTGCGTAAAGAAAACCTGCCTGGATGCTGTCAAAGCAGGCTACAAGGTAACTCTTAACCTGCAATGTACTTCTGCCAGGAATGAAAAGATCTTCAAAAGGACACTCAAGGAGCTGTCAGATGCGGGTGTAAAACTGATAAATACCTGATTCACAGAAAGGATATCTGTTATGACCGAAAACAATTCCAACAACAAAAACACGCACAGCATAAGTACAGGAGCTGCTGCGCTCATATCTGTACTTGCTGTGCCTGTAACTCTTTTGGCCAGTTTACTAATCTCTAATAAGAAAAAGAAATAATCCGGTGTGATCATGACGACATCTGCCCTGGCGCTGCCGGTTCTTTTCTCTTCAAGGATCCGCACTTTTCCAAATGAGTCTTCCAGAAAATCAAACAGTGGTTCCCGGATATCCTTGTCATAAAATATATCCTTACTCATCTATATCTTTTTCTCACTTAAGGGTCTCCTTACTCTTTAACATTCCCTTTCTCAATATGCTGCCTGATGACCATATCCGTCAGCTCAAATAGCTTTTCTGAGCCTTCTCTGGTCCTGGACTGCCTGCCATAAACCTGATCTTTGGTAACGCCATGTTCTCTCCAGTCAGCCCCACCATTACTGTCATTGAGCATAAGCGGCTGAAGGTTGTCCATGGCATGAGCAAACCTGGCTTCCGCAGTCTTATTATCTTCAAATTCATCAAAAAGGGCTATAAGCTCTGCCTTCTGATCTTCCGGCAAAATAGAAAAGATCCTCTCCTTGGCAGCATCCTCTCTCGCTTTCTGTGTGGCAAGTCCCTCGCTGTCATAAGCGTAAGTGTCACCTGCATCTATCTCAACAATATCGTGGATTAGACACATGATCATAACTCTTGATATATCTACCGGCTCATTCGAATACTCTTTTAAAAGATAAGCCATGATCGCCATATGCCAGGCGTGTTCCGCATCATTCTCATTTCTGCCATTGCCCGATAAGTGAGTCTGTCTGAAAACATTCTTCTCTTTATCAATCTCTAAGGCAAACTCCATCTGCCTCTTTAATCTCCCGTCCATCTTAAAACACCTTCAAAGCCTTTCATGTTCTCATCTTCTGCATTGATATAATTATATGAAAAAAAGTACTTCGATGCTATATGTGAAAAACAGCCTGAATAAGAAAACGATGGGCATCCATGCTCCTGGCTACGCTCCTCGTTCTGCGTTATGGGTTATTTTCTAAGGGTTACACCGCTTGCAAGGTTTCTTCCCTTCACTTATCAGCTCATCCCTTGTCTTGGTGCTGTATTCCTTATTTTTCACTTTCATATCATTGACGCTGTCACAGCTTGGATAATGGAACTTCCCTGAATTCTTGTTTACCACGTATGTTGTTCCTGTCGGAATACCAGAAACATCACTTCCTGTCGAAGATCTTACTGAGCCATTCCCGGAATCTCCGCCAGTAATAATAAAAGAATTCCTGTCAGCCACCTTGTCTGCATCCGGCGCAAGCTTATTGCTGCCATTTATAGTAATTATGCCCGTATAGCGGCATCTCTTCAATGCAATTGTCTACAAATCTCTATTAGCGCCGCCTTAAACGACTCCTTAGTCACCTTGAGTTCACCCGCCCTGCTCCTTGCATCAATGGCTATAGGCATTCCTTCAGTATTCTTGCACTTTTCAACAAGACTGCTCCAGTCTCCCAGGTTCTGGACCTTATGCGGACAGGATCCCAGAATCACTGCGGAATATTTTTCCAGCTTGCCCATCCTTCCGGTAAAGCTGACCATTTTGTCATAATCAACTTCATATTCAAAATCATCTTTTCTAAAACCATAGAGCTTTGCTATGCCATTCATTGTCTTACCGTCCAATGCTGTGGCACCAAGCACAAGTATCTTGCCTCTTCTTCCCAGCAGATCATGGCCATCTCTGGCTTCTTTCTGTTCTTCCTCTTCGGCACTATGTTCAGCATTAAAACTCCTTATATCAACCAGCGCCTGCTCAAGGGCTTTGTTCCTTTGCTCAAGTTCCTGCATTTTTGCCTTATCCTCATTAGATTTCTTGAGTTCCTCTAATAATTCATTGATATAATCCTGCATGTCATCGATAGTATCCAGAAGGAGTCCAACCGTGATTTCTTTTTCTCTATATGACATGTCAAATTCAGGCTGTTTTTCTTCCACGTCAACAGGGTCCGGCAGGATCACACTTTCTTCCACCGGATCATCAAAGTGCACGTTCAGATTATTTATCAGGCTCTCAAATTCGGAATAGCCGGAATCCCCATTGCACATCATGATGAGATATTCCTGCTCATTCTCGATATGGCGGTGGTTTCTGTCAGCTATCTTATTCTGATATTTACTTTTCAGATTGGAGAGGTTTCGGTTGATATCCTTTGTGTTCCCGGGGAAATAGTTCTTTATGGCATTGGCAAGTACATCCATAGTTCCATAATAGTGCCCGCAATATCCGCCAAAACTGTCATTTAGCAGCGATATCATAATTGAATTGCCATATCGGTCTACATATCCGCTATCCAGCCAAAGATATACCGTGTCTCTGTCCGGTTGCATTTTTCCAAGGCATTTTTTATCTATGTAGTATTTTGTGGCTTTTTCTTCTGTGATAAATCTTCTGATTGTTTCTGCATCAGATATATCTTTTCCGCTTATGCTCCTTATTCCATCAATAACGCTGTCCACATCATCAATAACTATGCCATTTTCAATCACAAATTCTCTCATTCTGCTTTCCTCCATTAAAAAAGTTGAGAACTACACCGGCATAAGGGAACGTCTTAGATTCCCTCCCTGCTTCTGTTACATCCTCAACAATACTTTTTCAACACCCCTCAGTGATCTTCACTGAACATATTTTATCTGATTAAGTGTACAATAATCCGCCTATATCGCCGAATATTTGTTCCGAACATTTGTTCTAGATGATCCAGATGATTGTTCTGAATGTCATCCCTCAAAAGAAAAAGACAACCCCTCGTCAGGATTGTCTTATCATAATCATTGATTGAATGGTTCATATAGCTTATCTTTTACGATCTTTTGAGCTTTCAGTTGACAGAATGCTTTCAACTTGGCGTGCAATGCAGCCATGATACTCGCCGCAATCAGGATTCCCGTTATGATACATGCATTTACAAAGCTGAATGTGGCCGCATATCTGGCTTTAACAAATTCGCCGCCGATAAAAACAAGAGCAGATGGAATAACACAGATGATTACAGCTATTATATTTCCTAATGCATCTCCTATCCTGTCGAACTTGTCCAGATAGGCCTGATTTTTCTCGTCTATAATCGCTTGTAATTCCTGACTCTTTTCTTCAGCAATAGTCACCTTCTCTTTGCTCTCAGACAGCTCCTGCCTGGTCTTCTCGTGAGCCTCTTTTTCATCCCGGTAATCTTTTTGAGCGATAGCCTCTATCTCTTCATATACCTCGATATATGTCCTATCGTTGAAGCGTGCATAGTCGCCTTTTGTGACGTTCATCAAGGCGTCTATCACAATAGTATTCGATCTCATCATCAGATATTTTCTGTCGTCTATCTCTCCCATTTTCCTTGCTGATTCAAGAGATTCAACATATCTTTTGAGAAGTTCCTTATTGGGTCTAAGGGATGCATAGCAATCTGCCAGGATTTTCTTTTTCTGGTACTCGACATTATCCATGGGACTGTTAAGCCACAGTATCGCACCGAAAAGATCTGCTGAGATGCATGCCGGAATATGACCGGCTTTAAGACTCTTCTGAGCTTCATATTGTTTACAAACATTAGCAAGCGCAGCATTACGTGTCAGCATCAGTTCTTCACAGGTATTGATCTTTGCCGCCACCCTGCCTTTTCTCAATCTGTAGACCATGATTATTGACTTGACGTCGCACTTTATCGACTCCTCTTTTTCCGGTGTCAGAGCCATATTGCTCTCGAAATACTTACTTTTCACCATGTCAAATAAAGTATTTTCATCTTCCTGAAAAGAGTTCTCGGTACTGTCATATGAAGTCTGTTTTATGAGAATGCCCAGGTCGTTGAGTTTTTCTTCGAGCTTACTGCAAAACTCCAGGATTTCAGCGCGCGACATTCCGGAATCATGGAAATATTTAGCTACCTTATTAGCCTTCGAAATATCGTAAGCAGAACTGGTAGCCCAGGTACTGGCTCTGTTTATGATACCGGTCACTTCATCCAGATTGTTATCAAGGATCATTACCTTGCATCCCGAAGCCTGAATCTTTTCGATAAGCTCACGGTACTCCTCGCATCTTTCAGCCGAATCCATGCCAAGGAGGGCAAACACCATCGGAGAATCAAGGTATATGTTCAGCTCACCGATCCTGGCATCTTCTTTCTTAGACACAAACAAAGCTTCTCTGTATGTGTTACTTGCAGATAATTGCGCCAGAAAATCAAATGCTTCAGGATTTCTCTGAGGTAAAACCTGAACAAATTTGTACCAATAGTAATCGAGTTCGGCAACTTCATCATCGCCCGACCATTCATTGTCAACAATGAATTTATAGCTGTAGGCATCAACAAAATAAAGAACCTGACTCTCAAATATATCAGAATCAACTATCTTAAGATCATTCTCTCTGCAATATTTGTCATATTCTTTTTTCAGCTTTTGCCAGTTTTTTTCAAAGTCGTTTTCGGGAAGTTTGTACTCTCGAAGCTTAGCCATATCTGCGATGTATTCGCCCTTTACATTGACGATGCTTCTGTTTTCAATCCCCACTGACAGAACCTGTCGTATGAATGGCAGCGTTATCGGAATACTGTATTTCTCCTCAAAAGCACTGCGCACGTCAATGTCATTAACCTGCTCCATGCCACTTTCAAGGATAACACTGGCAAGAAACGGATAATATGACTCCAGAATATTGCCATTAGAACATCTGATTTTGAAAAGTTCGTATACTTCTGAAAATGATTTTTCCATATTTGGCCTCCCAACCATCTTTTTTCATACCCAAAGACCATTATATTTAACTGAATCAGAGATGTCTATTACCTGAAAATCTAACAGAGTATTTTTTATATGCGGTCATCTGCATTAGCTTGAGCTATCATTTAATCCTCTGTAGTAGAAGTCTTCCTCAAAAATGAAACTATAATCAATATATAACAGCTTGTCATTCAGTGACCGCATAGTGTTTTATACCACCATCTCCAACGACATTCCTCTTACTGATGATATTCAATCGTTTTTGATCGAAACCCGTCTGGATGGCAAATCCTGTATTTATTGCAACGGAATGCATGTCGTAAAAAACGGGAAGCGGATGGACGGTACACAGCGGTATCTGTGCCGTGACTGCCGTCGGTCTTTTATACCGAGTTCTGATTCCATCACTTCACGTACGCGTAAGTCTGTATTCGTATGGGCAGCATACCTGAAATGTATGCTGGAGCAGAAGACATTAAAGGAAACATCTGAAGAATGTCATATATCAATGAGTACTGCCTTCACATGGCGGCACAAGATACTGGACACATTAAGCGGACTGATCAATGCAGACGTAAATGCGGCATACCAGATCATAAAGGCGGGCGGTTACAAAGACATACCTATCAAGGAAAACGAAACAGTCACAAGACTCAATGTAGCCTGAATTATATCAGGTAGAGGCATCAAGCTAATGCCATTAAAAGAACGGAGCACGAATGCTTCGGGAATTTATAAATATCAACCACGAGTTGATAAATAGCCATACGCCTTAATGGCAAGCAGTATGACGTGGGGCCTCACCAGATATTCCTCATCCCACAGGATATCAGAACCTTCTACCAGGCTGACGCCGAGGATCCATGGGAGTATATCTGGCTCCATATTGGAGGTCTTCCTGCAAGGGGATTGACTACAGCATTGCTACCGGCATGATCGGGCTGGCAAGAGCCAATATACAGTCTCCAAGAACCTGAGCTTGATTTATAGTAATTGTTTTCAGGAAGAATCTTAAAAATCCTCTTTCTGAAACGCAGCCAGATCTGCCGTCATTTTATCTGCAGTTCTTTTATCTAACAGCCACCTGAGCAGATTGACTATAACAAATACAACTACAACGCTGACTGTGACAGACAATGCGGCAATGATATTCTCTTTACTCATAGTGCTGCCACCAAACATTATCGCAAGAAGTGCAATAATGATCAGCACAAGCTCAACAATCTCACGAATTATGGTCTGCATAACCGAAAGTTCCCTGGATGTGCCCATGAGAAGTCCCGGAATGCTTGTGATAACCCCGTAGACAAGTGGATATGCAAAAGCCTCATAGCCAAACCGCTGACCGGGTCTGAGTATTGATCCAAGAACCAGCATTGCAACATTTATGAGAGTCACTATAATAAAAAAATTACGCAGTGTATCAGCTAATCGTTCTTTCATACTCTTTCCCCTTTTAGAATCTGTTTTAAATCAGAAACATATTTCCTTGAAACGATCACCTTTTCGTCATTTTTAAGAATGCACATGAAGCGGCCATTCATGGCAGGTTTTATGGATGATATCTTCATGAGATTTATTATTACCGATTTGGAAATACGGACAAATTTCCTATCAGAAAGAAGCTCTTCAAACTCGTACAGGCGCTTTTTTGCTTCAAAGCAGTCACTCTTCAGGTAAATAAAAGTCTTATCATCAACCGCTTCTATATAGTAAATATCTGTGATGGGAAGCTGATAATGCTTTTCTTCTCTGACAGCATCAATGCTTCCCTGCCTCGCTTTTACAAAGCGGACTATGTCCTGCACTCTGCCATCTGTCTTATGACAGCCAATTTCTATGTATTCGTTTTTAGTCTCATCAATCTTCTGAATACGAATGTCCATATCAGTAGCTTTCCCGCAAAGCAAATGTGCCTTTCCCTTTTAAATAACAGTCAAAAAACTCAAGTATCAGCTCATTGGTCGTGTCTATACAATATTCCGCATCCACCGGGCCTTTTCCCAGCATTCCGGCAAGAAACGGTGAGAAAAGAGGCAGATCCGTAAAGTCCATATGCTCCGAACCCACAACATAAGTCTCAAATCCAACATCTGCATTATCAAGTATAACATTGTTAACATAGGAATAGGATAGCTTCCCCGCCTCTACAGCACTCATATGATGCGGCTCATTGGTGATGCAGAAAAGAGGCGTGGTGTAGGGCTCATTGTTTATAATCGGAATGCCTTCTTCTACGCCGATCTCTTCACCCAGCATCGTTCCATCCAGATCCACAACTGCGCCGATATCATCCCTTCTTCCAACCGTAACTGCTGTTGCGCCTCCGAGAGAGTGCCCCATAAGTCCTATCTTAGAAACATCTATCAGTGAGATTATCTCCTCTATATCTTTTTCCGAAGTCTTTCCAAAATACCATGCATCACCGAATTTGCCATCTGCCGCCTCTTCCAGAGTATCCACCACGAAGTTCACATCATCAATACGAAGCTGCATCCATTCAGAAGTGATCTCGTATATCTCCTCCTCTGTATATTGGGCATCAGGGTCGTTTCCAACACTCATCGCTGTCTGTATAAATACCGGGTCAGCTGTAATGGTTTTCCCGTCAGAATCCGTGGTGTAAAAAGAGTGATATGGATGGTCAAGGCTTACCACAACATATCCATTGCCGGCAAGTTCCATGTAGGTAGAAGTGTTGCTCTGGTAATAACCAAAGGCTCCATGAGAAAAGATAACCAGTGGAAAAGCAGCATCATCTTCTGACAGGTTATCAGGATAATAAAAATGCACAGGGACTTCACGACAGGACCCGTCTGTCTCAAAACTCTCTATCCTTGAGGAGTCTATCAGGATTGCCTCGCTCTGTGCTACAGCATATTCTCCTGTTAATGGCCTGCCCTGATAATCTGCAAAAACAAAAGCCGGGATCATACCTGCGAAAATAACTATCCCGCTCATTACTGCACTGAAAACAATTGCAGCCTTTTTCTTAATATTGTCATTATGCCTGTTTATAAACATCAGCATTCCGGCGACGGCAATCCTGATAACCAAAACTACGAATAGTGCCTTAAACCTGAATGAAAAATCTATTCCCGGCAAAAGGATCATCAAAAGATAAATAAGAAGCTGTGCCGCATTCAAGGCGGCCCTGTTTAGCGACCACTCCTTTTTAGTCCTATTACTTGTACACTCAAAGATCGCAAACCCGATTTCAATTCCCATCAGTATCGTGAAAAGAATAATAGCCATGATCATATCCCCTTTCGTTTGTGTCTAAGGTGAATATATATCATGACTATAAGCGTAACAATGCTTTAGCGGGTAAGATGCATTTTATCAAGGTAAGATGCATTTTTCGATTACTCACTATCCTCATCTATCGTCTCAATCAAAAAACTCACCGGTCCATCTGATATCCTTAGGATATCTTCCGACACCACCCATTCTTGGGTCAAAACCATATGTATTTGAATCACCAAAAGCGTATATTTTCTTCATATCCAAATCCCACATCATCACTTAATACACTTCCATATCCTTGCGTTTATTCACCATTTCTGCTTACTCCATGCACTTAATTCCAAACAATTCTCCTTCATTACATAACTGTTTCCCACTCACGTCCCATCCCGGATCTCCATTGGGACAATATCTATGATCTCCGCATTTGTCAGTGTACAGTACTGTGTGCCGTCCTCGGTATAGATATCAAATTCACCCTCAACAGTCACCATGTCTCCATCCTGCGGATAGTCTTCAGGATAGGAAAAAGCCTCTGTCGGCTGAAATTCAATTCCCTGGGCACAGCAGGCCGTGGCATCCATGATGAGGCATCCAAAATAGTGTTTCCCTGTAGCCATATCAAAGTAGTCTGAGTATACTCCTTCCATCCTGACCTTTGTACCAGTAAATCTTTCAGGATAAAAGACCATGTTATAGACCTGTGAATAAACCATCGTGCTCGACATTTCTGTTAAGTCTATATAGTCCGGAATATCTACAGATTCCATCTCAGCAAGATCCGCTTCATCAGAACCTGTATTGCCTGTACCTTCATCAGAAGTCTTTTCGCCAGGAATACTATCATCTGATAAACTATTACCAGGCGCATAGCTGCCTTGTCCAGGTTCTTCAATTACTGAAGAATACGCCGAAGGTGACTCTACAGCGACCACTTCATTTTCAGTTACTTCAGAAACTAATGGCCCTTCTTCTCCGCATCCTGTCGTTATGAGGAGCAGGGAAAAAGTAACAATAAACATTCTGATCTTCCTTTTCATCTTATACTCCTTTTACCCTTCCTGTGATATAGCAGAGAAAAAAAGCAAATACATCAGCTGCTACAATTGTTGATCCGACAGGTGTTCCCGCCAGTATTGAAATGATTATCCCCGCCATGGCACATATTACAGAAAAACATGCCGAGAAAAGGGTAACCGATTTAAAGCTCCTGAAAATGCTCATAGCTGACAGAGCAGGGAAAATCACAAGTGCAGAAATGAGAAGAGACCCCACCAGATTCATAGAAAGAACTATTATTACTGCTATCATCACAGCTATAAGAAGATTATAAAAGCCGGTGTTCATTCCTGTCGCTCTTGCAAAATTCTCATCAAAAGTTACCGCAAATATCCTGTTATAAAGAAATACAAATATGACCACTACCAATATTGACAATACAGCGCACAGTACTACGTCTCCAATAGTCAGCGTTAGTATTGAAGTAGAGCCAAACAGTGTACTGCATACATCTCCGGATAGATTGGATGAAGTAGAAAAAATGTTCATCAATAGATATCCAAATGCCAGCGCCCCGACTGATATCATAGCAATGGCTGCATCTCCCTGAATCTTTGTATTTTGCCCTGTCTTCAGAAGAAGTATCGCGCTTACAACCGTTATGGGCAGTATCAGCGCCATATTGTTAGTCATTTTAAGTACAGATGCAACAGCCATGGCCCCAAAGGCCACATGAGAGAGTCCGTCCCCTATAAATGAAAACCTTTTCAGGACCAGAGTCACACCAAGAAGGGAAGATGAAAGAGCAATCAGTATCCCGACTATCAGAGCATATCGGACAAAGGGAAATTCGAAATACATTATGAGTTTATCCATCTGTCGCCTCCCTTCCTGTAATCTTCTGTTGGACCAAAAAATGTTTTGTTGCCGATATGCAAAATGTGTGTTGCATAGGAAAGCGCCGGTTCGATGTCGTGAGATATCATAATTAGGGTTACCCCATCATCATTCAGCTTTTTTACAACCTCATACATCTCGGAAGTGGCCTTGGGATCAAGCCCGGAAACAGGCTCATCGAGCAAAAGAAGCTTTCCGGTAGCGCACAATGCCCTGGCAAGCAGGACTCTTTGCTGCTGCCCGCCTGACAGTTCTCTGTATGAGCGCTTTTTAAGCAATGATATTCCCATCCTTGCTATATTTTCTTTGGCTATTTTTTTATCTTCTGAGGAATAAAAGAACCGCTTTCCCATCCTGCTCTGACGTCCCGAGAGCACTATCTCCCACACAGACGCCGGGAAATCACGTTGGACCATTGTCTGCTGTGGAAGATAGCCGATATCTTTTTTTCCAAAGCCATCGCCGAAAAGGATCTGTCCACTTATGGGTTTAGCAAGTCCAAGAATTGTCTTCATCAGCGTAGTCTTGCCTGATCCGTTTTCTCCGACTATACACAGATAATCTCCCTTATTCACTGTAAAATCTATATTTTCTGCTACTGTCATATGTTCATATCCAAGTGACAGATCTTTTACGGTAATAAACCTCATAGATGGTCTCCTCTATAAATGCCAGTTATATCTACCTTATTCCGGGCTCAGTTCAGAACCTTCTTTAGCACTTCCAGATTACTTTCCATTATTGACAGATAGTTCTTTCCACTCTTAACATCCTCCATTGTCGCTGACTGCATGGAGTCAAGTTCAAATATCTCCTGATCCTTTGAGGAAGTATTCTCCCTTATGGTAGAGGCTATCTTACCATCTGACTTTTCAATGGTCATAATACTTGAA
>JAEEGF011969930.1_pt1 | contig 11580 bp, 9 predicted proteins | sample 9134171 | NCBI WGS metagenome assembly JAEEGF01 (sample SAMN16246542, study PRJNA631951) | gut metagenome | biome: gut microbiome; feature: rumen; material: AP-attached | host: Bos | place: Iran: Karaj | collected 2018-10 | reverse complement strand
TACGAGCAGCACCTTGTCAAATTCAACAGTCTTACCAGCCTCGGCATCCTTGATGTGGTGCACGAAGAGCTTCTTGCCCTGCTCGGCCTTGAACTGCTGACCCTGAATTTCTACAATTGCGTACATTGTTTATTTTATTGTATTTAAAGGGATTTTTCCGCGAGGCGGCGTACGTTCGTACACACTTCATTCTGCCCCTACGGACTCTAATCGGGGTGCAAAGGTACACATTTTTTATTTTATAGTGGATAGTTTAGAGTTGATAGTTTATAGTTTTATGAAAGTTTAACACTTTGAGTAAGGGCAAAAAATAAAGCGATGACTTTCGCAAGCAACCGCTCCATATCTTCAATAGGTATTAGTTTTCTAAGGTAAAAAGATTGTTTTCAGGATAACATCTGCAAAGGTAAGACAATTTTCCTTAACTGCCAAACTTTTTCCGATTTATTTTTGCTTGAAGTAATATGTGTGCCCACACAAAAGCAAATTTTATCAAATCTTAACATAAAAAGTTGCGCAATCGATTATTTTGTCGATAAAAAAAGCCTTTTTTAATATTATTGTTTTTGGAGTTTCTTGAGACGGCGACGTGCATCACCGGCATCGGGATAGAGTTCGAGGGCTTTTTCATAGTTGCGGATGGCGGCTTCGTTCATATGTTCGTGTTCGCACTCACGACCTAAGATGGTGTATTCGGCTGCCAAACGTTTCAGAAGTTCATTTTTCTGTTTGATTTCCTCCTTCAGTTCTGTGATCTCTGATTTCTGACGGTTGATGACTTCCAGTTTCCTGCGGATGAAACGACGGATATGAGGTTTCTCGATGTCGTAGCGCGAATGGATGGCTTTATAGAAGTTTTCGAGGAAAAGTTCGAAGTTGCCCTGATCGAATGCTTTCACGGCATCGTGGTATTCACGGTCTGCCTTACCTTCCTGCATGGCTTGGGCAATCAAAGTCTGATCATTGTAACGGTTAGCAAACTGTACCACTTCAGCCCGTACGAAGATATCGCTTTGGCGCAAAGGGGCCTTCAGTGTGATACCTTCGAGTGAGGTACAACGTGAGAGTGCCACGTAGGTCTGTCCTCCAGCAAAGGCACCACCGCCTCCGAAGTCGATAGCCACCTGCGAAAAGGTCAGTCCCTGACTCTTATGAACGGTAATCGCCCATGCCAGACGGATCGGGAACTGGGTGTAGGTACCTAAAAGTTCCTCTTCAATCTTCTGTTCCTTCTCGTTGAAGGTGTAGCGCATGTTCTCCCATATCTCCCGTTCCACATCCCATGCGGAGCCGTCTTCCGTGATGATGCCGATCACTCCTTCTTCTTCGTCGATGTATTCGATGGTGCCTAGTGTGCCGTTCACCCATCGTTTATCTTTGTCGTTCTTAATGAAGATCACCTGTGCCCCAGGTTTCAGTTGTAACTCCATCGGTGTGGGAAGCGAGGTCTCGGGGAAGTCGCCTTTGATCTCTCCCGTGAAGGTGATAGGGTCGCCATCGAGTGCTGCCAGATGTTGTTCGTTGGTGTAATCCACCGTATCGCGACGGGCTGCGAGAGTGATGCTCATGCCTTTCTGTGAAGTATCAGCCGCAACTCTGGAATTCAGAGCATAAAGATCGGCTGGGGTAGAAGTGTTGTTTCGGATACGATCGAGGATGGCGATGAAGCGTTCATCGCTCTGACGATACACCTTTCGCAGTTCGATAGATACGATAGGCATCTGCTGCCACACCTTGGCATTGAAGAAATACGAACTGGGGTAGAAGGGCTGTAGCAGTTGACGGTCCTCGTCCTTCAGCACTGGCTCTAACTGGTAAATGTCGCCCACCAACAGGAGTTGTTTGCCTCCAAAAGGTTCTGGGTTTCGGGTATAGACACGCAGGATTTTATCGATAAAGTCGATGATGTCGGCGCGTACCATCGAAATCTCATCGATGATGATCAACTCCACTTCCCGGATCAGTTTTCTTTGGGCACCTGTATATTTCAGTGTCTCTTTGATATGGCGCCAACTGTAACGGGAATCATTGGGCAGCAAAGGGTGGAAAGGCAGACGGAAGAAACTGTGAAGTGTCGAACCACCCGCATTGATGGCAGCGATGCCTGTCGGGGCAAGGATCACATGTTTCTTCTTCGTGTGGTCAGCCACATAGCGCAGGAACGTAGATTTACCCGTCCCTGCCTTTCCTGTGAGAAAGAGCGAGCGACGGGTATAGTTGATGATCTGGAGCGCATCCTGCCACTCCTTGTTGTCTAAGTCGAGTTGCATTGGAGGGCGATTATTCAGATAGTCTTCTGTTTTTCATCTTCGACAGTTGCCTCTCCGTGGGGTGCATTATTCGGATGCGAATTCATGTCATCAGGCGACTCCGGGCTATGGTGGCGCATCGGGTTCCCGTGTTCGTCGAGTTCGATGAACTCATCATCACCTTCATTCAGGTGCAGGGAGTCTGTGCGGATGGAGTCAGAATCGGAGGGCGCCCTGAAATAACCACCACAGTTGTACATCTCTGGTGAGAGTCCGCCTTCCTTGGGTGCACCAAACTTCACCCGATATTCCTTGAAAGCAGGATCGTTCAACACAGAACCAAGGAAATAGCCGCAGATGGGCAATGCCGTCCGGTTACCTTGTCCCAGCATACCTGTGCGGAAGTGAATGCTACGGTATTCACCACCAACCCAAGCACCAACCACGAGTTTAGGTGTCGTGCCGATAAACCAAGCATCGGAGTGATTGTTTGACGTACCTGTCTTACCTCCGAAATCGGTATCTGCTGCCTTGTCATAACCTACGAATCCCATCAAACGAGAACTCGTACCGCTCATACCACCCATCAGCAACTGCTGTACAAGGTAGGCACTGCGATAGGGTAGTGCCTGCTTCTGTTCTTTGGGTTCTGTATAGACTTCATTGCCGTCGCGGTCGAGGATTCGGGTCACGAGAATGGCTTCGTGCATTTTACCGTCATTCACTGGTGTGCAATAGGCGTTCACCAGTTCGAGCAGGTTGACATCGCTGGCACCAAGCGTCAGTGAGGGTGTTGCATCGAGTTTAGACTTGATACCCATGGCGTGGGCTGTCTTCACAATATTGTCGATACCGCACTCCTGTCCGAGTCTGACGGCTACCGAGTTGATACTCATCGCAAAGGCCTGTTTCAGTGAGATATTGGCCCCAGAGAAATGGCCGTCGGCATTCGTGGGTGCCCAAGTCACCTCCTGTCCATGATCCATCACCTTCATGGAGAAGTATTCATCCTTTCGGTAATCGCAAGGGGTGATACCTTGATTCATCGCCTCGGCATAGACGAAAAGTTTGAAGGTGGAACCAGGCTGGCGCATCGCTGTCACCTTATCATATTTCCAGGAGTGGAAGTCGATATCGCCCACCCAGGCTTTCACATGACCTGTCTGGGCTTCGATTGCTACAAAACCGCAATGCATGAAGTGTACCATATAACGGATGGAGTCCATCGTAGAGAGTTCTTTCTCCACCTGACCTTTCTCGTAATCGAATACCTTCACAGGATGGGGCAGGTTCAGATAGTAATTGATGGAGTCCTCGTTGCCGTCGAATTTCTTCGAGAGGTATTTATAGACAGGCTGGCGCTTGGCTATATCCTCGATGAAGTTCTTGATCTCCACGTGGTTCTCATCCTGCCAAGGATTGGTGGAACCCCAGTGGGCGTTGAAGGTCTGCTGCACCTGTTTCATCTGTTTGATGGCAGCCTCCTCAGCGTATTTTTGCATACGGGTATCAAGGGTGGTCTCGATACGCAGACCATCGGTATAGAGATCATAGCCGCTCTCCCTGCACCAGTCTTTCAGATTATTCGCCACGGCCTCGCGAAAGTAGTTGGCCTTGCTGTCGTAGGCTGTCTCCACACTATAGTCGAGTTTTATATCCAATTGTTTCAGAGAGTCACACTCTGCCTCTGTCAGATGTCCATGCTGTTGCATCAGATCGAGCACGATGTTACGGCGCTTCAATGAGTTCTCCGGATTGATCAGCGGATTATAATAGGTGGTGGCTTTAAGCATGCCCACGAGGATGGCTGCATTCTCTGTGGTCAGGTCTTTGGGGGCACAACCGAAATAGGTCTTACAGGCTGTCTTGATTCCAAAAGCATTCGAGCCGAAGTCCACCGTATTGGCATAGCGTGTCAGTATCTCATTCTTATCGAAGAAAAACTCGAGTTTATAAGCCGTAATCCACTCTTTGCTCTTCATGATAAGCATCTTCAAGCCTGGGATGTTACCCAACAGACCTGTAGAGTATTCTGAACGGGTGCGGAAGAGATTCTTAGCCAACTGCTGGGTGATGGTAGAGGCACCTCGTGCATCACGATGCAGGATATACTCCTTGGCAACAGCTGCAAAGGCGGTATAGTCGATACCATGATGGGTGTAGAATCGCTCATCCTCCGTATCGATCAGGGCTTGCCAGAACACCGGGTTCACTTCCTCATAGCTGACAGGGGTACGGTTCTCACTGAAAAACTTACCGATCATCACACCGTCGGCACTATAAATCTCTGAGGCTGTATTGGGGCGCTTGTTCTTGATGGTAGTCATCGAAGGCGACTTTCCGAAGAGCCATAGGAAATTCATATCTACTGCGCCCAGATAGATAAAGAAGGCAGCGATTAACGAGACGATGCCTGCGAGGGTCTTCACATACCAGGGGCGACCCTTATATAGACTCTTATACCAAGGCCACAGACCTTTCGTCCATTGCCAGATGCTATTTGCTATTTCGATAAGTTTCTGTTTCATAGCGATGTTATATAGTCAATGATTGTAGTTATCTCATCAGGATGGAACCAGCGTATCTGGTCGTCCTTTTTATACCATGTAAGTTGCTTACGGGCATATCGACGGGTGTTGCCTTTAATGCGTTCCACGGCTTCTTCGAGTGACCATCTGCCGTCAAGGTAGTCAAACAACTCTTTATAGCCAACGGTGTTCAAAGCATTGAGTGAGCGCTTGGGATACATTGCCTTGACTTCTTCCAGCAGTCCGTCAGCCATCATTTGATCCACCCGTTGATTAATGCGTGCGTAGAGTTCTTCACGTGGACGGTTCAGTCCGATCTTGATGATGCGGAAGGGACGTTCTCGTTTTTCACGACGGCGAAAGGAGGTGTAGGTCTGACCTGTCATCGTACAGATCTCGAGGGCATGTACCACACGTCGCGGATTCTGCTTGTCAACGATCTCGTAGTATTCGGGATCCAGCCTTTTTAGGTCTTCGCACAATCGCTCAAGACCTTCCTCGGTAAGCCGTCGTTTCATTAGCGCACGTGTCTCATCATCGATGGTGGGAATATCGTCAATGCCTTCACATACAGCATCGATATACATCATGCTTCCACCAGCCATCAATGCGTAATCGTGTGTCTGAAACAACTGACTCAGCAGTTCCAATACCTGTTGTTCAAAGAGCGAGGCGCTGTAGTAGTCTTCCAGTCCGAGTGTACCTACGAAGTAGTGCTTGATCTGTTGCATCTGCTCCTCTGTAGGACGTGCTGTTCCGATCTTCAGTTCCCGGTAGATCTGTCGCGAATCGGCATTGATGATAGGGATGCCGAAATGTGTAGCAAGATCCATACAGAGTGCTGTCTTTCCAACAGCCGTCGGTCCAGTAATGACTATCAGCGTTTTCTTCAACGGTGAGATGTTGAATAGTTATCTGATGACTCCACGTTTTGAGCTCTCGATGAAGTTGCAGATATATTCTACTTCCTTCGAGTCAGGATACTGGGCACGGGCCATTGCGACACCATCCTTCAGCACCCCTTGAGAGTAGATGATACGATAGGCCTCGTGGATAGCCTCGATGGTCTCACGCGGAAAACCTCTGCGACGCAATCCCACCAGATTCACACCCGCATAGCGAATAGGTTCCTTACCTGCAATGACGTAAGGCGGAATGTCCTGACTTGTGCGAGAACCTCCCTGGAACATGATGTAGCCGCCGACATGCAGGAACTGGTGGAACAGACAGCAAGCCGAAATGATGGCATTGTCGTCAACAACGACTTCACCGGCAAACTTGGTTGAGTTGCCGATGATACAGCCATTACCGATTTCGCAGTCGTGTCCGATGTGCATGTTCTCCATCAGCAGATTACCGTTTCCAACGACGGTCTTACCCTTAGAGGCTGTGCCACGACTGATGGTTACATTCTCACGGATGGAATTGTTGTCGCCAATCTCACAAGTGGTCTCTTCACCCTGGAACTTCAGATCCTGAGGTTTGGTAGAGATCGATGCACCTGGGAAAATCTCGTTGTTATTACCGAGACGAGTACCAAAGTGCAGGGTTACGCCGTTATACAGTTTGTTGTTGTCGCCTATCACTACGTTCTTATCAATCACGCAGAAAGGACCGATGATATTGTTATCTCCCAGTTTTGCCTCGGGGTCAACAACAGCCAGTGGATGTATTTGATTTGCCATATATTATTTATTCTTTACGATTTGTGCTGTGAATGTGGCTTCTGCCACTACCTGGTCGCCAACGAAGATATAACCCTTCATCGAAGAGATGCCATGACGAACAGGGGCCAGCAGTTCCACCTTGAAAATCAGTGTGTCGCCAGGAACTACCTTCTTACGGAACTTCACATCATCGATCTTCATGAAGTAGGTACTCCAACGCTCAGGTTCTTCGAGTGTGTTCAATACCAACAATCCGCCACACTGGGCCATTGCCTCTATCTGAAGCACACCAGGCATCACTGGCTCCTGTGGGAAGTGTCCCTGGAAGAAAGGCTCGTTGCCTGTGACGTTCTTGATACCTACGATGTAGTTGGCACCCAGTTCGATGACTTTATCGACGAGCTGCATCGGATAACGGTGGGGGAGCAGTTCACGGATACGGTTCACGTCCATCACGGGTTCCTCGTTGGGATCATAGAAGGGCGCCTGTATCTCGTGCTTGCGGATCTCCTTGCGCACCAGACGGGCAAACTTGTTATTGATCGTATGACCGGGACGGGTGGCGATGATGCGGCCCTTGATGGGCTTGCCGATCAGTGCCATATCGCCGATGACGTCGAGGAGCTTATGACGTGTGCACTCGTTCTCCCACTGCAGGGGCTTGTGCTGGATGTAGCCGAGGTCGGTAGCATCGCGATGCTCTACGTGCAGCATGTCTGCCAGCATGTCGAGACGCTCCTGAGTCGTCTGGCGCTCGTAGATGACGATGGCGTTGTCGAGGTCACCGCCCTTGATGAGGTTTGCCTGGAGCAGGGGCTCGATGTCGCGCACAAAGACGAACGTACGGGCACTGGCAATCTCCGTGATATAGTCGGCTCTGTTGTCGAGCGTGGCAAACTGCGAGTTGATAAACTTCGACTCGAAGGAGCACATCGCCGTAATCGACATCTCCTCATCGGGCAGAATGGTGATACAGGAACCGGTCTTCTCGTCTTTCACCTCTATCTTCTTGCGGATCACGTAGTAGTCCTTCGGCGCATTCTGCTCCTCGATGCCCACCTCCTTGATCTTCTGCACATACATGATGGCCGAGCCGTCGAGGATGGGGAACTCAGGACCGTTGACCTGTATCAGACAGTTGTCGATGTCCAGCGCATAGAGGGCTGAGAGTCCGTGCTCAACGGTAGAGACGCGTGCGTCGCCTTTGCCGAGCACCGTGCCGCGCTGGGTGTCAACCACATTCTCTGCGATGGCATCGATCACAGGCTCACCCTCAAGGTCGATGCGCTGAATCTTGTAACCCGTGTTCTCTGGAGCAGGATTGAAAGTGACGGTCAGGTTCAAACCTGTATGCAGTCCTTTTCCGAATAAGGAAAAACTACCCTTTAGTGTCTTCTGTTTCATATCGCGATTATCTTTCTGTTTCAATGGTCTTCTTCAGTTCTTCGATTTCACGCTGCAACTGTGCTATCTGACGATACATGTCTGGCAACTTTGCATAGATAGCCTTTGCCTTGAAGAATATTTTCGGATCCATAGCAGGAGAACCTATCAGCGATTCGCCGCGCCCCTTCGTATCCTTGATGACACCGCACTGGGCACCAACGAACGTCTTGTCAGCGACGTGGATGTGACCAGAGAATCCGGCCTGTCCACCAACCATACACCAAGATCCGATCTTAGTAGAACCGGCCAGACCTACCTGAGCCGACATCACTGTGTTCTCTCCAATCTCACAATTATGAGCCACCTGAATGAGGTTGTCGAGCTTGACGCCCTTATGGATGACAGTCTGTCCCATAGTTGAACGGTCGATACAAGTGTTGGCACCAATCTCTACATTGTCCTCAATGATAACGATGCCAATCTGAGGAATCTTGTCGTAGCCATCTGTGCTCGGCGCAAAACCAAATCCGTCGGCGCCAATGACGGAACCTGCATGAATTGTCACATTATTTCCTAATTTGCATCCCTGATAGACAGTTACGTTCGGATAAAGCGTAGAATGCTCTCCGATTGCGACTCCATCACCAATCACTACATGAGGGTAAAGCTGGACACCATCACCAATGACAGCATTTTCACCTACTACGGTGAATGCACCAATATACACATCTTTGCCGATTTTTGCTGATGCTGCAATGCTGGCCAATGGGTCGATACCTGTCTTACGGGGCTTCATCGACTCATAGAACTGCAGTAGTTTTGCTACACACTCATAGGCGTTCTTTACACGGATAAGTGTTGGGCTTACAGGTTTTTCCAGTTCTACATCCTCGTTGATGAGAACTACAGATGATAGGGTATCATAAATGTAGTGGGTATATTTAGGATTCGATAAGAAGGAGATGGCGCCAGGCACACCTTCTTCTATTTTTGCAAACGTAGTTACCTTAGCGTTCTCGTCGCCTTCTACGCGACCTTGGATCAGGTCGGCAATTTGTTTGGCAGTAAACTCCATATTTTTTAGTTACGATTATATTTACTTGAATGCAAAGATAACAAAAATTATTGAAATCTCTGATAACATAGGTAATATTTTCTTATTTTTTTAGAAAGTAATTGAACATTTAGCAATTCCGAGGCTTCAGAAATGTCGCGAATTTCACCACTTTTGTAAAGAATTGAGATGCTATCGTCATCCACATTATACATGTCTTTTGAGATGGTATTGATGCTCATCATATAGTGACGTGCCTCCTCAACAGAAATCTCCATGTGTGCTGAAATCTCCTTAGCGATAGTCTCAAGATGAGCCTCTTCGACAGGTTCTTCCGTCACCTCAACCTTGAAGATATGGCGGTCGAGCATATCTGTGGCGAGGGTAGAGAGAATCTTGTCTGGGTGATGTTTCCAAGCTTTCATTGCGCTCCAGATATCCGAGTCGTCGAGTTCGCCGTAGAAAGTTAGTGTCTCATCATGCGTGGCAAACCATTCGGCATCAATATCGTTGGCCAGGAAGTAATGAAGGGCGGGTGAAGCAAAAACCTCTTCTCTTTGCCGCAACAGATCCTTGGCACGGGTGAGCATGTTTACCAATACTTTCTCATAAGCCACACAAGTACGATGCAGATAAACCTGCCAATACATCAGCCGCCGGGTTGTGAGATAGTTCTCCAATGAATAGATGCCTTTCTGATCAACTACGAGTGAGTCATTTACTACATTGAGCATCTTGATGATGCGTGCCGATCCGATATTACCTTCTGTCACTCCTGTATAGAACGAATCGCGTCGCAGATAGTCCAGACGGTCCATATCTAACTGACTGGAGATGAGCTGATGAAGAAAGTTCTTGGGGTAATCGCCCTTGAATATCGAGATAGCAAGATTCAGTTGCCCGTTGAAATGACGGTTGATCTCTTCCATCATCAATAGTGAGATATCTTCGTGTGAGATACCGTGGATCAGCGTATTCTCCAATACATGTGAGAATGGCCCATGCCCGATATCGTGCATCAGAATGGCGGCCTGTACCGCTTCTGCCTCTGTGTCGAAGATGAAGATTCCTTTCTGCTGGAGCGAGAGCACCGCTTCACTCATCAGATGGAAGGCACCTAAAGAATGTTGGAAACGAGTGTGACGGGCTCCGGGATAAACTACCGATGCTAGTCCCAATTGGTTGATGCGGTTCAGACGTTGAAACAACGGATGCTCTACGATGCCGTAGAGCAGTCCGCGCGGTATTTTGATGAATCCGAAAACCGGATCATTAATGATTTTTGCTTCTAACATATAACAAAGAAGGCAGGATTATAATCCTACCTTTTTTAATTCTAGTGCCATCTCCTGCTGTAGGGCTTTGGCTGCATTTTCGGCTGCCTCTGCAAAATCCTCGCCGTTAGAGGCATATATGATGCCGCGGGAAGAGTTTACCAACAGACCACAATCTTTCGTCATGCCATACTTGCACACTTCCTGTAATGAGCCTCCCTGAGCGCCTACGCCCGGAACAAGCAGGAAGTGATTAGGCACCACTTTGCGGATATCCTCAAACATCTGTCCCTGAGTAGCACCTACAACGTACATCATATTGTCTTCATTGCCCCATTCCTGACTCTTCTTGAGCACTTTCTCGAAGAGCCGCTCACCGTTAGCATCCTCTGTCAGCTGGAAATCGTGAGACCCTTTGTTGGATGTCAACGCCAGCAGTATGACCCATTTGTCTTCGTAGCCAAGGAATGGCGTCACCGAGTCTTCGCCCATATAGGGAGCGACAGTCAGAGCATCGACATCATACTCCTCAAAGAATGTCTTGGCGTACATCTTCGACGTGTTACCGATATCACCGCGCTTAGCGTCAGCGATGATAAAGTGGTTGGGGTATTCTTCTTTCAGATAGTCAATGGTAGCCTCGAAGGCAAGGATGCCGTCCACGCCATAGGCCTCGTAGAAAGCCAAATTGGGCTTATAGGCCACGCAATAGGGGGCAGTCGCATCGATGATGAGGGCATTAAACTCACAGAGGGCGCGGAAGAGATAGTCCTCACCATCCTTGGCCTTTGCCTCGTCGATGATGCACTGGGGTATCTTGTTGAGGTCTGTATCGAGACCTACGCAGAGAAAACTTTGCTTCTCCTTGATTTGTTGAATCAGTTCTTGACGGGTCATAATTATTTCTTATTGTATAAATACACGAGCCATACGAAATAGACAATAAAATACCAGGATACACAAAGTCCACAGGCCCACCAAACATTTAAATACTCTCTTGCTAATAAGCAACCCGGGAAGATGCCCAATGCAGAGATAACATTTGGCCACATGGAGGACCACTTCTGTTCTTTCTTCATTTCTTGGGTCATCGGTGCCCAGAATTTTTTCCAATTCATAGTCCTATTGTCTTCTATGGTTAGAGTTCCGTTTCTTTCATTCGCTCAGCATTCTCGGCTACGGTGAGGGCATCGATCATGGGCTGGATGTCGCCTCCGAGGAAGCCCTGTAGGTCGTGAGTGGTATAGCCGATACGATGGTCTGTCACGCGTCCCTGTGGGAAGTTGTAGGTACGGATCTTTGCAGAACGGTCGCCAGTAGAGACGAGACTCTTTCTGCGGCTGGCGATATCGTCCATATACTTCTGGTGCTCCTTATCATAGATAAAGGTATAGAGACGTGAAAGGGCGCGCTCCTTGTTCT
>JAEEGF011265214.1_pt1 | contig 11580 bp, 9 predicted proteins | sample 9134171 | NCBI WGS metagenome assembly JAEEGF01 (sample SAMN16246542, study PRJNA631951) | gut metagenome | biome: gut microbiome; feature: rumen; material: AP-attached | host: Bos | place: Iran: Karaj | collected 2018-10 | reverse complement strand
TTGGATTACTTAAGAATGACAGTATTGACCACGGGTTGTATACAGTCTCTTTGGCATTGATGGTAAACTGAAATCCGTTGTATGCAGATTTCATTCTTGCGTAAACCTCTTCCGTACTCATGTCCAGTACTGACGCTGCATTTCTTACGTATTCATCAAAGTTCTTGTGCAGTTCTTCCTCCGTTATCCCAAGAAGTCCAGAGTAGTCATCATCCGCCGTTATATCCAGCAGGTTGTTGAACATGGAAAACAAACTTACATGAGCCAGTCTGGTGATGCCTGTTATAAAAACAAATCTGAACACCTTCTCACACGATTTTATCGTTGCAAAAAATGAACTCAGAATAGCTATTATTTTTTTTTGTTCTTCGGGTTCAGACATATGATGAGTTATCGGTGCATCATATTCGTCTATCAGCAAAACAACTGAAGACGTACCTGCAGACCTGTATATCTGTGAAACCATATAGGACGGCTCATTGAAATTTCCCTGTTCATCAAGTACTTCTAACTGTTTGCTATCAGAATAGCCGGAGGCAATCTCACTGGTCAGGCACTTTTTAAGATTTTCAGAATCCATACTCGCGTACCTGGAAAAATCAAGATGAACTACCTTGTATGTCTTCTCTTCTTTCCAGTAATCGTCATTTTCTATGGCAAGTCCTTTAAAATGTTCCCTGCAGTTAGAGAACAGAGATTCAAATACGGATACCAGAAGTGATTTGCCGAAACGTCGCGGTCTTGAAAGAAATACAGGTCTGGCTTCATTCATGATCAAAGAACTTACATATGAAGTTTTATCCACATAGATTACATTGTTTTCTCTGATTTTGGATAAACATGTATATCCGCACGGCAATCTCTTCATTGCCGAAGCACCTAAAATCGGATTTCCCATAATTTTATTACCTCTTGCAGTTTTTCCAGTCCATGACTCTGTACGCAGTGAGACTTCTCTTTGCGGTACATATTATCATCGCCGCTCTTATCAGCTTTATGTCTTCTGTAGTTTCGCCGTAGTGATGTGTACGCATCTGGTCGATTGCCTCCTTTATGGCTGACTCCTCTCCTCCGCTGTCCGGAATTCTTTTGAATTCTATCACCAGTTTTGTTTTGGATGTTTTCAGTTCCAGATCGGAATATCCCTGCGAATTTATCACTTCCTTTGCTTTATTGATTTCTTCCTGCGGGATCTGGGAATATATGATATCCCGTATCGTATTCTCATCATTGAATGCCTTTGAATTTGAACTGACACACTCACATAGAATCGTATTGAACAGATTGAACACTGATTCTATATCTCCATCATCCAGCAGATCACCAAGTAAAGAAATCTGATCCTGCGTCGCTTCTGACGGCGTCAGATTCTGAATATCAAGGGACAGATTTATCAGTGATTCACCTATCTCTTCGTTCGGTATTACCAGCTTTGCCCTGCTCCTGCTTTTCGTCTTCAAAGTAAAATAACCGGTATGAAGAAGCAGCATATGCATTGGAATCTGATCCGGCTCTGATTTCGCCAGCAGTGAACGATTATTCACCACGATATCCTCATCTGCATTTGAACTGTCCCTGTACCTCAGCATGTTGAACAAATCCAGATTCTCTGCTCTTTTCAGATACTCCACCAGTATTGTCAGCGTTCCTCCGCTGGTGGAATACCAGTAGTTGGCAAAACCTTTCTTTGGATCTCTTAAGAATGACAGTATCGACCACGGGTTGTATACAGTCTCGCTTGCATTGATGGTAAACTGAAATCCGCTGTATGAGGATTTCATCCTGGCATAAACCTCTTCCGTACTCATGTCCAGTACTGACGCTGCATTTCTTACGTATTCATCAAAGTACTTGTGCAGTTCTTCCTCTGTAAATCCAAGCAACGTCGAGTACTTATCATTCGCCGTTATATCCAGCTGATTGTTGAACATGGAAAAAAGACTTGCATGAGCCAGACGGGTGATACCTGTTATAAAAACAAATCTGAAAACTCTCTCACAGGATTTTATCGTTGCAAAAAATGAACTTATGAAATCCATCATCTGTTTTATTTTTTCAGGATTATCCATACTGTGAGTTATCGGCGCATCATATTCATCTATCAGAAGTACCAGACTTCCGTGTTTTGCTTCATCAGCATAATCTTTTATTACATCATTAGGTAATAATGTTTTCTCTGCATCCGTAAGTTCCTGCCTTTTTTTACCCAGCAATGCACACTGAATATCACGGGTAAGTGACGATTTAAAAGTTTCAACATCCACCGTGGCATATTGAGAAAAATCAAGATGAACTACCTTGTATGTCTTCTCTTCTTTCCAGTAATCGTCATTTTCTATGGCAAGTCCTTTAAAATATTCCCTGCTGTTAGAAAACAAAGATTCAAATACGGATACCAGAAGTGATTTGCCAAAGCGTCGCGGCCTTGAAAGAAATACTGGTCTGGCTTCATTCATGATCAATGAACTTACATATGAAGTTTTATCCACATAGATTACATTCTTTTCTCTGATTTTGGATAAACTTGTATATCCGCATGGCAGTCTCTTCATTGCCGAAGCATCTAAAATCGGTTTTCCCATTGTTTAATTACCTCCTGCAGTCCTTTCTCACTCCATAACTCTGTACGCTGTGAGGCTTCTCTTTGCGGTACATATTATCATCATTGCTCTTATCAGTTTTATGTCTTCTGTTGTTTCCCCGTAGTGATGTGTACGCATCTGGCTGACTGCATCCTTTATGGCCGTCTCCTCTCCTCCGCTCTCCGGAATCCTTTTGAATTCGAGTACCAGTCTGGTATTCCCGGTTTTCAGTTCGGCATCGGAAGGTCATGCAGTTCCGGATGAACCGCTCAATCGTAATCCTTAACCCCAAACTCATCAAAACGAAGCAACAAAATGATAGCCCGATCAGAAATATCAGCACTGAAACAGTATGTTTATTTTATAACAAAAAGCAAAGATGATAATATTTAACCACATTATTGATTGTTAATGATGCGTGTTGTTCATAGTTTTGCTCCTTTTTACAAAACTCATACTGAGTACACTGTTTAAGGTCCTGCCACGGGGCCTTTTTTAATGGAAGCGGAAAATTCCGGATGATGCTTCGCTGACAACAGCAGCAGGTGTTGCATCAGATAAAAAACACTCTGCAAGCTGTCTTCAGAAAAAATGACCGGCAGAACACCATGACAACCGTGATTCTTACCAGGGAGATCAGAGTAATGAAATTGAAAATTGCAGAAAGTCTAATCGGACTGTCCTTCGCAGCGCTGACTCTGCCGGCACACGCAGTAACGCTGGCGGATTTTGAAGGAAACTGGTCCGGTTCAGGGGATCGCACGGTCAGCATTGACATAAATGAAGACGGCTCATTAGGCATAATTCAGTCACAGCCCAGGGGATCTGACGATTTCACGGTGTGCGAGACTGACGGCTCATACGATCCTGACAGGCTGCGGATATATCCCGGAAGAAAAAGCCGATGCACAGACTATCACTTTTCAGCTGATGGAGACAGCGAAGAAAAGGGGAAATCCGAAAGACAGGAGGATTTCTATTTCTTTCTTTCAGATTCAGGACAACTGGTTAAGGTTGAAACCAACTGCGATTCAGAAAAGGACTGCCGTATAAGCTTCGAAAGAGATGCTGAATAGGATAAGCGCCTGCAAAACCGAAAATATCATTTTTTCACTGAAAACTTAATTTTCATCTGCAGCGGCTGCAAACACCGCTGAAATCCTGAATGTGAAGATCAAAAATAAAAAATGTCACCGTAAAGTTCCCTGCTTTAGCAACGGGGATATGCGGTGACATTTGGTAGATTATCCGGATCTGAAACAGAGCGTTTCAAACGCCTGTCATACAGAGTGACTAAAGACCCCGGGAAAGCTTAAGCATTATTTCTGCGCTGTCACCAAGATCCTTCAGAGATGATATGTCGGCAGATACAACACCGTTGATAACACCCGGAGCATAGAAGAGACCGAGTCCGGCAGCTATACCCATGGCAAAGGCCATAATGCTCTGTCTTGCCACACCGGCAATAATACCAACCAGCATCATGGAAAGAGCTATAATCTTTCCCAGAGTTCCCTGGGCCCAGCCGAGTAGCGTATTCCACACGTCATCAAACTCTGATCCCTGATCACCGGCAAAAGCGCAGTCAGACATGAGAAGCGCCAGAATAACAGCAAAGAAAAATACACAGCTGTTTCTGCTCAGGAAATCAAAGAGTACCGGTGTCAGGGTCGGAGAAAATCCGGCGCTGCGTTGTCCAAAATCCGTTTCCATCAGCTGCCGGGACGAGTCGGAGTTCAGCGGAGCAGCATGACGGCCGCAGTGCCTTGATACAAAAGAAAAAAGACTTTTTTTAAGGTTCATTTATATTATCTCCCTGAAAAATTTTCAAAAAAAACAAAATCCAAGACATCAAACAAAAAAAGTTCCGGCAAAAGCAGATCTGACTCCGTGCCGTAAAAGACCGACCAGGACTGTCGTAAGCTGCAGACTGCATGCCGGTGCATAATTCTGCTCTCGTGCCTCATCATCTTCTGCCGGCTGAAACCCGGATAAATTCCATTAAATTCACCGCACAACTGAATTTACAAATAACTTTTGTCCAGATAACACAAAAAATATTTCAAATATCTTTTGTCAGAACATTTCTAATAACATTTGTCCAAAATCAGACTTCAGGCCTGCCGTGTCATTCAGCAGCTTCCTGGAAATGCACATATTCAGAAAAGCACATAAAAAAAAATGGCTAAAGATTTAATTACAAAATATAAATTTCTGACAAATGTTATTTGCAGCAAATCTGAAACATGCTCCTGTATTCATGCTCTTCAGGCAAGGCTCTGAAACCATGCATGATCTCATTCAACATATGAAGCACGACGTGCAGCAGATCAGACATAATCAAAAATTCCTGTTTTTTTCTGAAAAAGAAATTCTCCGGAAAAACCATCAAACATCCTTACTTTTCCAGAGGAGCAAAAAATCGCTGCTCATGATGCTCAGGCTCGCCCACCACCCAGCGCCGCGGCTCCACCTCGACAAAAATATGAGAAGGTGCATTCAGATCACCAAGATCATCCTCCCATCCTGCAACCCAGATCCTCATAACTCCCGCAGGCGTTCTTACAGGAACAGGCCGGTCGGGCAGACTGGGTACTATGTATGCTTCCCCGATAATTTTTCTCTTCTCCAGGGTAAAAGGATCCGGCTGTTCATTCTCCGGCATCGTGCCGGCGCCATCTCCCGCTGAAATCAGATTTCTTCCGGAGGCTGCGCTGGTGCCGACGGAAGATCCGGACATAGCCCCCTCCGTCCGACTGCCGGACTGAAGAACCTCATTTCTGACGCCGGAAGAAGAACTTTCTCCTGCACCTCCGTTATCCGGGATGCCGGCACCGGCATTTCCATCTGCATTCGCACCGCCGTTTTTTTTCCCGGATCTGACAAAATGCTCCATGGCTACGCCGGTGGCATCGTAGACGCTTCTGGCTGAAGTACATGGCATTCCCTCCGCTCCGCCTGGACACTGGTATTCGTTTTCCCCGATATTCAGAAAGCTGCAGCCATGGAGACTGAGCAGGCAGAACGAAAGAGCACACCCGGATGATGCTGTTATCAGCTTCTTCACACTCATATAAAACCAACCCTGAATAAATCTGATCTGCACCTGAGTCAAAAAATCACACAAAAAAAGAAACGTCCCGCCAAAACGCTGCTCACATCACTTCAGCTTTTTCAGACTTACTGAATCCCGCATGCATCGGCAGAAAACAGACAAAACAGCAGAGGATAATTTTTGATCAGCGATGAAAACCCGCATTTCTGCCACCTTCCCTGCCCATAAGTTCATCCCGGGATCTTCTGTCCGACGCTCCGGCGCCGGCCGCTTCAGCACTGTATCTGCCTGCTGTCTCCGCCGTATTCTTCATCTTTGACTGACCCGGAGAAACAGCTTCAAGGTAGGTGCCCTTCGACACAATCACATCCACAGTTTTGCCTGCGGAAATTTCAATGACCGGATAGAGGCCCTCCGCAATTTTGAGATAAAAATCGGCAATGCGGTTCAGAGAGCTGCTGATCCCGGAAGCCGCAGCACCCTGGAGAGCCTTTGAACTGTAGAGGCTTTCGTAGTTCACGCTTCCGCCGGCGCTGGTGCTTATGGTTGGAACCGCCTTTACGTCAAATGCACTGGAAAGGCCTGATAAAAAGCCTGACATGAGCGATTTGGCGATGATCTGGCCCTGCTTTGAAACAAGTCTTCCTCTGACGCCGGCAAAGCCGTCCGGTCCCACCACATATGCATCAATATTGCCCTCGATTACCTTTCGGCTCTCTGTAATGCAGGAAATAAGCTCTCCTCTGAGATATGCGCGCTCGGAGCTCAAATCACCGTAGCCGGAAACTATGAGAAAGCATTCCCGTATATCACTGCGGAAGCGGTTCGGGAGAATTGCCTCCTTCTTGAGACGGATAAGAGCAGGAAACTGATCTTTGCCGTGACCCTGACCTGTAGGAGCATCCATGCCGTTCAGAAATACTCCGGAAAGAATGGAGCCGGCAGGAAGAAAAAGACCTCCCTGACCGCCTCTGCCGTCGTAATCAGATGAACCGGGGTAGGAACTCTGAACCCTGCTCTGCCGGGTTTCAGAACCTGCGGGATTTTTCTGTCCGTCCGCCGTATAGACGGTAATTCTGGATCTGTGACGTGGAAAACCTGCAGATCCGGCACCGGCGCCGGCTGCTGTATTCTGTTGTGCATCGCTGAACAGAATTTTTTCAATTTCATCATTCTGCCTACCGGAAGCGGAATTGCCGGAAGCTGCAGACGGCTGCGCAGGATCCTGTTCTGCGCAGTGGCCGTCTCCTTTACCCGATGCGTCGCAGCCGCTGCCAGATCTGACGCCGGCTCCTCCGGAAATGTCAGCTGCATTCCCGCCTGACTGTTCTGCGGCCGCGCCGCCGGCATTGCCAGACGAGTTCAGGGAAGGACCGGCGTTTCTGTCCGGATGATCAGCGGTTTCGGCATCTTCGAAATAGGAACCACGTCCGTTTCTTCCCGATCCGGCATCCGGAGCTCTTCCGGAAGACAGATGTTTGTACTGATCCTGCAAAATCTGAAGCTGACGGTTAAGACTGCTGAGGCGTGCATCAAGAGCCGCCGGATCGATTTTGAGACCTGTGCGGTATGCCTGACGATCCAGCTGCTCCTGGAGGGCCGAGACCTGGCGGGACAGCTCGTGGTTTTCCCGTGCCAGCTTCTTAAGGCTTGTTTCAACGGCATCAAGAGAAACTTCCCTGGTATTCCTATCCAGCAGTACATTGCGCACTGTACCGTCATTTCTGACATTTTCTCTTCTCTCCGACATCATCAGTGCAACAGATGCGACAAGAACCAGACCTCCGCACAGTCCGGTCACCGACAGAATTTTCTTTGCACCCGGAGATAAAAGTGATTTTTTCCTGGCCATGCTACTGTCCTCTCAGCAGATTCGGCCGGAAAAGCTCCTCCGAACCGGACTCATGATAAAGACGGCGGACAATAAACAGTTCCGTTTTATCCCCGGGGAAGAGATAGATTTTCGGCCATGCAGCCACTGCCGCCACATCAGGAGCGGAACAGGAGGTTTCATCAAATTCTATTTCATGATCAGACCTGTTTGTGACAACGCCGATGTAGACGGAAAAATGATAGCCCTTCATGTACTGTCCCGGAGATCTGAAACTGAAATGCAGGCCGGACTGCTCACAGAACGGAACCGTCTGATCTTCGCCGGTCACATGCAGCTCGTAGCCCTCCGGGATCCTGTTTAATGCCGCAGACTTCAGAATTTTTTTGATGGAGGTGATGTAGTCGCTTGAACGCTCAAAGCGCATGGCAGCGTCGCTTCCCCTGGCTGCCGATGCGGTTTCCGCCGAAGCTTCCTCCCCGGCGGGAAAGCGGAAGATCACCTCCCGCGGCGGGATCTGCTTCGGGATCATGGTTATGGAAATTGATTTCTCAGGTCTCCCCTGCTCGGTTACAAACATGGCAACAGGTCTTGAGTCGGAGGTGGTTATGTAGATTACATTTCCTCTGATGCAGAATTCCTCGCAGGAATCCGCAGAGCTGAACACAGAGGATGAAACCACCTCGGGATGGGCAAAGGGAGTAACTATGCGGTTCACATACCCCAGAGACACCGGAATTATTTCGTTTACGCCGCGGCGGACAGTAATGATGTTCTCCCGGTTCAGATCGAGGGAGCCGGACTGCTGACGGCTCGCGCCCTGCACAGATTTGCTCTGCCCGGAGGCTGAACGGGAATCCGTTCGGGATACAATGCTGACCTGCTCCGCCGGGCTGCCATCTCTCAACTGAGCGGCAGGTTTCCGCGGATGTCTCTGTGAACTGTTCCCTGAACTGGAACCGCTTTTATGATCTGCAGACTGAGCTGCTGCGGCAGTCAGAGATTCCGGCGAAGCTGTCCTTCTGCCGGCCCCATAATCATGCACGGGAACATCTGACCGGGCGGCTGAGGAATCTGCGTCACGGGACCTGCTGCGGGACTGTCCGGCGGCGCCGGAAGACAGAGCAGGATCTGACGGGGCACCGGCATTTCCGGAATAATTGTCTGCCTGCAGATCAGAAACTGAAACTGAAGAATCTGCCGAACCGGATGCAGCCTCCGGTCCGGAATTTCCATGCAGACTTTCGTCATACTGAGACGATTTATAGGCAGTCAATTCGGGTGAGACGGATGTACCAGATCCAGACTCAGACCCGGCCGCGGGCTGTGAACCCGAGACAGCTGCACCTGAATTACTGCCTTCACTGACTCCCAGATCAGGATCAGCGACATGCTCCATGGAACGTGAACCGGCATCTGAGGATGAAACTGCTCCTGGTCCGGAAACTTCTGCATGATCCCGGATCCCGGAAATTGCTGTTCTGCCGTCTGTTATCTTAATGCCAGGATTGTCCGTGCCGTCTTTTCCTGACAGAGCACTGTTCCAGTATCCCGCCGGATTTCCGACAAGTTTCCCGGGATCACCGGACTGTTTCATATCCGGATCCGCCGCCAGGGCATGTCTGCTGTTTCCGCCGGCAGGAGCGCTTTCAGCGGAATTATGATCCGGCAGGGATAACGGTCTCCTCCGCAGCAGATTTTCGTCTGAAGACGGATCGGCAAAGGAGGATCCGGCAGCAAAAAGCATTGCCAGAAGCAAAGAGTTCAGTTTCAAGTTTGACTTCATTTCTGAATTATAAAAATCATGTGGAGTTTAAAATCTCGGCGCAGCTCAGATAAAACTGCGCGGCTCTTCCCGAATTCAAGTATGAGCTTTTTCATCATTCGCCGCTGTGCCGGCTGCGGCTTTGTCTTGTCCTTAAAAACTTCTGGGTATGCGGCGGATCATTATAGGTATCCATCCATGTGAGTTCAGGCGCGTAGTTTGAAAGCCGGATTTTAAATTCATAGGTTCTCAGCTCGCTGGTTTCCTTTTCATTGAAGGCCCTGGTAAAAAATCTTCCGGACACAAAAATCTTTTCCGTAGCCTTTTCATATTCCACACTGCCCGGCTCAAAGCGGAGTACAAGACGATCCTCCTTGATGCTGAGTGCCTGCAGATTCAGCGCCTCCATAAACTCCCTGTAGATTGAAGGAGATATAAGCTGCCCGATGCGATCCCTGACGAAGTCAATGTTTCCGGGTGTTACGTTGCCAAGCTCATGAGCAAAAAAAAGAGCCCAGGCCTCCCTGTAGGACTGAGATCCGGCATCGGATCTTATCCAGGCCTCGGAAGACAGGGTATACGGCGTAATCACCACTGTCCTGTCCCTGACAGCAGCTGCCACGGCAAGCACGAGAACAGCAAAGGAAAGAAACAGGACTGAGATGCGATGAAATACATTCTCTCGCTTCATTCCGTTGTAGGATTTAAGGTAATCTAAAATGTTCATTCTTCTGAAAAAGCGGGAAACAGCTGATAAATCATGAGCTTCATGGATCCGCGTCCTCTAAAATTTCCAGCCCGTGAACCTTTTCTGATTTCAGAAAATTCCCGCAATTTTTTTACGGAAACATTTTTTCTGAAATGAAGCCGGATATGACAGATCCTGCCTGGTACGATCCCTGAACTGACTGTAGCAACTGTCTGTAAACGCCCTAAAAAAACTCTCTTATGAAGGAGTTTGGAAAGCATTTTCCCCGAAGTCCGATCCCGAACTTTGAATAGGCCCAGTGAACAATAAAGCCGTTCGGATGATTGTCCCTGAACCGGCGGTAAAAATAGTTGCAGCAGAGTCCGATGACGGTAAAGAGAACGACATTGTCTGAAATTACTCCAATCATAAGACCGAGCATGGGCGGGGCCAGTTCATCCGCCTGCCAGAGCAGAAAATGCGGCGGATCGTCAATGTAGCGCGAGATATAAACAGGTTTCACAGATACTCCTAAAACTCTGGAGTATTTAACCACAGATTTCAGAAAATACCTGGAGCCGGACATTCCGCACAGGGAATTTTTTAGACATGTTCAAGAAAAATCTGACAGCATTTTTTTTACCCGGCATGAAGAATCAAAAGCCGGACGGCAGGTAAAACTCACGGATCAGGACAGGAAAATAATCACAGGACTTGAGCTGAATCAGCATCGGAAGAGAAAGCAGTCATTCATCATGCATACAGAAATTTAAGGCGGCAGCTTAATCGCTTCATGCAGATACAGAAAAAGTCAGATGCAAAACTGCGGCATAAATGAACAATGAAATTAATCTTAAGAAACAATGTTCCGAATCTGATTTTTCCGTAAACTTTAGGTGTAGAATCAGTAGTAACCGTTTTTCAATCGCGGAACTCGCCGACAGATTGAATTCCGCCGGCAAAGATTTCGAACAGCAGGAAAAATGCACATGGCAGACAGAAAATACAGTAAAAGGGACTCTCTGAAGGTGGTTGCCCTGGTTGAAAATTCCCTGAGCAGCAGTTCTGCCCCAGGCAATCTTGAAGTTGAGCACGGTCTTTCGCTTTATGTTGAATCCAGGGATCACAAGCTGCTGATGGATACCGGAGCTTCACAGATGTTCCTGAGAAATGCCATGTTGCTCGGAGTAGATCTTAGGGAGGTGGATACTCTGTTTCTCAGCCACGGCCATTATGACCATGGAGGCGGCATCCCTTATTTTGCCGGAATTAATTCCGATGCATCTATCTACATGAGCAGGCATGCAGATGCCTGCTACTATTCCCTGCGCGGCGGTGAACACTATATCGGTCTTCCACCAGGAGTCTCAGATCTTTCACGTATTGTACGCTGTGACGGTCCACTGACAGTAATTGATGATGAACTTGCAGTTCTTTCTGATATTAAGGATGTCTATCCGCCGCCGTCATCAAATGCCAGCCTAAAAATAAGGACTTCTTCAGGTCTTGTTCCCGACACATTTGCACATGAGCAATGCCTTGTGGTTTCCCTTCAGACAGGTGAACGGACGAATAAAAGTTCAAAACCACACATTCAGGATAAGGATGATGCAGGAATTCCGGACAGGAAAAAAAAGGTGCTGTTTTCAGGCTGTGCCC
>JAEEGF011920408.1_pt1 | contig 11581 bp, 5 predicted proteins | sample 9134171 | NCBI WGS metagenome assembly JAEEGF01 (sample SAMN16246542, study PRJNA631951) | gut metagenome | biome: gut microbiome; feature: rumen; material: AP-attached | host: Bos | place: Iran: Karaj | collected 2018-10 | reverse complement strand
AGGACCTCCCGCATCTCGGGCACGTAAAGGTCTTTCGCGCCCATGCGGTCCAGGATCCAGAGGGAGATGAAGTCGTTGCTCAGGCGGACGTTGGCATAACTGGTGCCCTGGTGGTAGTTCAGGCCCTGGTAGGTGTAGTTGCGGATAGGGATATAATCCTCCTGCAGCATCTCCCGGACGTGGTCGAACATGTCCGGGTACTCGTCGTAGACGGCGATGCCCGCAGAGAGCATGTCCCGGAGGATCATCCACTCGGACCCGTGACCGGCCAGGTACTCGTTGCGCTTGGGCGGGTAACCGCATTCCATGGTCCCGGCGATCCTCACGAACTCATCGACGTACTGCTGCCGCTCCTGGGGGGTGAACCGGTCATAGCACCAGTCATACACCACAGCCCCCACCATCAGCATGATGCCGCTGGCGCGGGACAGGTCGTTCTTCGTGCCGAAACGGGTATGCCTGAGGGAGTCCAGCATGCCGCTGATCGCCCTTCTCGCCGCCGCTTCGTCGCCGTAAACCAGATAATTCAGGGCATCGACCTGGGCGCGGGAGGTCAGCCCCCTCATTTTCTGGTAATAGCGGAAACCGCGGTCGGTCTCTGCGGCTTCCTCTTCAGGCGTACGGTCCTCGCCGAGCCGGGAGAGGGTCTTCAGGATCTTCTGGCCCTGCGGGCTTTCGATCCTGGCCTTGAGGGCGGGAATGTCCTTGCGCCCGAGGTACAGCCTCGGGTGGCCCTCCGGCGGGTCGGGGATGGAGACGGCTGTCCCCGCCGGGACTTTCTCCGCCTGGCTTCCTCCCGCCTGGCAGCACACTCCGGTCAGAAGGAGGAAGGCTGCGAACAGCAATTGTATGGGTCTCATCTCAGAATCAATTAGCAACGGTTAGGGCAGAGGCAGCATCTTGCGCCTGCCGTGATTCAGTTTCAGTCCGGCATCATAACTTTCGGGGCCGTGGATGTCCCAGACGGACAGGCAGCCCAGGTCGGCGAGGATCCCGCGGACCATGAGTCCTTCATCCTCGTTCTCGAGCCTCGGCAGGGCCTCCGCCTCGGACACAAGCCTGTCCTTCCACGGCAGGATGTACCGAGCCATCGCAGGATCGAGCGCAAGGCACTCGAGGGCCGAAAGGTACGCCTTCCGGTAGGAGCCTCCCGCCGTCACGAGCACGCGCACCGCCTCTTCGGGCATGCCGGCGTATGCACAGGCGAGGGCGGCTTCCGCAGCGACGTAAGGGTTGCTGTCGGAAAGCAGCCCGGAGAGTGCCCCGGGGGCTTGTGACAAATGTCCTCCCGTCGAGAGGACGGCCATCCCCACGCAGGCCCAGAAACGGAATTCGGGGCACTCCGAGGAGAGGTTGTCCAGCAGATAGGAGTAATCGGCGGTCCCGGCCGTTCCGGCTTTCTCCACGAGGTCGTAGAGCCGGTCCAGGGGGAAACGCTCCGAGCGGACCTTCTCATAGAGGTTGACCCCTTCGCGGGAAGTCGGGAGGAAGAATCCGAGGTCCGAAGTCCGGCGTATGTGGTCCGAAAGCGCAGCGGACAGCTTTTCCAGTTCGGCGGCCTGGGACGCATCGCCCGAAAGGTCATTCAGCTCGAAGATGTCGCTGCGGAGGTCGTACAGGCGTTCCGCCCCGTGGGCGCGGTAAGGAGCGAGATACCTGGGATCGGTGATCCGTCCGAGGAGGACGGCTTCGTCCCAGGCCTTGTTGGCCGGCATCCCCCACTGATAGTAGTTGCGCAGGGCTTCCTGCCGGTAAGGGATATAGCTCCTGATGTATTTGTGCGAACCGTCCCTCGCCGCCCGCATCGGCACGAAGTGGTGCAGCTGGTTGGACGTGAAGGCGAAGTCGATCTCCTTCCCGGCCTTGTCCGCATACCGGCCCATCAGGGCGCGCCCCTGCATCCGCCCGGGAGGCTTGATGCCGGCGAGCGAAAGCACGGTGGGACCGAGGTCCACGAAGTTGACGAGCCGCCCGTCGGTCCCGGGCTGGACACCCGGATAAAGGTCCCGGTATTTCGGAGGGAAGTAGGCTACCATGGGGACGCGGAGGCCCGTCTCGAAGACAAAGCCCTTGCCCCTGGGCTGGCAGCCCCCGTGGTCGCTGTAGACAAAGATGATGGTATTGTCCGACAGGCCTTTCTCCTCGAGGTCGCGGAGGAAGAAGCCCACCCAGGTGTCGATGTCCTGGGCCGCTTCGAGGTTGGCCGCATAGTCCGAGCGGACCTGCGGCAGGTCCGGAAGGTGCGGCGGCAGGGTCAGCCGGGAGGGATAAATCCCTTCCGTGGTGTAATCCCGGCGCCCGTCGGTATGAAAGGTGCGGTAGCGCCCCATGTGGGAAGCCACGCAGTTGAACACCGCGAAGAACGGCTGGCCGGGAGCGCGGTTCGGGCTGTTGTAGGAAGCCGTCTTGTCACATTCGTCCCAGCAGGCACCGTGGTCCCGGGTGGTGTTGTAATGGGTTTTGTTGTTGTTGGTACAGTAGTAGCCTGCATCCCGCAGCAACTGCGGAAAGAAGATGTCTCCGGGCGTATCGAAAGGATACGGATGGAAATCCATGCCGTAGGTGGTGGCATAGCAGCCCGTGATCAGCGATGACCGGGCGGCGGAGCTCTGGGGTGCCGCAGCCCAGGCGTTGCTGAAACGGATGCCGTTGGCGGCGAGCGAATCGATCACGGGCGTGTGCACCTCGGGATTGCCATAACAGCCGAACAGATACCAGCTGGCGTCCTCGAAAGTCAGCCAGAGGATATTGGGGCGGTCGGGCGGCGTCGCGGCGTGCAGGGAAGATGCGAAGGCCGCCCCGGCCGACAGCATCAGGGTTGCCGTCAGCCGGGGATTCAGCCTCGCAGGTTTACTATTCATAACCGGGATTGTTCTTGCCTCCGAGTGCAGGGTTGGACTGGATCTCCTTCAGGGGGATCGGGAACAGCTCGTGCTTGCCCGAGACGAAGTTCGTTCCGGCGATATAAAGGCCGGCGCAGGAGGACGGGAGATTGGACTCGAAGAGCTGGAGCGCGGACTTGATGCAGCCCCAGCGGATGAGGTCCCATTTCCTCTGGCCCTCGAACGCAAGCTCGAACGCCCGTTCGTAGTAGAGGGCGGTGCGGAACTTGCCGGCATCGTTGCCGTCGTCGATGAAAGGAAGGTCATAGACCTTGGGGGCTTTCATCAGGCTGGCGTAGTTCGAATTGTCGATCGGAGTGGCCCCGGACCGGGTGCGGACACTGTTGAGAAGCGTCCACGCCTGGGAAGTGTTGCCGGTCTCGTTATATGCCTCGGCGGCCATGAGCACGGCATCGGCATAACGCAGCGGGCAGAAGTTGACGTTGGTCGCATTGGGATGGAAGAAACCGGGTTTCATCCATTCGCGGCGCCACTTGCCGGGATACCAGTTCTTGGGAGCCTTGGTGTTGCTCTTCTTCACGTGGGCGCCGTTGCTCCAGTTGTACTGGTAGTCGCAGATCATCACGTCGCGCCTTTCGTCGGAGGCCTCGAAGAAATCCTTCCAGGCAGGCACCGCGCGGAAGAAGGCATTGGCCCGGCCCATCACCTTGGACGGATCATAGTCTGTGCCCGCTTCGCCGGAGGGGGCGTTGACCAGGGGGCCGTTCCAGGTGCCCCAGAAGCCGTCATTTTCCGAATAGGTGGCTCCGATGGGATGGAAGGCGATCTCCCAGAGGCTCTCCTGCTGGTTCAGGACCTCTGCGGAGAAATCCTTGAACAGCTGGGTGTAGCCTCCGGTGTAGAAACCGTGGAAACCCTTGGCCTGGATGGCCTCCCACTCGGCGATGACCGCATCGAAGTATTTCTTGCGGGTGGCATCGTCGGGACGGGTAATGGTGCCGTCCAGCTTGAGGCTATAACCGGCCCTCTGGAGGAGGACCCGCATCGCAAGGGCGTGCGCCGCTGCCTGGCAGGGGACCTCGGGGCTGCTGGTGGCATTGGCCATGGGGAGGTTGTCCGTGCAGTACTTCAGGTCGTCGAGGATGGCGTCATAGATCTCCTCACGGTCGCGGCGGGGCTTGAAAGCGGCGTCATAGCCCGCGGTGAAATCCGTCGAGAACGGAGCATCGCCCCAGTACTTGACGACGTCGAAGGCGAGGAAAGCACGGAGGAAACGGGCCTGGGCGTCCAGGCTCCTGAGGTTCGCGTTGTCGGCGAAGCCATCCATGTGCTCGATCCCGTCTATCGCCACGTTGCAGCGGTCGATGCCCAGATACTTGTACATCCAGGAGGCCTCGATCCAGGAGTTGCTGGACGTGAGGGTGTTGTTGTAGTGGGAAATGTCACGGCGGGTGTTGTCGGACCCCGTTCCGTTGATATAATACGTATCGTCGGAAGAGGGCATGGCCATCTCCCACTGACCATAGTGTTTACTGGTGGAAAGGCAGCTGTAAGCGCCTGCCACGGCCATCTTAGCCTTGCTTTCGCTGGCAAAATACGTGTCCTTCTCATACATCGAAAGCGGTTCTTCCCTCAGAGAGCATGAAGCGACGGACAGCAGTACGGCAAAGGCCGCAATCAAATATCTTTTCATATCTGCCATGTTTTAGAAAGTCACATTGACACCGAATACGACGGAACGGCTTCTCGGATAGGCGCCGAAGTCGACGCCGGGGGTCAGGTAGCTGGACATCGTCGAGACTTCCGGATCGAGGCCGGTGTATTTGGTGAAGGTATAGAGGTTGGTTCCGGTCACATACGCCCTGAGCTTGTTGATGCCGACCTTCTGGACGAGCTTGGAAGGGAGGGTGTAGCCGAGGGTGACGTTGCTGAGTTTAAGGTAAGAACCGTCTTCGACCGCCCACGAATGGATGTACATGGCTCCGTTGTTGCTGTCGTAGTAGCCGGCGTAGGTCTTGCCTTGGTTGAGAGCGGACAGGGCCGCGGGATCCTTCACGACGTTTCCGGCATCATCGACATAGGTGAAGCGGTGCGCCCGGTCGGTGATGGCGAGGGCGTTCCGGTTCTCCTGCGCCCACCTGGCATTGGTCAGCTTGGTCGCGTTCAGGATATCGTTGCCGTAGCTGTAGGTGAAGTAGACGGACAGGTCGAGATTCTTGAAGACGAAGGTGTTGTTGAAACCTCCGTAGAGGATCGGAAGGGCGTTGCCGATGACGGTCCTGTCGGAATCCGTGATCTGGTTGTCTTCGCTCTTGTCCGTATTCTTGAACTTCCAGTTGCCGGGCTTGATCTGGTTCTTGTCGCCGCGATAGGCGATCCCGTCCTTCAGGACATATCCGCCGGCTTCCGTGTAGTCGAAGTCGCCGACCTGGTAGATGCCGTCGGTCTCGAAGCCGAAGAACTGCCCAAGGGGCTGTCCTTCACCGATCTGGTGGGTGTTCTGGCTGTATCCGAAGGCGGCCTCCCAGTACTGGACCTTCTCGCCCGTGAGCCGGACGACCTTGTTGACATTGTGGGACAGGGTCAGCGTGCTGCGCCAGGTGAAGTTCTTCGCCGCCACGTTAATCGTGCTGACGGTCAGGTCGATACCCTTGTTCTCGGTCTCACCGGCATTGATGACCATCTTGGTATAGCCGGAAGAGTCGGGCAGCTTGGCATCCAGGAGCAGGTTGCTGCTCCTGTTGACATAGACCTCGGGCGAGATCACGAGCCGCTGGTTGAAGAAACCGAGGTCAAGACCGGCGTTGAAGGTCTTGTTGGCCTCCCATTTCAGGAAAGGATTGGGGATCTGCTTGGAAGCATATCCGCTCTGGGTGCCGTCTCCGAGAGGATAGGTCACGGAATCCATGACGGCGAGGCTGCTGTAGCTGGCGATCCGGTTGTTACCCGCAAGGCCGTAGCCGATGTGGAACTTGAGGTCGGAGAAGACCCCCAGGTCCTTGATCCAGGGCTCGTCGATCATGCGCCAGGCAGCCGAGACCGCAGGGAAATAACCCCATTTGTTGTTCTTTCCGAACTTGGAAGAACCATCGGCACGGAACGAGGCCGAGATGATGTACTTGTCCCTGAAGGAATAGTTGACACGGGTGAAGAACGACAGCAGCTTGTCATCGAAATTGACACTGGACTCGCCCGGAGCGGCGATGCCGAGGCTCAGGTCGTTCAGGCCGATCTCGTCGTTGGGGAAGTTGGTCGCAGAGGCCTTGAACATGGTGGTCCAGGCCGACACCCACTCCTGTCCGGCCATGGCGGTGAAGGAGTGGTCCCCTTTCTCCAGATTATAGGTCAGCACGTTGGAAGTCTGGAAGGAGCCGCTTTCCGTGTTCTGGATACTGCCGTTGATGCTGGTCCGCTTGGCCGTCACGGACTGGTCTCCGAAGAAGATGTCGAAACGGCGGGTCTGATACCGCATGCCGGTGGTGTTCTTGAAAGACAGTCCCTTCGCGAGATTGAAGGTGAAGCCGCCATTGGCCTGGATGGTACGGTAGGTCCTGTCCTTGGTCTCCTCGGAAGCGGAGATCAGGGGATTCTGCATCACGTTGCCGGAATCGTCCGCGAGCGCTGGATCCTCTCCCTTGAGGAGCACGGAGTCGTCGCCCTTGATGCCGTAGGTGGGCCGGTACTGCAGGATGTGCTGCATCTTGTTGAAACGGTCACCGGTACCGGAAGAGCCGTCGCCGGAAGTACCCATGCCGGTCACCTTGCGCTGGTCATACGAGAGGCGCGCCGTGACGGTCAGGCGCTTGTTGACCTTGTGGTTGAGGCTGAAGGAGATGTTGTGCTTCTTGACGCCGCTGTAGACCATGGCGCCTTCTTCATCGTAATAGGAATAAGCCATGTTGTAGCGGACGCGGTCGGAAGTGCCGTTGACGCCGACGCGGTAGTTCTGCACGACGGCGGTGCGTCCGAGCGTCTCTTCCTGCCAGTCGATCCCAGGACGGTTGGCGTAATTCTTATTGATGTCCGCGAACGCGCCGTACTTGTTTTCGAACTTCTCCAGCCCCGAACTGGCATCCAGGACGGAACGCTCGTAGTCGGCAAGGACGAATTCATACGGTGAAAGGACATCCAGTTTCTTCGCGATCTTGCGTACGCCGACGTAACTGTCGAACGTGACGTCCGTGCGGTTGCGCTTGCTCCCGGACTTCGTCGTCACGACGACGACGCCGTTCGCGCCGCGGGCACCGTAGATGGCGGTGGAAGACGCGTCCTTGAGGATGTCGATCGTCTCGATCTCAGCCGGGTCGAGCGACGCGAGGCCGTCTTCCGTGGGGAAACCGTCGACGATGTAGAGCGGCTCATTGCTCTGGGTGATGGAGATACCGCCACGCACCCGGATGGAGATGCTGGCGTCAGGGGACCCTTCGCTGGACAGCACCTGGACACCGGCCATGCGGCCGGCAAGCGCCTGGGTGACGTCGCTGACGGGAACCTTCGAGAGCTCTTCGCTGCCGACCGATGCGACGGAGCCGGTGAGGTCGCGGCGTTTCATGGTCGCATAACCGATGGCAACCACTTCATCGAGCATGACCGCGTCGGGTTCCATCGTCACGTTGATGACTTTTCTGGAATTGACGCGGAGTTCCTGGGTCTGCATGCCAAGGCAGGTGTAGACGAGCGTAGCGGATGAAGGATCGGCTACCTCGATCGAGTAATTGCCGTCAAGGCCGGTCACCGCACCTCCCGGTACGCCTTTGACCTGGACTCCGACACCAATCAGCTCTACGCCGTCGCTGCCGACGACCTTGCCGCTGACACGGACAGACTGTCCGGAAAGCGTCCATACCGGTAGTACCAGGATGAACGCGATAAGAATTGATCTCAGTCGTGTCATATAATTAAGAATGGGTTGATAGTGAAAATGCGTTTTCAAGCGTATCACAAATATACCGAACTCAGGGCGCTGTAGGTTTTACTATCCTCTCATTTTCTTTAAAAAACATACAAAATCGATTTTGCATTTGTCCAAAAGGTTTTAAATTTGTCCAAACCCATGAAAACCAAAGCCCTAAAAGCGAGGATTGCGGGCCTAAGTTGATAAAAATTTTTAAGATGTCCAACAGACTTTCGACATATTGTCGGCTATCGGCCGCGATTCTCTCCATCTTTGTGACTATCCGGGCCGCTGCAGTGGAAATGGACATGACCTTCCGGCATCTCAATGTCGCTGACGGCTTGTCGCAGAACACCGTGCTGGCGATCGAGCAGGACAAGCTGGGCAACATCTGGTTCGGGACCCAGAACGGCATCAACGTCTATGACGGCTATGAGTTCCGCACCTTTTATTCCCATGCCGCGGACAGCCTGTCCCTCCCGAACAACAGCATCATGGCCCTGCTGATGGGCAGCGACGGCCGGATGTGGATCGGCACGGCTTCCGGGCTTTCCAGTTACGATTTCTCGCAAAGGGTTTTCCGGAGACACCCGCACAGGGATGCGGGAAGGATCCACAGCATTGCGGAGGCGGACGGAAGGCTGATCCTGTCGACCGACCAGGGGTTGTGGTATTACGATCCCGACGACGGCCGTTTCTCCAAGGAGACGGCGACGGAAGGCCGCCTCGTCCACTCCACCTTTTACAGCGACGGCGTCCTGCTGATCGCCTCCGACCGCGGCCTCCTGCGCCTTGAAGGCGACAAGGTGCAGGAGGTCGAAGCCTTCGCGGGGATGGACATCTATGCCATCGCCCAGATCGGAGGGACGGGCTGGTGGATCGGGACTTACGGCAATGGCCTGTACCGCACCGACAGCCGGTTCAACGTCATCCGCCACTACGGGAACCGGGAAGGCGGGCTGCCCTCCGACTACATCCGCATCATGAAGACGGACGGATACGGCAGGCTGTGGGTCGGCACGTACGACGGCCTTGCCGTCTATGACGATCTCAACGGAAGATTCAGGACCTATACGCACTCGGACAATCCCTCTTCCATCAGCCACAACTCCGTCCGCTCCATTTTCGTCGATGCACAGAAAGGAGTCTGGGTCGGGACTTGGTTCGGAGGCGTCAATTACTGGAACCGGCAGGATGACAAGCTGCGGACCATCCGCCTGCCCGGCAAGGACATCTATGGCTTCATCAGCTGCCTGACGGACGATCCCGGACAGGGCCTGATCTGGGTCGGCACCAACGACGACGGCATCTGGCGATACTACCCCGATGAAGAGCGGCTGGAGCAACTGGACCTGAAAGGCGCCTCCGGGAACATCAAGTGCATACTCCCCTGCAGCGACGGATATCTCTATGCAGGCACCCACCTGGGAGGACTCCTCCGCATAGACAAGAAGAACGGACGGCTGGCCTCCCGGTTCGACGTCAACGAGAAACTGCCCATCAACAACGGCTGTTACAGCCTCCTGGAGCACTCCCCCGGGAAACTGTGGGTCGGGACCCTGGCAGGCCTGCTCACCATGGACCTTGGCAGCGGACGTTTCGACGTCCATCCCGCCGCCCTTCTGGAGCCGAGGCTGCGGCATTCGCTCATCAACTGCATGCTGCGCGACAACAGGGACCAGCTCTGGATCGGGACGGATTCGGGTCTCTACCTGTACCTGAAAGGGGAAGAGGAAGTGCGGGACACGAAGGAGCTCATCCCCGGACTCAACCTTGGGGACATCCACGTGAACCAGATCCTGCAAGACCGGTCCGGGAACGTCTGGGTGGCATCGAAACAAGGTCTCATCCGATTCCGGGAGAACGGGGAGGTCCAGCACTACGACACGGCCGCAGGCCTGCCGAACGACCAGGTCTGCGCGTTGCTCGACGACGACACGGGCCTGGTATGGCTGACGACAGGCGCGGGACTGTGCAGCCTGGATCCCGACAGCGGCGCGATCCGCTGCATCAGCCATTCTTCCAAAAACGGGTTCAACCAGGGAGCGGGCTGCGCCGGCCATGACGGGCATTTCTATTTCGGCAGCCTGGGAGGCATCACACGTTTCCGGCCGCACGACATGTACGCCAACCCATTCTCCCCCAAGCCTTTCTTCTCCGAAGCGGAGGTAAGCGGGAAAGGCAGCGGCGAAATGGTGTGGGATGACAACGGCAACCTCACGTCGCTGGTGCTGTCCCCGGAGACCAACATGTTTACGGTCCGGTGGTCGGTCGTCAATCCGCTGTCGTACGGAGACAATGTCTTCTCCTACGTCCTCGACGGCTTCGACGAGAACCGGTATGAGACGCGCAGCCGCCAGGTAAGCTATTCCAACCTCCCGGCCGGAAAATACACCCTGCGCCTGAAAGCGGCCAACAACGAGGCGGTCTATTGCAAGGAGGAGGCCGTGCTGGCCCTGACCGTGCTTCCCCACTGGTGGGAAAGGCAGTCGGCGAAGATGCTGTTCATCCTTCTCGGCGCCATCCTGACAGCCGGCGTGTTTTGGCTCATCTCTACCCTGAAGCGCACCCGGCTCGAGCTGAAGACCGAGATACGCGAGCGAGAGATGGCCGAAGACAATCTCAGCCAGACCCGGGACCTGCTGATGAGGCAGTTGTCCCCCTTCGTCGGGAAAACCGTATCCGCCGATGAGGAATTCCTGAAAAAAGCCACGAAAGTAGTGGAGGACAACATCGACAACGAGAACTTCTCCTCGGAGGATTTCGCCCGCCAGATGCTCATGAGCCGATCCAACCTTTATCTCAGGATTACGGCCATAACCGGGGAATCCGCCACCCAGTTCATCCGCAAGATACGCTTCAACAAGGCCTGCCAGCTCCTGCGGGAGCGTAGCCACAGCATCGCTGAGATCAGCGCAATGGTCGGATTCAGTTCGCCTTCCTATTTCGCCACCAGCTTCAAGAAGAACGTCGGCTGCCTGCCGACGGAATACGTCCGCCAGCAGGAAAAATAAAATCCCCCGGCGACTGGCCGGAGGATTTGGATTGGAACGATAATTGAAGATGGTTAAGCAGTAACATCCTTAGTTGCACTATGAAAAAAATTGTATTTGCGGCAGCTTTTGCCTGCCTTGCCCTATTGATTTCCTGTGAGAAGCAAGGTGTCAACCACACCGGAGACCTGACAGGGAACATCTATGGCATCTGGGCTCTGGATTCCAAGACGACCATTACAAAGGACTCCAACGGCAAGGAGACACCGAAAGAAGTGGATTATTCCAGTTTCCATTTCTTCATCTCCTTGAGCGAACCCCGTCTGTCTTTCGCCAAGAAAGGAAGTCTCACGCAGATGGACCTCAAAGATGTCGATGTTGATTTTTCGCTTTTCTCCTACAACATGGACAAGAAACAGATCAGCTTCGATGATACGCTTTGGCTCTCGGAGGGACTCTACGACATGAAACTTTCCGGGACGTTCGACATCCTCGAATTGTCCGAACAGAAACTGGTTATCCAGAAAGAGGTCCTGGGAGTCAAGACTAGATTTTCATTTCACCGGTCCAAATAGGATGGCCGATGGATAAAAAAATTCAGCCGGGAAAGTTTCCCGGCTGTTTTTGTTTACTTGCGTAAAACTGAGCAAAAGCTACTTCTTGGAGAAAATGTAGTTTCCGCTTTTTGAGAAAACGACATTCATGTTCGAGCCGGATACCGTCCCGGTCAGGTCCTGCTCCACGTCGTTCGCAAGTTTTCCCTTGGTCTTCATCGTGCCGTTGTTGAAAGTGTAGGGGTAGGTGCAGGATACACGGGAACCCTCATTGTCACGCGTCAGCGTGCAGTCGGT
>JAEEGF011455587.1_pt1 | contig 11581 bp, 11 predicted proteins | sample 9134171 | NCBI WGS metagenome assembly JAEEGF01 (sample SAMN16246542, study PRJNA631951) | gut metagenome | biome: gut microbiome; feature: rumen; material: AP-attached | host: Bos | place: Iran: Karaj | collected 2018-10 | reverse complement strand
GCCAGCCGTAAAAGACTCCGCGCCTAAAAAATCCCCACTTGAAATCGCGGGAACGCTCGCCGCTGTTGAGTTCCGCGTCGGGGTGCTCGCGAGCCGAAATCGCCTTGAGGATGTTGTTGTAGAGGAACGCCACGGCGGTGGCCTGCACGGCGACGGCACCGGTGTTGTTCAGCGCGCGGTTGTCGCTGAAAAAATACATGTATCCCGGAACAAGAATCGGGAAGAACGTCCCCATCATCATGCCGGGAGTGAACGCGATGCCGTAAACAAGTTGGTCCTGACGGGCTGCAAAACGGGCCACCATCAGGTCGTTGTTTTCCATCGAGAACTTGTACGTAAGCGCGCCGCCAAGCATGTGGAACCCGAGCGGCCAGCCGAACGCACTCAGTAACATATTATGGCCCAGGTGATCGAACGGGGAAAGCTTTGGCGCGGTATCGATGGCTGCGGAATCCGCGCTTGTCGAATCGGCCGCTGGCGTTTCGGCATGTGCGAAACTGGCAAATACCGCGAACAGCACAAGCACCAAGAGCGTTCTAAATTTCGTCAGCAAACGCGTCATCGTCTTCACGAAGGAAATATACGTTTATTCCACCGAGAATGTCGCCTTCACGTTCCCTTTGCCGAGAATCTGCTGGAGGCGTTTCTTGTTTACGTTGTCGATGCGGGCAAGGCGCGTGAAGTTCCAGGCATTCTTGTCGTAGTAGATGGTGATGGAATTTCCCTGGTAAAGGATGATGTCGCCTGCGTCGGTGTTGATTTGCTTGTCGTTGCGCGGAAAACTGCGCGGCAGGTCAGCCACCTTCTCGAAGCTGCCGTAGTCGTGCATGTCGAGCGTCATGTCACCCTGCGCGAGGAATTCGGCGAAGGCCTCGGCCGAGGAATTTTCTTCGAGCGTCGCCGTGAAGGTGGTGTCGTTCACATGGATTTTGAGTTTCACGGGAGCCTCCGTTTGGGCGGATGAACTTACTGGCACTGCGCCGGGCGTTTTACTGGCGGACGATTTCGGCGTCTGGGTTTCAGGTTGCGACGAATGGCTCGCGGCGTCACTGCAGGCGACCAGAAAGAACAACGCTATAAAGACAATGTTTCGCATACACACAATATAAAAAATTGCACATGCAATTCAAAATACTTATTTGCTATGACTCACTATGCCTTTTGCGCATAGTGAACCGATGGCGAGAACCGAAATAAGCGTCAAAACGGCACCCACAACAAGGACGATCGAGACACTTGTTGCAAAGAATGAAAAAGGTTTATATCTGTTTGACAAATCCGAAACATAAAACGATATATGGAAGGAGGTTCACCATGAAAAGAATTCTTCTGCTAGCATTCGCACTTTCGGCCCTGGTGTTTGCCGATAAGCCGACCGGCGTGTGGCGTTTCGCCCGCACAAATTCCATGTATTCTACTGCATGGAACCATCCGGGAACCATAATCAACCTTGGCGACAAGGAGGTATGCCATTATGTCGGACAGATTAACTTCCCGGTGAACAGCGACGGGCAATGTGACAACATCCTCATACTGCACCTTGCGAAGGCACAGGCGATGGAAGAGAACGGCAAGATTATCGGGCTGTATTGTGCCTACGACTGGTCATACCCTGACTTGGGCGGCAATTTTCTGACCAACGACGTGTACCGTGAGAATTGCCCCGACATACTAGCTACCGTCAACGGCGGGTTCAACGTGATTGGCGAATACTGGTTCAAACCGAAGGAGAACCAGACTATATATTATGAAGATGGAGCCCCAATCAGACAGACCCTATCGAATACCAGGGAGGTGCTGGACAGGTTTGACAAGAAATACGAGAACCAGATAAGGTATCGCGACACATACGACTGGATACAGCTGAAGCCTGGCTACGGATGGGACCAGTGGGAGCGACCGGGGAGCGTGTATGGGAAACGGATGGGCAAATAAAAAAATTATCACACAAATTCGGGCGATACCCTGATGCTCGGAAACGACATTTTTGTAGCCATCACGGGCGAAGGTTGCTTTGCCGCGGCTAAGTAATAGGATATGGAATCTCTCATTTTGGCAACGATTGTCGGCATCGTGACCTTATGCCTCCTTCTGCTTTTTGTGGTGGCTGCTATAAAGGTGTTTTTTGCCATTTTATCGTTTTTGCTTGTTGTTGCAGGATTTATCATTTTGGGGGTAGCCATCATTTAATCCATTTGCTATTATCAAATCACATAATAAGTGTATTGAATGTTTTTTTATATGAGCAAGCAGGACATCTGGAATATTCTTGAGAAAATTGCACCCAAGCCTTATTTTAATTGGGGCGACAAACAGTTGAATGCAAATGGAGGATATGCGAGGAGTTCCTGGGATGTAAGCAAGGAAACCCATGAACGGATGTTTGTTTTCTATAAGGATATTGAATTTGCAAAAGAATGTTTGCGTCGCGATTATGAAGAGCCGACCGAAAACAACGCAATCTTGAAACTGTGCGGTTCCAGGCGCACGGGCAACCGTAGGTTCCCTCGCTTTGGTTGGCTATTTCCGCAGCAAGGCTGCATTATCGGCCGAGAAGAGTTTCTGAAACATCCAGGAAAAACAAGCGCTTGGCAATCCCTTTACGCTTTGGTTGCCGAATCGAAAATCGAAGGCCGGCAGAAGGCGTCAATCCTCGCAAAAATCGACAATATGACGAAATGCGACGAATCGAAGAAGCGAGTTTTTGGAGAAACTGGCCCTAGGTTCATCCTGGTTCGCAACCATTATCAGGTTCAATTCTCAACAGACGAAATGTCCGCAATCCTCCCCATCCTTTACGAAGCCGCCATCCCTGTGCAAAAAATATCTGCAACAGAAACTAGCTTGCCCGAAGACTGGGCCGATAAGGGGGAAACACCATTAGGCATATCTTCTTGGGAACAGTTTTATTCTGCCGCCAAACAAAAAGAAATCATCGACGCCCTGAGCATCATTTACCGAAAATTTCCAAATCCCAAAATCAAGAACTGGGAATTATTTGCGGATAACCGAAATTTCTGGGAAAGCTACGATAAGTTGAAACACGGGGTAAAGGGGCTTGAAATCGAAGACTTGTCCGTGATGGTGGCTCATGTTCTCACTGAGATAACGAAATGTGACGGGAAAGAAGATTTGACATTTTTTACGGGGCGAACAAAAATTACAAGAAATGGAGCTATCACCTATATCGACGATTTTGGCTTGGTTCACGAGGCGAAGGAATATTACAACAAGATTTATCTACCAAAACTTAAGCCACATAAATTCGTCAACAGAGAAGGCAGTGAGGTGTTGACTGCCAAGGACTTTGAATATGCCGACACTTTTGCGGCTAGCCTTATCAAAGCGATGTTTGGAAACGGCAAGGGGTACGGAATCAGCGGCCCGGTAGAAAGGCTGGTGAAGTATGCAAACGACATGAGGAAACTTGCGAAGGATTCGCCTGTGCGTACAAGAGCTTTGCCAGAGTCGAATCTATTTAAGAATCCAGAAAACCTGCTATTGCTTTTAAGCAACATTTCTGTCGGTGAAATACAATCTTTCCCGCAAGAATATGGTTCCATCGCCTATGCGGTTTTCGTTTCTATTTTTCCGAACGCATACGACCGCTACGAATTTATCGAAGACTACTCTGAATTTTACGAAAAAAACAGTGTAACTGACGGTCGTGACGCCAACCGTAAATTCAATAGCCGCTACAAGTTTCTTTATGAACCTGCATTCAAGAACAAGAGAAAGCCGAGCTTTACAAACTGTTCGATTCTCGATATGGCGCTCCGCAACGGGGATATGCCAGAATGGTCTTCGAATATCATGACCGCACTTTATGAAAACGCCTATGGCAAGAATGATGAGGAAGGCTATAAGGAAAAAACCGAACTATTCCCGATAGCAAAACTAGATGGTTTGACAAAACTAGGTACTGTGCAATACAGCTACTTTGTTGACGATGTCGAAAAGTACGGTGTTATTCATTTGCAAAATGCGTTAAGAAGTTTCCTTGATAAATTCTGCCAAACGAGATTGCCTCGTTCTACGCCCATGAAAAAATTGCCACGGTTGACGGTTGCGGATAATATCCTAATCCTGGAATAGATTCATCTGATTTTGTCGTATTTGCTGCATTTTGACATTTAATGTCAAATGAATCACATAATAGACAGCGGTGATTAGAATCAAATAATTTTCCTCTGCAAACGCCCGTGTTATAAAGATCCCCCGATTGAGGGGACCCGGGGATACATCGTGTCTTTTTGCTAGGAAATTACCGATTTCTGCGTAAAATCGCCATTTTAACACTTAAAAGGAGGTTTTCATGACGCATCACAACGGCTCGCAGTCCACCCAAATGAACATCAATAGCCTCGTAGAGGTTGCCCAAAATACACAAAATGGGCGCATTCGTTCGGGAGCCCTGGGACTTCTTTGGGAAATTGTCGGGGACACAGTCATGGGCAATATGGTCGGAAAATCCTATCGCATAAACTCCGATTTCGACATGATCGGGGATTCGCCTAAGGATCGCCGGGAGAAACTGGCTTCGGATGCGTATCTTATTTTTTGCGGGGCGGTCACGAACTTCGACCTGAACCTTGGCGTGCCCTTCTTGGCGTATATCGCCCAGAAGGTCTGTTGGAAACTCGCCACCGACAAACGGAACAACGCCAAACGTGACAATCGCATAAAAATCAGTTCCAAAATGCACGAGAATGCCTCTGATGACACCATAGAAGATGTCGCTTTTGCCGCCCTGCTGGAAAAGACACCAAATGAAGAAGATGTCGAGGGCGATTGCTTCAGGAGAGACGCCATCCTCAAAATCAAGAACATTGCCGCCAGCGCCCCCAAAATTGCAGCCTACTTTGAGACCTGTCAAGAAGTGTGCAATCAGGGCTTCAGGGGATCCGATGCCGAAGTCGCAAGGTACATGGGCTTTACTCGGGCAAGCACCGGCAACTACCGTAAGAAGCTCGTCCGCATGCTTGCCGAAAAAGGAATGGATTTCAATTCCCTTGTTACGACGGCTGCGTAATCCAACCTGAAACAGCACGTTTTTTACAAATCGCGTCTTTGTGACGATGTAAAAAAGGCACCGCAACAGAACGGCAACACACAAAAAAAACAAGGAGTCCAACATGGATAACAAAATCGAAGAAAAGAAGGAACTCGACCAGAACGGCAAATCTACAACCAGCAACATCAGGCGCATTCCAAAAAAGGGCGAACCCGGCTACGACGAGTTCATGCGGGAACTTTTTAGAAGCGCGGGGTCGAACATGCTGAGGGACGACGAAATATAAAAGCGGGCAAAATGATCATACAAGAAATAAATCCTCTTGAAATGGCGAGCCTGCATGTTGTTTACGAAAACCTTTCTCCTCTTGACGAGGCGGATGGCAAGCATGGCTTGTGTCACCTTATCGAACACATGATTGGCAAGGCGGTGGACCCGATTGCGCCGATACTCCACGAGAATGGTGTCGAAAACGACTATTGCGCAAACTACGAGATGGTGTACGCCTCGTTTACCGGGACTGCCGAGGCCCTGGAAAAGCTGGCCCCGATCATCGTGCAGCAAATAGTAAACTCCGATGCAGACCGCTTTACGCAAGAAGATTTTGAAAGCGAGCGGAGTGCGGTAATCAACGAAGTGGAGCTGATGAATGCGGATGCTTTTCAGCATACCCTCGGTCGCGCCACATTGGAAACTTACGGACTCCACGGGCCCGAAGGAGTGCTTGAAGATATTCGAGCCTACACCTTTGACGAGTTCAAGAAGGATTACGAACGACTTGTAGCCCGCCCCAGCCGAATTGTCTATGTGGGACCACGTAGGGTTCATTTCCCGGAAGTTGAGTTCTCGGAGAGCAGTCTGTTTGGGCAAATCGCCCCATGCAAAAGCGCTTGGAATATGCCGAAAATTCCTTCATCAAGCGACGAAGACGATTACAACTCTATAGTATTCATCGGTACGGAGCCAATCGTAGGCAACCGCGATTATGCTGCAATGTTGCTAGCCACAAACATGCTCACGGCGAGCGACGAGGCCATATTGTTGAATCAACTTCGCACGAAGGAGGGACTTGTCTATGGATGTGCCGGTTCTATAGGAACATTCCGCAACGCGGGAATCCCCGTCTTTCGGACAGCTAGTGCTGCCAGGAACATCGAGAAGGTGATGAGCCGTATGTCGGAAGTTCTTGATAACCCTGAACGTTACCTAGCCAAAGATCTTTTCGAAAGAACCAAGCGATATTTCGGAGCGATTGAGAAGGCCTCCAACATTTTGCGCTACTGCAATTGTAACGACCTTGTCCGCAAAGGCATGATAACCTACGAGCATGATTTTGGGGGCATCGAATACCCCGAATTTATCGAAATAACGAAGAAATACCTTTGCCAAGGGAAATTTCGCCCTTTCGTGGGGTAAAATTTTCCTTTTTTTGCGCTTTTTTATATAGATTTCTTTAAAAATCGAACAGAATCGCCACATTTTGCCACGGAGACACGCCATGTCACAGGAAAATGAAAAAGTCATCGCCAAGGATAAGGAAGATTTAAAATACCTTATCAATCAGGCAATAAAAGAAAATGGATATAATTGCGATTTGAATTTCATCGATGTGTCCAATGTGACTGATATGAGTGAATTGTTTTGCAAAAGTTTCATTGTTGAAAATAAGGAAGTTGCAAATACTCGTTCTCTATTCAATGGAAGCATCGGTAAATGGGATGTATCGCATGTAATTAACATGGAACGCATGTTTGGTGGGTCTATTTTTACGGGTGATATCAGCAAGTGGGAATTGTCACTTGACAGAGTAAATGTTGACAACATCTTTACGTCTTGCAACATTCCATTATCGTGTAAACCAAAACTGAAGAATGTAATTGCCAATAATGACAATATAAAGGCTCTTGTGGAGAAGGCCATCCATGTGTTAGGCTGTAAAGCCGATTTGAATTTTATAGATGTTTCTAATGTGACGAATATGGCATCCTTGTTTGAGGGATCCTCTTTCTCTGGTGATATTAGCAAGTGGGACGTGTCAAATGTAACCGATATGGCCCGTATGTTTGCCGAATCAAAATTTTCTGGAGACATTACTAAGTGGGAATTGTCGATTGACAGAGTAGATGTTAATAGCATCTTTGCATCTTGCAATATTCCATTATCATGCAGACCCAAACTTAAATCCGTGTTAGCCCGTAACGACAACATAAAGGAGACTGTGAATAGAGCCATCAATTATTTTGGTAGTGAAGCCGATTTGAATTTTATAGATGTTTCAAATGTGACAAATATGAGTGAATTATTCTACGGTTCCAATTTTAATGGTGACATAAGCAAGTGGGACGTGTCTAGTGTGACTGATATGAGCTATATGTTTGCTGAATCAAAATTTTTTGGCGACATTAGCAAGTGGAATGTGTCCAATGTGACGAATATGAGTGGGTTATTCTACGGTTCCAGTTTTAATGGTGACATTAGCAAGTGGGATGTCTCAAGTGCGACTGATATGAGCTACATGTTCATGTGCTCAAATTTTACAGGAAATATCGGTAAATGGGATGTGTCTATCGTCCGCAATATGAGGGAGATGTTTAAATACACGAAATTTAACAGTAACATCAGCGACTGGGTTGTTTCCAACGTTCGTGACATGAGTGGAATGTTTGAATACTCTCAATTTAAAAATGATATCAGCAAGTGGAATGTATCCAATGTTCAATACATGATTAGAATGTTCAAAAACAACAAGCGATTTAACGGAGATATCAGCAAGTGGAATGTGTCAAATGTTTTGGACATGAGTGAAATGTTTGCTTACTCCCGATTCAACAATAACATTAGCAAATGGAATGTGTCTAATGTGAATTATATGATTGGAATGTTTAAGGAATCTGAGTTTAATGGTGATGTTAGTGGGTGGAAAATTTCAGGAAATTTAAACACATACGAAATGTTTAGAAATTCCAGTTTCAAAGGGGCTCTGGATAACCTTTTGAATTCTAATAAGGAGCAGCCTACAAGTACCATAATTGACGGTGAAATAATAAATCTGGAAAATGCAGATAATATTTTAAAAAATTGTTTGAATTTTAACACTTGCCTCGTGCTTAATGATGAAATTGATGATGTGAGAAAATTTGTTGAAAACAAAAATGAAGACCCTGATGCAGAGAGAATCCGTATTCTTTTTGACAATCCTAAAATCATTTCTCAATTTGAACGTAATGACTTGTTGTTCCCGCCTTACTTTAGAGAAATATTTTATTATAGAAATTTAAAATATACGGAGAGTAAGGGTATCCAGCCCCTATATACTCGGTTATTTGAAATTGCTTTTTTGGGGAAAGATGATGATGAGCAATGCAATGGTGCGAAAAGATTCGTCCAAAAGATTTTTCTTGAGGATGGTTGGAAAAATATTCTTATAGAAATAATGCATTTCTATAAGAATATTGCTGAAGAACATCGTGGCAACATTGTTAGAACAGAATTGAGATGGTTTTACGATATCGATGTATTCTCTAATTTTCCTAAGTGGGTTGATTTTCTCATAAATAATTTTGATAGTATATGGATGCACGCTCCTGAAGTGCAAAATACTGATGCACGCTGGCAAGCGTATCATGATGAGCCACCAGAAGATAACATTTTTTTAAAGAGTTATATAGCATCAATATTGTATGTTGCTGCATGGAATTATGAAAATAATCAAGCAAAAGAATTTGTTTTAAATAAACTAGAAGTTCTAAAAGAATATCTTGATCGTGAAATTTATCTAGAAATCTTGATGCAATCAGACACTCCCATTGCAATGAAATACCTCATTGATAATTTTGATAATCTGTGTGATGATTATTCTGGAATTTCTGAAATTACACAATATATCGCAAAAAAAGCAGAACAAGGCAATAAGGAGGCAAAAGCTGTCGTATACGAGCATTATGATTGGACAAATTTTTGTCGTACTATCGTGCGTTGGGCAAATAATGGCGACAAGGAAGCTCAAGATTTCGTTTATGAAAGTTATGCAGAGGCTGATTACTTAGATGCTATAGTTCAATGGGGAAATAATGGAGACAAAAAAGCACAACAATTTATCATTGATAAATATGACGAATTAAAAGATGACTATGAGGACCTTCTAAGGAATGCTATAACATCATGGGCAAATGAAGGCAATAAAGAAGCCGAAAGAATAATTCTAACCCAAAGCTAAAAAGTTTCCGGCACATAATTCTTCTGCATCGTTTCAAAAATATGAGCTATCGCTCAAAAAAGACCCGTCGGCACAAATATCGGCAGGTCTTTTGTTTTATAGTTATTATTGATTTTTACATTCCCTCAGCAACTAGCGATATAAGATAGGATCCGCCAATTTCTTTTTGAAAGCGAGGATGTAATGAGGCTATTTTCGAAAGAGACCCTTAACAATTCCTGGTTTTGGGTAAGCGTGGGACTTTTAATATCCGTATTCGCCACGCAGGTAATTCTTGAAGTCCATAGATATCGCGAAGACTCCCTAAGAGGATTTGAGATTAAATGCCCTGATGGTTTTATCGCTTGGGAAAACAGCGAATTCGAAATCACGAACAGATTTGAAGCCCATGGAGATTCATTGTTAGAATTTGAAAAACGTATCGAGTCGGGATGCCGTCCTTTCGACTTTACCAATGTTCCCCGTTCCACAGTTGACAGCCTGTTGAACATCCATAGCGAAATCCACTATACCTGGATTCAAGGGCTGATGAACCTAAGTGAAGAAGTCCTGGTAAAAGCGGACACCACGCATTCAACAAAGCCCCCAAAATACCGTTAGTTACTCCAAATAATACGGCTTTCCTTTTTACAAATCGCTTTTTAAAAGCGATATATAATAGAACTTCCAACAAAAAAGGACTCTTTTTATGGAACATTACGAAATTCCCGCTGTCAGTGACGACCAGCAGGCGTTACATATGGAAGAACGAGCCATTGCCGACATCTACAAGGCCCGCAGGGAGCGACGCGAGCGCATCCTTCGCGAAAGCGTGCCCCTGTTCATTCGCAACAGGGACCGTATTTTTGCAGACGAAAAAATGGCCCGTTGCCACATAGACTGTATCCGATTTGGACTGGCATATTCTGGCGAATGGAAAATGCCGGTGGTTTTCTTGGGCGGTTTGCTCCGTTTGTGGGAAAATCCGTTATTTCAGACAGAATGCCCCAAGTGCCATGAAACAGCCTATTGTACGGGCGGAGGCGGGAGTCCTCTTTCGGGGGTAAAGAACATTGCCATGACCTGCGGCTCGTGCGGTCATCAATTCACGGCTCACTCTACGAAGGCGGACTTGAAAGCGGTCTCCTTTGGGAATGCGTTGGTGGCCGCTATCCAGAACTCAAATGCAGGCCTGGGAGAGATGGAAGATGAAAGCCTCCCTATAGAAAACGTGGTCCATACACTGCAACTTGAAGAATAAAATGCCAAACAAAAGGAGGCATAAATGCTGAACCTGTTCAAGCACCAGTGGCTCCCAGATTTCATTCGGGATTACATCGTCAAAAAGTTTCCAGCACAACATTTCAAGGTGACATTTGAGATTAACGCGCATGAAGTACCCATGGACCAGGTTGTCGGCAACGAACGCCACATCCGGCGAGGGACCGTTACCTACACCGATGCCGAAGGTGATTCTACAACGTGCTGGTTATTCCTGCGCAGGGGCGAAATAACCTTCGACTCGGTAACCTTTGCAGCAGACAATTTCGCGCTAGAAGGAATCGAGCCCGGTGTACGCAAGCTTCCGCGGGTAGGCAAAAAGGACGAGGTCGAAAAGTGCCGCAAGAAGCTCAAGAAAAAACTTTCAAAGGCAATGGACTACTGCCCCGGTTCCTTTTTGGACAGGCTCCACGAATACCCCATCACCGACATGCCCCGCTGGCGCCGCAAACGCATCTTGAATCTACTTGCCAACATGAGCGAAGACGGAATTCCCGTCTTTGTCAGTTTTGACCTGAACAATGTGGCACTTAGCCAGTTGGAACAGTTCAACGAAGAACTGGAGCTGGCCTTGATGGTAGAAAACAAGTACGAACCGGAACTGGACGAGGAAGGATAACGTCGCTTTACAATTCTTGTTTTTATTTAATATCAATCAAATCAAAATACATCAAACGTGTATGCAAAGGTTTTTCGCCCAGCATTTTTACATTGATTCCAAGAGCCCTTGCTTCGTTAATTTCGGAACTATAAAGGAATTTGAAATTGTTTTTCTGATAGTAATGAATGACTTCCGGTTTATTGATTGCATCAACGATGATAAACCGGCAACCGGTCTTGTTTTCGTCGCTACGGAACCAAGCTTTGATGAAGTCCATTACTGCAGAGCCAAAACCTTGTTTGGCAAATTCAATATTCGTCCCCAGGCGACCGACCAAAACTCCGGGATAGCGGCGAAGATTCTTCTCGCCATTCTCAGTGACATATTCAATCTTCGCCTTGTCTTCAGGAGCAAGTTGTTTGATTCGAATTGAATCGTTTGATATTGTAAATGCAGCAACGATGCTTTCGGGACGCTCTCTTAGACGAAA
>JAEEGF011357594.1_pt1 | contig 11582 bp, 5 predicted proteins | sample 9134171 | NCBI WGS metagenome assembly JAEEGF01 (sample SAMN16246542, study PRJNA631951) | gut metagenome | biome: gut microbiome; feature: rumen; material: AP-attached | host: Bos | place: Iran: Karaj | collected 2018-10 | reverse complement strand
TCAGTTTTTACGTTTGGCCTTTGTCTGCATTAGATTTTTGCTTATTTAACTGCGTTTCTAACTGCCCTCTTAGATTTTGCATCAACCTACCGACGGCAAGCTCACTTCTTCTATGGTTTTTTCTTCGCCTGTTTCACAATCTATTCTTATTACCGTTGTATTATAACGCTGATATGCTTCTCTCCAGCCTATATCATCTTCCGTAATATGGAAGCACCTGTTATATACTACGTATATTGCTCCATCTACGTACTCGTATATTTCGCTCATATATACCTGGTCGAAGACTTCATCTCTTTCTAATCCGTAGCCTTCTGCTACCGCTACAAATTCACCGTTTTCATCATAATAGCCGATATTTCCTTCTTCGTCTATATCTGCTGTAAATGGTTCTCCGTCTACAAGCTTTAATGCGCCGCCTTCTAGCTTAAAGCAAGGTACATACCACTTTCTTTCATCTGAATAGGCTGATAGATCTGTAAGATTACTTTCTAATGAGAATTTCTCTCCAAGTTCAAATTCAAGTGTATAGCTTACCCCCTGATAGAAATTTCCTGTTCCGTCATAGTTGTTGTAGAGCCAGTACAGCTTTCCGCCTTCTTCTTCAAGCTGTCCGTATTCTCCCCAGCCATTTTCAAAGTCCGGCAATACTCCAAGCTCTGTTATCTCGCCGCTTTCAAGGTCAAGCTGCTTTAACAGGGTAACTCCTACTTCCCCGTTTGTTTCTTTTTCTTCATATAGTACATTGCCCTTTACTACCTTTACCGGAACTCCTTCTCCGATATTGTAGTTTCCTGACTGATGGCCGGCCTGTATCTTTATTATTTCATTATCTCCTGCCTCATTCATCTTCCATGCAGCACTATATTTTCCTTCTTTATCGCCTCCTATGTATCTCATGTCATAGGTGCCTGTTACGAAGTCTCTATCCGGGCCTAATACATAAATTGTTGTACGGTTTTCTCTATCGCCATTTCCTGAATTTTCTATAGTCGAATATACCATTACTCCATCTGTCACCGAGATTCTTCCTGCTGTACCAATATAGGATACAGTTTTTACCTCTTTTTTATCTTCATCATATGCCATGATATATCCGTCGCTAATGAGACTTGTATTATCATAGAATTCACCAAAGATAGCACTTTCAGATAACTCATATTCTGATGGCATCTTAAAGTATACTTTATTTCCAAGCTTTACAAAGTGTCCGTCGTTATTGATCAGCTCTAGACCTTCAAAGGATTCTCCAAGGTAAATTTCTCCCTTCCATAATTTTAAGTCCACCTTTGTAAATTCTGCTGCCTTTCCCTTTTTTAAATCCTCGGTAAGACCTATTGACTCTTCATGCTCCTTTAGTATTTTTTCAAACTCTGATGGCTTCACGAAATTTTTTCCAGTTTCTGCAAGTACCTTCTGTGTAAAGCTTCCTTCTTCATAAATCGAAGGCATTTCTTCCTCTGAAAAAATTACAGCATCACCAAGTTCATTGAATTCAAAATAGTTATATGTAAAATACATATCCTTCATTTGCTCATCATAGTTCTCTATTTCCTCATAGCAATAGTTTCCTACGTATAAATTAAAGGCATAAGGCGCTTCATCCTCCTGCGCATCTGATTCCGAATACATCTTATCCGCAACATCCATTACATCCTGGTCATAACCGGTGTAATGTGCATTATAGTCCAGGATATTTTTTCCTTCTGCATTTATGTAGCTCTTTTCTGTCCAGCGCTCCGCATAGCCATAGTCCTGTTCTGAATACACAACTCCGGTATCTGAGACTTCAAGTGAGGTATATGCGCCAACATTTTCCGCATGAGTCAGTACAAGTCTTCCATCTATGTACTTTATTACAAAGTAGTCAACATCTTCCGTTACATAAAGATCATAATTTACCTTTACAACCAGTTCCTTTACTCCATCTGTCCCTGCATCTATTGTTGCATAAGAGACACTGGTTAATAAAGAATCCTCTTGCAGCTCACCTGTATTTAACATAAGTGCATATTTCATATCCTGATCTATTAATTCCTTTAGGGTATATCCTTTTCCCTTTTCATATACAGGAACCAGCTCGTAGGTTCCATCACTATCAACTGCATAATCATAGTGTTCTAGGTTTTCATCTTCTATGAATACCTGTCCTTCATTTGTTATAAAGGCTGCTATTGCCTCATCTGCAAGCTCTGCTTCACTCTTTTCAGGCTCCGTTATTTCTGTTGTCTGCTCTGTTTTTTCAGGCGTCTCTTTATCTTTTGCTGCTGTTGTAGCTTCTGCGGCCACTGTTCCATTTAGATTCCCATTCTGACCTGCTGTGGTAGCCTGCACATCCGCTGTAGTATTCTTTTCTCCGTCTTTTCCATTGTTACAGCCTGTAAGCAAGGTTCCTGCAATGGTCACCGATAAAAGTGCTATCATTAGCTTTTTTAGTTTCATATAGCCCCTCCAATAGATAAAAAAATTATCAGTTATAGATATTTTCCAAACATAATTAATTCCCTACGCAAATAATTACAACAATATTTACTATCTAAATATAGCATAAAAATTGTAACATATATATCTAATAATTTCCACTACCATTTTTGTAATAAAAAGGTACAAAAAAGCAGCCATCATATCTGATAGCTGCCCTTATTTCATCATTTTTGCCCGTTTTTTCTACTAAATGGACATATTTCTATTTATTTTCTGCCGGATGATAAGTACTTACCATCTTCTGCACCTGTTCTCTTATGCCGCACTTATTTTCATACGCTAATTCCATAAGCTTCTCAAGACCGCCTAAGAACTCATCTGTTTCAAACGGAATAGGCTGTCCGATATGAATGAGATCATTGTCAGTCTTCTTAAGTCCTTCTTCGGCCATAAGCTTTTCCTCATAGAGCTTTTCTCCCGGACGAAGACCTGTATACTCAATCTTAATGTCTACATCTGGCTTATAACCCGATAGTCTTATGAGGTTTCTAGCTAAATCTGCTATCTTAACAGGGCTTCCCATATCAAGAACGAAGATTTCACCGCCATTTGCATAGGTTCCAGCAAGAAGAACTAAAGATACAGCTTCTGGTATAGTCATGAAATATCTGATTATATCAGGATGTGTTACAGTAACCGGGCCGCCTTTTTCAATCTGCTTTTTAAAGATAGGTATTACGCTACCATTAGATCCAAGAACGTTACCGAATCTTACCGCAACAAACTGAGTCTTTATATTCTTATATACGTCTCCTGTTCCATCTTTGTCAGCATTTTCAATGCCCTCATGGGTAAAGAGCTGCGGAATTTCATTGGCCTTCCCTGCCTTTATCTTTGCATCAAAGCTCTGAATTACCATTTCACAAAGTCTCTTAGACGCTCCCATGATATTTGTTGGGTTAACTGCCTTATCTGTACTAATAAGAACAAATCTCTCACAGCCATTTGTCATTGCTGCATAAGCTGTCTTATAGGTTCCGATTGCATTATTCTTTATGGCTTCACAAGGTGAATCCTCCATAAGAGGTACATGCTTGTGCGCTGCAGCATGATATACAATCTCTGGACGATACTTCTGAAATACCTGGAATATCTTTCTTGAATCTCTAACCGAACCTATTAATGTCTCAAGCTTTAAATTAGGATATTTTTCTCTTAATTCAAGCTGAATGGCATAGGCATTATTTTCATAAATATCAAAAATAATAAGCTGCTTAGGATTGTGCTTTGCTATCTGTCTGCAGAGCTCACTACCTATACTTCCGCCTCCGCCTGTTACTAAAACAGTCTTTCCAGCTATAAAATTAAATACGTCTGTCATGTCAGCCTTTATTGGTTCTCTTCCAAGAAGATCTTCAATGGCTACATTTCTCATCTGGCTTGCTGTTACCTGTCCAAGTACAAGCTGATACATACCCGGAAGATTCTTTAATACACAGCCTGTTTCCTGGCAGATATTAATGATATCTCTCTTGTCTGCTGCTGAAGCACTAGGAAGTGCAATATATATCTTACTGATTCCATATTTCTTAGCTGCAGCCATTATTTCATCTCTACCGCCAACAACAGGAACCTCTTCAATATATCTTCCCCACTTACTTTCATCATCATCAATTACGCAGGCAACTCTCTCATCGGTATAATCAGATCTGTTAATGTCGCGTAAAATCATCTGACCTGCTGAACCTGCTCCAACAATCATTATCTTCGGAACATCCTTTACCTTGCTCTTTAACTTTGCCTCATAAATAACCAAGAATAATCTATATGAGAATCTTGCAACTAAAAGGAAAACACACTGTAAAATGGCACCAAATACATAATATACAAGTGGCATTCTAACAAAAGCCACTGTTACAAAAATACAGTTAAATATCGTTGTGATAAAGCATGCCGCCATTATCCTCATCAGTTCTATATAGCTTGCAAATCTCCATATACTTCTATATAGCTTTAACAGCATAAATACTATTATACAGAACACGGTATATATCGGAGCTGACTGCTTAAACGCATCCAGATATGTTTGATCGATTTTAGTATATTTAAGATCAAAACGAAGTAAAAGGGCTAGAAAATAAGAGAGATTAACCACTATAATATCGTAAATCATAAGCATAAATGTAATGATTCTATTATTTCTTCGATTTATTCTATCAGCCACAAGACTTCTCTTTGGCTTTTCAGGTTCCACAATCTTTTTTCCCATCATTTCTTGCTGCTCATTTAGATTTCCCATAACTATTCCTCTTTCTCACCTATTCTATCAGCAAAGCTTTGGCGGCTTCCTTAGCTATTTCCTTTACGTATTCTTTGGTCATTTCTTCATTTACTTATAACCACTTTTCTAAGCAGATACCGCCGAAACACATTTTGATACAATTTTACTAAATCGTTATCGCTCAAAATCATAGCATTTTCTTTTTTACTTGTCAATACCTTGTTATTTAAAATAATACAGTTTTATCATACCAATTTTGCAGACTGGTAAGAAATTATTAACTTTTTTATTCTTTTTCTTAAGGTCTTATATTTGACGATAAAAAACTGCATTTAAAAAACTGCATATAAAAAACTCCATATGACAAGAGCTTGCCCTCGCCATATGGAGTTTTTTCATGTTCTATCTATTCTTATATAATTGTATTTTGATCTATAACATTTTTTCAGCTACATCAAATTATAATTCACTAAACTTCAGTTAATTCTAGATTACAAATGTAGCGACCATACAATAAACTACAAATTTCTATAATTATCTGAAATTTCCGTAATAGAATACACCTACAGTTCCAGGTCCAAGGTGAGATCCGATAGTTGTTCCAAAGCTCTGAATGCCGATCTTGCCCTTCATCTTTGGATATTCTTCTTCAAGCTTTGATACAAGTAGCTTTGCCTCATCAAGCATAGCTGAATGATTTACTATCATTACATCATCATATTCCTTTGGATCGGTAATACTTGCTCTTACCTTTTCAAGTGCTGTCTCCATAGCCTTTTTACGGCCACGAGCCTTTGTAACTACCTCAATCTTTCCATCATTATCTATGTGCATAAGGGGACAGATATTGAGCATCTTTCCAAATACACCTGCTGTCTTTGATACTCTGCCTCCCTTGATAAGGAAAGTAAGATCTGTTGTATAGAACCAGTGACAAGTCTTTAATACATTCTCTTTAAGCCACTTGTAATTTTCTTCTATGCTCATTCCCTGATTACGGAGAATTGCAGCCTTTACAGGCTGAACGCCATAACCTGCTGCGCCGGCAAGAGAATCTATAAGTAAGATTTTTCTATCTGGATACTTGTCTGCGAGCATGTCCTTTGCTGTATTTGCTGAGTTGAAGGTGCCTGAAATTCCAGAGCCAAGAGTTATATGAAGAACATCCTTTCCTTCCTTTAAATAAGGCTCCCAGGCGTCTATATACTCTCCTGTAGCAACCTGAGCTGTCTTTGAATCGCTGCCATCCTTAAGCTTCTGATAGAACTCATCAAGAGTCATTGTCTTCTCAAGATCGTCATTATATTCCTTTCCATCTAATATGAAGTGGAAAAATATTGGCTTTATGTCATACTTCTCATAATAACTTACTGGGATATCTGCAGGTGTACAGCAACTAATAATATACTCACTCATCTAACTTTTACCTCTCTCTTTTTTATAATGATAATTTCTGCCCTTTTTTACGAACTCAGTATTTATTTATACATTTTGTAAAATCTGTCTAATTATTTCTACATTCATTCGTTCTTGTCTATCATATTATATAGTTTTAAAAACTAGATGTCAAGTACTATTTACATTCTCTATTGCTTTATTTATTTGCTCTGTTTTAGTTTGCTACTCATTTCCATTCTCTGTTTTAGTTTGCTATTCATTTCTATTCTCTGTTTTAGTTTGCTATTTATTTCTATTCTCTGTTTTAGTTTGCTACTCATTTCTATTCTCTGTATCCATTGTATTGTATCACCGGGCTTCTTTCACATTACTTCAAATCGAATAAAAAAAACAGCTCCATACGGATTTCTCCGTATGGAGCTGTGAGTTATTTTATTAACTCGGCTCTAAAAGCTTTCGCTTTTAACAACTTATAGCCTTAAATTACTTTCTAATTGTAAGGTTAACTGTTGTTGTAAGAGTCTTCTGAATCATACCATTGTCAAGAACATATGATACTGACTTGATTACAAGTGAGTTACCAACTGTTACAGAATCAATCTTGTATGAACCAGCTGCAAGTTCTGTACCGTTGAATACAACCTTGATAGCATCTGAGCCATCGCCTGTTGTTGAATCAGCGATCTTTGTTACTGTAAGAGCAGGAGTTGAATCCTTAACTGTTACTGTAGCATTTGCAAGGAACTTCTTTGTTGAACCATCAACACTGTAAAGAACAGCATTGTATGTTCCAGCTGCCTTAACTGCTGATACTGTTGTTCCATCCATTGTGTAGAGATCCCAAACATTATCAGAAGCGTTAGCTACTTCTGTTCCAGCAACCTGGATTGAAGCACCTGAAATTGTTGAAATAGCATTGTTGTTGATTACGAAACCTGTGCTATCAAGTGATACAACTGTGAAAGAAGCACCAAAGTTCTTTCCATTTGTATAATTGCCATTCTTATCCTTTGTTAATACGTTTGTATCGAATGCGCCATCAACATTCTGTCCGCCAACATTAAGCTTGTAAGAAGCTACTGTTGAAGCTGCCTGACGGAATCTGATTGTCTTAACTTCTACCTTTGTTACACCGTTGTATGTGTATGAGAACTTAAGAGTAACTGTTGCTGTCTTGCCTTCGTCAACACCAGTAACTCTTACGCCCTGGTATGTTCCTGAAGCATCTGTGATAACTGCAGGAGCTGCTGAATCACAGTTAGCTGATGTTACAACTTCTGTAACAACTGCTGCTGAATCAACACCTACTGAGTTAGGAGTGAATGATCCCCAGAATCCGAAGAAAGCTGCACCAGCGCCTGTTGAATCAGCTGTGTAGTTAACACCGTTAACCATGCTCTGACCATAACCTACCCATGTATCGCAAGCATATGAACCGAAGCCTGTGATTGTGTTGTTAGCAACAACTGTGATAGGAAGAACTGCTACTGCTACGTCGCCGTACTTAACGATGATTGAAGCTGAACCAGCCTTAACACCCTTGATTACACAAGATGTTCCGTCGTTACCTACTGCAAGAACGTTAGAATCTGTTGATGAATATGTTACGTTTGAAACCTGATCAGGATATGATGTTGTATCCTTTCCTGAAGCCTTTGCTGCAACCTTGATAGCAACATATGAGCTAGCTGCATCTGCTGCTACAACTGATGTAACAGGTGATGAGTAATTAGCTGCTGAGCTATCTGGCTTTGAAGCAACTACTGTGTATGTAGCAGCGCCATAAACTGTTGTTGTCTGTGAAGCTGTTACTGTAGCCTTAGGATCTGATGTGAATGTTGTTACGTTTCCGTTTGAATCATATACAGTGTATGTAACTACTACATCAACTGATGCTGGTTCAATGAAATGTACTGTATTACCACTGAGGTAGTACTTTGTGCCCTCTGTTGCAAGAGCGAATGTGATTGAGTGACCATCTGCAGCAGCCTCAACAGCTGATGTGATGTCAACGCCTTCTGCGTTAAGGAATGTGTATGATACAGGGATACCAGCATAGCTGTTAACGTCTGAATCAACATAACCTGTTACTGTGTTACCAACGAGCTTAGCGATAACTGTGCTTGCACCAACAAGTGAAACCTTAACTTCTTCTGATCCATCTGTTGTTGTAAGAGCGAACTTGTATGTCTCGCCTGAAGCAAGTGGATTGTAAAGAACAACCTTTACAACTGAAGCATTGTCAGCATCGATTGCTACTGACTTGATGTTTGTCTTAACATCCTGGTTAGCGATAACCTGGTATGCAGCGAAAGCTGAGATACCTGTGTTAACAAGCTTAGCTGCAGCACCTGCTGAAGAAATTGTAAGTGCTACTGTGTCTGATGTAAGCTGCTTAGCTTCCTGGATTGAACCACCAGTAACCTTAACAGTGTACTCAACTGATGGAAGTGTAGCTACAGCCTTAGTTGTATCCTTTGTTCCATCAAGTTCCATCATTGTAAGCTTAAGTGTTGCTGTACCAGCATTAACACCTGTGAGCTTACCATACTTGTCAACTGTGAAAATCTTCTCGTCTGATGACTCATACTTTACATAGTCTGTAACTACCTTATTACCAGTAGCCTTCTTCCATGTAACGTTGCCGTCAACATCTGTTCTCTTAACTGCAAGGTAGAATGACTCTTCTACATCAACACCCTTTGTGATGTGTGTCTGAGTTCCCTTACCAAGCTCAACTGATGCAGCGTTCTTCTTAACCCAAGTCTTTGTTGACTTTGTAGCTACGATGTTTCCATCTGCATCTGTAAGTGTTACAGTGATAGTAGCTGTACCAACACCTACTGCCTTAACATAACCCTTACTTGAAACTGTTGCGATTGCTTCATTTGATGAAGCGTACTCTGCTGTGTATGCATCCTTGTCATAGCCCCATGACTTAACATAACGGCCATCCTTAGCATACTTCTCAACTGCTGTACTTCCGTTAACATAAAGAATGAAACCCTTAGAAACACTAAAAGTTACATCTTCAGCCTTAACGGCCTTTGCTGGTAATAAAGTAACTACCATAGCAAGTGCAAGTACAAGAGCGAGCTTCTTGAAAATATTCTTCATATTTTCAATCCTCCTGTTATAATATTTTTCTGCTTTCCATCTATTTGATCAGGAGTAATTCAGCGACCTCTGCGAAAGTAAGATCCTGCGACGCGAGCCCTTAGTCTGCAAGCAAACCTTAGACAGGCAGCCTCTTATTCTCACAGAAGCTTCGCGTCTAAGCTGCAAAACTGCCGGATGTGACACATTTAGCAGCAGCATCCGCATCCTTACTTCTTCCCATTTAGACTTCTAGCGGTACAAATATAACACTTATTTATGTCAAAATAATGTCATAAAATAGTTTTTTTTAGGTTTTTTTCTTATTTTGCGCACTTTTCAGCGTTTTTGTAATTATTTTCCTGCATTTTTTGTTCATATTTTCTTCATTTTGTAAACTATAATAATTAATTAGATACTTTTTAATCTACTATTCTTTTATAAATTAAGACCTGGTTTTATTACCTAATAACAAAACCAGGTCTTAATCAAAATCCAGATATAGCTTAAATATCAAAGCGAATCAAGAAGTTCTTTATTTATTATTATCTTTGTGGTTGCTTCCCATTCTTTATACTTTACCTCAAAGGCCGCATCTAAGGTCTCCATTATCATTTCAGTCTTTTTCTGAAGACTCAGATTCTCATCCTCGTATCTTTTGCAGAAGAATATGAAATAGCCATCTTCAGTCTCTATTACTTCACTGACCTCATTCTGCTCTAGTGAGAATACTGCTGCCTTAAGTTCATCCTTTACATCTCCAATGCAGGCTGTCATTTCTACCTCGTCCGTATCATCGGATACTGTCTTAGCATAGTTATAAAAAGCTGTGCTTTCATACTTTACGGCTTCTCCATCTTCCGAAGCCTCTTCCTTTTCCTTATTCTTATCAATATCCTCTTTTACGACCTCTACTGCCGCTTTTCTTATTTCCTTTGCCGACTCGGCAAGCTCAGCTAGCTCTTCATCGCTCATCTTCACTTCGCTTCCATCTATTTCGAATTTCTTCTTAATAAGATAGATGTAATCAAAAACTCCGACTCTTGCCTCTTCTTCCGTGATCTGCTGATCTACATTAAAAGCAATGCTCTCATATACCTTCGTCGCAAGCATATTATTATAGTAGGCTTTTTCTACGGCATCCTTTGTAATTCCAAGTCTTGCCATTTCACCATCTGCAAATTTCGAGCTATATTCAGTCACCTTACCGTCAATTTCCATCTGGTCATCCCCGTTTATGGATACGCCCTGCTCATTTGCATGAGCACATACAATAGCTATATACTCCGCCTGCTTTATGATTTCACTTTTCAGCTTGTCCGAATAGCTCTCCTTTTCAGCTCCGCTTCCAATTTCAAGATCAAATACCCCGGCGCCGTAAAGCGCTTTCGCTTCTCCCTTTGAAACCAAGGTATAAAGCCTCATTTCATCAAGAGTCATTTCAATTTTTCCGCCTTCGTAGTCACTGCTGGTAGAAAAGGCTGTTTCTGTGCTAGTGGTCTTTCCTGTGCCGTTTTTGCCTTCCGTAGCATTTACGCCGTCTGCATTTTCATCTTTTCCGCCTGCTATAGCACTTAAAACAACAGCATTTCCGGATATCGGTGCACTCTTTTCGGTATCAGGAACAATTCCCGCTGTATCTATGGTGACTGCTACTGTATTAGTTACTACTTCACCATTTTCATTAGTTGCCACTGTGGTAGGCTGCGTCGTCTTCTGAATCGCCTTTACGGTCTGCGACTGCTTTCCGCCGCATCCCGTAAACATTAATGCCGCGGACAAACCCATCGCTGATATTTTTAAAAGCTTCTTATTATATAAGCTCTTGTAATTCATTCGCAACCTCCTTAAGCAGTCTCATTATTACCACTGCGTTTCTAGTTCCTTTTGGCAATTTATACGCAAAGCCCTGCTTCGTCTCATTTTTTCCTGGCACTAAAACCACCAGAGCACCTTTGAATTTTTCCAATACTGCTCCTAGCTTTTCTGTCTTGTAATCAGGTTTATCAGCCACATACAGCTCTACCACATCCTCTTCCTGCTTAATATGATTTACATACGCCCTATGAAAGAGAGTCTTTATATATACCACATCTATCAGGTTCTGCACCTGATCCGGTACTCCTCCGTATATGTCACAGAGCTCATCCACCAAATCACTGCAGGCCTCGTCCATTTTCTTTATTGCAGCCTTTGGATTGTCCTCAAAGACAGGAAGACCTTTTTCATCCTTACCTGTCCTAAAGTCTGTTTCCGCAAGGTCCGCAATCTTTTTATACATGCGGAGCTTCTGCTCTTCATCAGGTATGTAAGAATCCGGAATATATGCATCAATATTTATGTCTACCTTCGTTTCAAAATTCTCAAGCGGATCCCTCATTAT
>JAEEGF012453047.1_pt1 | contig 11583 bp, 8 predicted proteins | sample 9134171 | NCBI WGS metagenome assembly JAEEGF01 (sample SAMN16246542, study PRJNA631951) | gut metagenome | biome: gut microbiome; feature: rumen; material: AP-attached | host: Bos | place: Iran: Karaj | collected 2018-10 | reverse complement strand
TCAAGAACAACTACTGCTGGGGCAAGGAGTACAAAAACCTGGAATTCCTCGCCAACGGCGACATGGCAGAGGTCATCAGAGTGAGAAGGCACGAGGAACTGTACGGACTGAGATTCGCCGAAGCCACACTCAGAATGATAGACTACGACCAGGAAATAGACGCAAAAATACTGCTCGACTCCATATACGCAGACACTCCGCTGGCAACCAAAGAACTGAACGACAAGCTATTCAAAGGCGTGGAGGAGGACTACTCCGACATACTGAACAAGCGAGACAGAATGAAAAAAATCGCCGAAGACGAGCATTACAACGCATTGCAGATAAAATTCGGATACGCCATAACGTGCCACAAAGCGCAAGGCGGACAGTGGGACTCGGTGTTCATCGACCAAGGCTCGCTGAGCTACGAACAGAGCGAGGATTACTACAACTGGCTGTACACATCTATCACAAGAGCCAAGAAGAAACTGCACTTTGTGAATTTCCCTAAGGAATGCGTGGGAGAGAGCTCCCTATTCTAACATTAATTAAAATACATATATTTATTATGTGAAAAGCCTTTTACATTTAATTATTTTATATTTTTGCTTATTCAACCGTTAAGATAAACTCAACAAGATACCACAATGAAAATCACCAAATTTCTACTTGGCGCTTTATGCTGCACATCGCTTGTCACATCATGTATTGATGACAAGATCAATCTCAGCAACATTTCAAGCGAGATGCAGATAGGAGAAACATTAGCAATTCCTATCGGAAATTCGGAATTCAACATGGAGGACCTGCTTGCCGAGCACGGAGCGCACATGAATTCCCTGTACAAACTGGAAACCCAGGACGGTTTCGTTGTACTGACATACGATACCACATACTCCATTCCGAACCTGAAACTCATGGACGGTAACAAGAAGGACACACTGTGGAGTGTTGACTACAGCTTCTATGAGGATCTTCCTGAAGGCATTATCATAAAGCCAGCAGATCCGCACATCGTGATAACATCGAAGAACAGCGCTAAAGCCAATATCGACCTCATATTGGAAAAGGTGACAGGAAGCACCGGCGCATTCGTGGAGTACGATGATCTGACAATCATCCCAGAAGAAGAGGAAGTAAGCAAAGTAATCACTAACAAAGGAAAGCCAAGCAGCACAAGCACATTGGGACGTCTGATTGGTGACAAGGCCGTGACGGGATACCAACTGGACTTCTCATATCAGGCAAAGCCAGGAAAGAGCGGCTTCTCTCTTGCCGAAGTACTCAACAACACAGACTTCCTGAAATTGAACGTGAAATTCGTCATGCCGCTGTGGTTCGAGGAAGGTTGCCACTTCACATACACCGACACTATCAGGGACATGAACATCGACGACATTCTCGACAACGAGTTTGTAAGAAAGGCGACAATCAGATTCGTGGCAACCAACAGCTTCCCATTCGGCGGCAAAGTGAAATTCAAGATGCTCGACCAGAACGAGAATGTCATCACCACATTCAAGGACTACACATTCGACATAGCCAGCGGAAAGACCGACGCATCGGGCAACACGACAAGCGCTGTGAACGACACCATCTGGCTGCACTACGACGAGGACATGATAAAAGACTTGAAGCGGACGAAACACATGGTCGTGACCGTTTCCACATATCCAGAGCCGCTTGACCACTATGTGAGAATAAGCAAAGACAACAAGATAACATTCAAGGGCGGCATTTATGCCGAAGGCATACACTTCTAACAAACGGATAAAGACTTAAGAATGATGAAATCACTAAAATACATTATCGCCGCTGCCGTCATTAGCGTCGCCGCAGAAGCGCAACAGGTAAACACACTGTACTTCATGAACAATGTTCAGGAGAGAAGTGAGTACAACCCAGCATTCCAGCCAGAGCACGACATTTACGTGGATCTGCCAGTGCTGCCGAACTTCAGACTGGGATTCGGCAACAACTCACTGAAACTGAACGACATCATATACAACCAGAATGTCAACGGATTCGACTCCACAATAACATTCCTTCACCCGTCGGCCGACAGAGATAAATTCTACAAGAAGCTCAAGAAAAACACGACCATCGATGCAGGAATGACACTGAACATACTGAACTTCGGATTCCGATTCAAGGAAAAGAACTTCCTGACATTCGGCGTCAACGAGAAGTTCATGATTGTCGGCAACCTGCCTAAGGACTTGTTCTCATTAGTGCTGTTCGGAACCGACTCCACAAGAACAAAAAGCTACGACCTCAGCAAGCTGGGCATATCAAGCACCATGTACACTGAGTTCTCTGTGGGCTACTCAAGAGTGATAAACGACAAATGGACCGTCGGAGGTAAGGCAAAATACCTGATGGGACAAGCCAACTTCTCGACCGACTTCGAGAAGCTTAAAGTCAAGGCCGGCCTGGACGAATGGCAGATTAAGGGCTCTGGCAAAATCAGAGCGTCGCTCCCTGATGTTGTGGACATACCGATAAGCGAAGACAACACTGTCGATTACGGACATATAACTACCGACTTCGGAAAATTCTCAGCCGACGACATATTCACATCAAACTGGGGACTTGGACTCGACCTCGGTGTGACATACAATGTGCTGCCATGCTTGCAGCTGTCTGCCGCAGTCACAGACTTGGGCTTCATAAGATGGAACAGCAACACGACTACAGCGCAAGTCGCAGGAGGATACACATTCAACGGATTCGACTATGGCATTGACGGCGACATCGACGGCAAATGGAACCAGATAAAGGAGGATTTCGAGAACGCGTTCAACAAAGACGCCAACCATGACCATTACACGACGTTCCTGAGCACAAGACTCAATGTCGGCGCCGAATACAACGTGTGGGACAATCGATTCGGACTGGGACTTCTGTCCTCTACCCTGTTCTACAACAAGAACATAATGACAGAGCTCACAGCATCGGCAAACCTGAGACCATTCAACTGGCTCAGCACAACCGTTTCATACACCATACTCAACGGACAGTACAACACTTTCGGAGCCGGTTTGCAGTTCCGACTGGCACCATGGAATATGTTCATAGCTGTGGACAGAATCCCTCTGCACTTCACAAAGGAGTACATACCATCGCAGACAAAGCACGCCAATATCCAGGCCGGATTCATATTCGAGCTCGGATGGAAGGTGCGCAAGAAGGACGCCGACAAGGACGGTGTGAGCGACAAGAAAGACCTCTGTCCTGACACTCCATTCGGATACATCGTTGACAAGAAGGGATGTACCATCGACTCCGACTCCGACGGTGTGGCTGACAATGTGGACAAATGCCCAGAGACACCAATCGGCGTGACTGTAGATTCTTTGGGTTGCCCAATAGACACAGACAACGACAGCGTGCCTGATTACCTGGACAAGTGCCCTGACACTCCAGAAGGAATCGCAGTTGACGAGAACGGATGTCCATTCGACGCAGACGGCGACGGTGTGGCTGACTACTTAGACAAGTGTCCTAATACACCAATAGAGGCAAGAGGCAAAGTTGACGCTAAAGGCTGTCCACTCGACACCGACGAGGACGGCGTACCTGACTACTTAGACCAGTGCCCTAACTCAGCCAAGGGATACGTAGTCGATGAGAAGGGGTGTACAGAAGACGCCGACGGCGACGGTGTGCCTGACGACATAGACAGATGCCCTAACACGCCAGCCGAGGCAAGAGGAATGGTTGACGCTAACGGATGCCCTCTCGACTCAGACGGCGACGGTGTGGCTGACTACGAGGACAAGTGCCCTGCTATCATCGGAACGAAGGCGAACTTCGGATGCCCAGAAATAAAAGCTGCGGCAAAGAAGATTTTCCAAAAGGCTATGAAGGGCATACAGTTCGAGACTGGCAAGGATGTCATACTGCCAAGCTCGTACGGAATCCTCGACCAGATTGCGAAAATCATGAAAGACAATCCTGAATACAAGATTGACATAAACGGACACACCGACAACGTGGGCAAGCCTGAGTCAAACCTCAAACTCTCAGACAAGAGAGCTAACGCAGTAAGAAACTATCTCATGAAGAAAGGCGTAGAGGGCGAGAGAATGACTGCCACTGGATATGGCGACACCAAGCCAATAGCCGACAACGCGACAAAGGCAGGAAAGGCGCAGAACAGACGCGTGGAGTTCGTGGTAACTGTGGTAGAAGAATAAAATCAACAGAACAAGATAAGACAAGGTGGGCAAATCGCTCACCTTTCTTATTTTTACAACGCATTTTTCAGATTAAAGAAAGCTTGTTATAATTTTGCAGGACAAACACAAAGACAGCAATGGCAACCATTATAAATAAGATAAGCCAGATAGGCAACTGGGCGATGGGACTGTACGACAAGGCGATGAAGTCCATATTCAACATCAAAACCCTGCACGCATACTACGAAAACCGTGAGCAAATCTGCAAACTGATAAAGAAAAAATATCTGCGTAAACATGACGTCACAGCCGAAGAACTTAACGAAAAAGGATTCGCTGCGACAATAGGCGCCCAAGCGGCAAGCAAGACCGCCGACAGGTGCATTTACCACCACGCCTTCATGGCATTCTGCATGACCACGCTATGCACGATTCCCGACAACTGGCTGATGTGGCCGGCAATCGTAATCGACATCGTGTTCTTCCAATATGAGCAGTTCGCTGTAGCGCAAGAGATTGAAACCATATATGGAAGCAAGGAGAAGAAATCGTTTAACTACGACATGCTGGCGGTGTCTGCCGTTAAAATGTCCGGAGTCATGGTGAAGTCGAAAGTGCAGGACACGGCGAAAAAAGCCTTCGACAAAGCCATAAGAGGAGCGATAAAGAAAGGCGCATCCGTATTCAAGGGACCGCTCAAGGCTCTGCTTAGGCAAGGTCTGAAGTGGGCCGGCATCATAACAGCCAAAGACCACATGGACTACGACATAGACACTCTCACAGGAACGATTATCGACTGGAGCGTGATTGGCATCTGCGCGCTGATAGCAGGATTCGTGTCATTCTGGCTCTTTGTACCAATGTCCAAGAGACTGAAAGAAGACTGATAACGCCACACAAAAAAAGACCCGCGCTGTATCAGCACGAGTCTTTTGAAATCTATGGGTGGAAGATGGGGTTCGAACCCACGACCTTCGGGACCACAATCCGACGCTCTAACCAACTGAGCTACATCCACCATGAATTTGCGGGTGCAAATATACGTCAGAAGATTTGTTTTAACAACGAAAGACAAAAATATTTTTTCACAACACAAATAGAATGAACAGCAGCGAAGAAAAAATAGCGGAAATAAAGAATTCTCTCAGGCTTAGGATGAACGGCATTGCCGCCAAAGCCATGAAAGACAATTGCCAGAGATACAGACTCGTATATGGTGTGCCTATGCATGAATTGAGAGAAATCGCCGCTTCGCATGAAAAAGACAGTTCAATAGCCGAAAAGCTGTGGGCATCGGGTGTAAGAGAGGAAATGCTCATCGCTACAATGATGATTCCAAATGACAAGATGAGCGAAGAACGCATAAAAAAGTACGCCACAGAGTCGCCAAGCCTCGAAGTGCTCATGGAGCTGAGCCGCAACATTGACGCCGCAAGGATGGACTACGACACGCTCCTGACATGGGCTGACGACAACGACGAGAACACCGCAGGACTAAGCATGTTGGCGGCAGCCAAGCGCATAAACCTTATGGACGACGCACACACAGAAGCCATGCTCAGCAAAAGCATATCATTAGGAGAAAAGCCAAGCTATATTCTCGCCAAAAGCTGCGCCGAATTCATCAAAGGCTGCATACACGAAAAAAAGACAAAAATCCCGGAAATAGAGGACAAAATCAAGCATCTGAGCCAAAGCGAGAACAAAACCAGCAGACTGCTTTACGAGGAAATAATGACAGAAATCAAATACGGATAAAGGCAAAACACAAGAGCTATCCACGAAAATGGCAAAGTAAGGGATAGAGCAATGAAAAAGATTCAAACAAAAATAGTATATTTGCGATTGTTTTGCTCGGAAACAGGCAAAACGGATAATACAGAACAACAGAAAATTACATACAAATAGAAAATGAAAAAAGTTGATGTACTTTTAGGTCTGCAATGGGGCGACGAAGGCAAAGGCAAAGTGGTTGACGTACTGACACCGAACTACGATGTTGTAACAAGATTCCAGGGCGGTCCAAACGCAGGACACACATTGGTGTTTGAAGGACAGAAATATGTGCTGAGATCTATTCCTTCCGGCATTTTCCAAGGCAACACCGTAAACATAATCGGCAACGGAGTCGTGCTCGACCCTGCGCTCTTCAAGGAGGAAGTGGAAGCGCTCGAAGCTTCCGGACACGACCTGACCAAAAGACTCTACATCTCAAAGAAGGCACACCTGATACTGCCTACACACCGTCTGCTGGACGCCGCTTACGAGGCAGCTAAAGGCAAGGGCAAAATCGGAACAACAGGAAAAGGCATCGGCCCTACATACACCGACAAGACAAGCCGAAACGGCGTGAGAGTCGGCGACATACTCGACAACTTCGACGAGAAGTACAAGGCCGCTGTTGACAAGCACAAAGCCATACTCAAGAGCCTGAACTTCGAATACGACCTTGAGCCGCTTGAGAAGAAATGGTTCGAAGGCCTTGAAAAGCTCAAGCAGTTCCAATTCATCGACAGCGAGCATGTCATCAACAACTATCTGAAGGAGGACAAGCCTGTTCTGGCAGAAGGCGCTCAGGGCACAATGCTTGACGTGGACTTCGGTTCATACCCATTCGTGACTTCATCCAACACAATATGCGCAGGAGCATGCACCGGACTCGGAGTGGCTCCAAGAAACATCAACGAAGTATACGGAATCTTCAAGGCTTACTGCACAAGAGTAGGAAGCGGACCATTCCCTACCGAGCTTCACGACGAGACTGGCGAGCTCATCAGAAAACTCGGATTCGAGTTCGGAGCTGTGACCGGAAGAGCAAGAAGATGCGGATGGGTGGATCTCGTGGCTCTGAAGTACGCTATCATGATAAACGGCGTGACAAAGCTCATTATGATGAAGAGCGACGTGCTTGACGGATTCGACACAATCAAGGCATGCGTGGCATACGACATAAACGGCAAGCAGACAAAAGAGCTGCCATTCGAGATGACCGACGACATCAAGCCTGTCTATAAGGAAATAAAAGGATGGAAGACCGACATGACAAAAATCAAGTCGGAGGCAGAATTTCCACAGGCATTCAAGGACTACATCAGCTTCCTGGAGCAGGAGCTTGAAGTGCCTATTTACATCGTGTCAGTCGGTCCAGACAGAGACCAGACAATAGTGAGAAAATAAACACACTCACGACAAATCGTCATAAAATGCTGCCAAAATTCACTTGGCAGCATTTTTGCTAAATGATAGACACTAAACAAAAAATGAATATTATATGATGTACACTGGATCAGGATGGATATTATTCATAGGCTTCGCGCTCATATCATGGATAATCTCCCATAGACTAAAAAGCAAATTTGAGAAATACTCAAAAGTGATGATGCCATACGGCATGACAGGAAAGGACATTGCCGAGAAAATGCTCAGAGAGAACCGTATCAACGACGTGAAAGTGCACCCGACACAGGGCTCGCTGACCGACTTCTACAACCCAGCAAACCAGACTGTCAATTTGTCAGAAACGGTATTCTCGTCACACAGCATCGCTGCCGCCGCCGTAGCAGCTCACGAGTGCGGACACGCTATACAGCACGCTGACGCTTACGGCCCACTGAAACTGAGGACAAAGCTTGTCCCTGCGGTAAATGTCGCTTCAAGATGGATGCAGTGGCTGATTTTAGGCGGACTCTTAGTAGCAAACCAGCTGGGAACCACACTGCTGTTGGCTGGCATCATACTCTACTCCATCACAACGATTTTCGCGTTCGTAACTTTGCCTGTAGAGGTTGACGCTTCAAGAAGAGCGGTTCTTTGGCTCGAAGGCGCAGGAATCGTCGATGACAGAACAAAGCCAATGGTGAAAGATGCGCTCCACGCAGCCGCTTACACCTACGTTGTAGCTGCATTAGGATCGCTCGGCACACTGCTCTACTACATCATGATTTTCATGGGAAGAAGAGACTAAAAACACTTCCATACACAAAAAAAGAAAGGCACGGAAATCCGTGCCTTTTCTTTTTACAGCATCACTCACGATGCCTTAATCTTTCTTGTCCTTCTTTCCGAACACAGAGAAGTGTACATATCTCTTCGGATTTGACTTCACGTCCTTTATCAGCTCATCGATATTTCGGCTTGCGTCTGTCAGGTTGTTGTAGAGCGATGGGTCGTTGAGAAGCATTCCTGCCGAACCTTCGGAACTGTTTATCTTCTTGACTACGGCATTGAACTCAGCCACAGCATTATTAACGCCATCAACGGTCTCCTCTATCTTCAGATTATTGACTTTCTCGCCAACCTTGGCCAGATTCACCGCAGCCTTGTCAACGTCGGTCATCACCTTAGGCACATCATTCTTCACGACTTTCTTAAGGTCTGTCGTCGTAGTCTCCAAATTTGAGGTGATTTTCTCCACAGAGTTCAGACTGTTTGTCACCTGCTTTGAATTAGCAATCTTGTTGAGTGCCTTCATCAAAGAGTCGGCGGAAGAAACCGCGCTTTCGACCTTAGGTACCAATGTGCCTGTGAGCATATCCACGACACCGAGCTTTGTGCTTACCGCCAATGTGTCGCCGCTCTTGGCATAAGCGGTCTTATGGTTGTCGATGACCAGGTTTATGCACTTGCCGCCAAGGAGTCCGTCGTCCTGGAGTTCAGCCACTGTGCCTTCCGGCAGAGTGACGTCCATGTCGATGTCAAGAGTGACAATGAAAGGAACGTCCTTGGTGAAGTCGTAGCGTATCTCGCTCACCTGACCGACCTTGTAGCCTTTGATGTACACAGGAGAAGACACAATCAGTCCGCCAAGGTTTTCGTACTTGGCGAAATAGCAGTTCATCGGATTGAATATGTTGATGCCTTTCAGATAATTGCATCCGAAGAACAACACAAATCCGCATACAACCGCCAATAAACCAATTTTTACTTCTCGTGTGAAGATTTTCTGAAACATAATATTTGTAGTTTGTTATTTCTGATTTTTACGCGCCTCAGCCACCGACACCTTGCGTCCTCCCATAAACGCGATAATCATCGCATTAGGGAACTTGTCGCTTATTCGGTTTTTCAGACGAACGATTTCGTCATAGCTGGCTGTCTTTCCGTATGTATATTTGTAGTATCCGCCTTCCTGGTACACATCCACACTCAATCCCTTGAATGCGCTAGAATTCAGCGGAATGCTCTTAGTCAACGCCGACAATTGCAGTCTGAACTCGACCTCGTCATTATTCACTTCCTTGGTTTTCTCAACTTTGGTTTTCTCAACTTTCTCAACCTTCTCTTCCTGAGTTTTCTTTACCTCCGCCTCTTTTTTCTTCTGAGCGGCCTTTTCCAATTCCTCTTTTTCCTTCTTTTTCGCCTCCTTGAATGCCTCGACCGACTTGTTCACCGCCTCTTTCTTTTCATCACGCTTAATCTTTGCCGCCTTCTCCTCAGCCTTCTTCTGCGTTGCCTTAGGCTGCTCGGCTACACTGTCCTGCTTGGCTGCGACCGGCTCGTTTTTAGCAGGAACGACTATTTTCTGAGTTCCTGATTTTATCTCATACTCTCTCTTGAACTTAAGCAATGCCTCGTAGATGGCATCGGCTATCTTCTGCTGTCCGTCTTCAGTATTCAGGAATCTCTCCTCCTCCGCATTTGTTATGTATCCTATTTCCACGAGGATAGCAGGCATAGCCGTCTTATGCAGCACCCAGAATCCAGCCTGGCGTACACCACGGTCGCGTCGGTTGCGCGAAGCGAAGTTCTTTTCGATTTCAGAAGCCAGCCATACACTCTTGTCAACATATCTGTCCTGAATGCACTCGAACATTATGTATGAGTCTATCGACTTAGGGTTGAATCCTGCATACTTTGTGTTGTAATTATCCTCGAGGAGTATCACAGAGTTCTCACGCATAGCGACATCGAGGTTGGACTGTGTCTTGTGCAGACCAAGCGTGTATGTCTCGCAGCCGCTTACTTCACGGTTATTGTTGGCGTTCACATGCACAGACACAAAAAGGTCCGACTTCGCCTTGTTGGCTATGTCCGCTCTGCCTTGAAGAGTTATGTACTTGTCCACATCTCTTGTGTAAACGACCTTTATGTCCTGGTTTTCTTCAGAGATGCGCTTGCCTATCTTCTTTATAACCGCCAATGTGATGTTCTTCTCTCTGGAAATTGCGCCAATGGCTCCCGGGTCGTGTCCGCCATGACCAGCGTCCAGCGTGACTGTGAAAGTGGTTTTTCTCTGCTCCGTCTGTGACATGACCGAGATAAGCGGCACTTGCACACAGAGAATCAGCAGTGATATTAGAAGTTTTGCTCTTTTATTCATTTTCAAATAGATAAAGAATGGCATCATACCAATCTTAAACTAATGGCAAAAATAATCAAAGTTCCCATATTATACCACCTACATATTTCATAGTCTAAAAAAATAGGCACAAATTTCTTTAAAAGGGCGAAAGCGTTGAGTTTTGGTCTATCTTTTGCTTAAATTTGCGAGATTAAAACAAAATGGATTGCTGTGCGCAAATAAAAATGAGACTTTATAAGCCAAAATACTTGTTATTACTAGCCATACCGCTATTGCTGACAAGCATCGCTACAAGCGCATACGCAAAGAAGACCTCTACCACGGCGGAAAAAGCGGAAGACGCAAGCAACACCACCCGTCAGGACTCGACTTCAACCCCAAAGAAGAAATCATCGCTCACCGCGCCTGTGAAATACACGGCAAAGGACTCTATCGTCCTGTACAAAGCCGGCAACGCATACATGTACGGCGAGGGCTCTGTGCAGTATGAGAATATGGAGCTCACTGCCGACTACATCCACCTGAACGCCGACTCCACAAAGATAGACGCTCACGGAGTGCTAGACGCAGACAGCGCACTTGTGGGAACTCCTGTGTTCAAGGAGAACGGCGAGGAGTACGAGGCGAGAACCATAGAATACAACTACGACACAAAGAAGGGTTTCGTGAGACAAGCTGTCGTGAAGCAGGGAGACGGCTATGTTGTCGGCAAGGAGGCAAAAAAGATTGGCGACGATATCTTCTACATGAAAAACGGACACTACACCACCTGCGACAACCACGAGCATCCGCACTTCTACCTCAACCTGACCAAGGCGAAAGTGAAGCAGAAGCACTGGGTGGCGACTGGACCAGCCTACATGGTGCTGATGGATGTGCCACTTCCGCTCGCCGTGCCTTTCGGCTTCTTCCCATTCACCAAGTCATATTCTTCCGGTGTCATCATGCCGTCATACGGCGACGAGATGAACCGAGGATTCTACCTGAAAGAAGGAGGATACTACTTCGCGATAAACGACTACTTCGACCTCGCGCTGACCGGCGACATCTACACCAAGGGCAGCTGGGCTGTGAACGCTACATCAAGATACGTGAAGAGATACAAGTTCAACGGACAGG
>JAEEGF011971914.1_pt1 | contig 11584 bp, 7 predicted proteins | sample 9134171 | NCBI WGS metagenome assembly JAEEGF01 (sample SAMN16246542, study PRJNA631951) | gut metagenome | biome: gut microbiome; feature: rumen; material: AP-attached | host: Bos | place: Iran: Karaj | collected 2018-10 | reverse complement strand
AATCGCACCGCACCCCATCGCTGGTCATCCTGAGCGCAGCGAAGCGGAGTCGAAGGATCTCGGTACCGCAGCGAAAAAGAACTCTCTTCGTCTCTCCACCTGTCGGTTTCCCTCCGGGGGCATCCTTTCTGAACGATCAGAAAGGATGCAAAGAATCTCCAAAGGGGGAAGTCGTCAGTAATGATTCCCGCAAAGTTAGCAAGCAAATCGTCATATTTCCGTTGCCAACAATGTTAAAACATGATATTCTGATTCCAGAAGCGAATAAACCCTGACACATTATTTGAACGGAGGTATTTGAATGAAAAAAAGAGCGATCAGCCTGCTGCTGTCTCTTCTGATGGTGTTTTCGCTGCTGCCGTTCGGCGCGACGGCGGCGGACATCGTCGACAGCGGCACCTGCGGCGAGAACGTCACATGGACGCTGGACAGCGACGGGCTGCTCACCATCAGCGGCTCTGGAGCAATGACCGACTATAGCATAGATGGGCCCCCGCCCTACCGGAGCAATAACATTCATTCGGTAGTGATCGAACCCGGTGTGACGCGCATCGGGAGTCATGCGTTCTACGGCTGCAGAAGCATGACGAGCGTGACAATCCCGGACAGCGTTATAAGTATCGGGACATGGGCTTTTTTTAGTTGTCCCTGCCTTGAGAGCATTGTGATCCCGGACAGTATCACTTTGATTCCGGTTGGAGCTTTCCATAGCTGCTCTAATCTTAAGAGTGTCGTCATTCCTAACAGTGTCACTATCATAGGCCAGGGGGCATTCAATGAATGCACAGGCCTCGAAAGCATCACGATCCCGGACAGTGTCACAACAATTGTAGATCAGGCATTCCGCAATTGTTCGAGCCTGAAAACCATCGTCATCCCGGACGGCGTCAAGACAATCGCACTAAGAACCTTTGAGGGCTGCAGAAGTCTGACGAGCGTCACGATCCCGGACGGTGTGACGAGCATCGAGTATTATGCGTTCTACGGCTGCAGCAGTCTGACGAATATGACGATACCGTCGAGTGTGACGAGCATCGAGAGTTCTGCGTTCTACGGCTGCAGTAGCCTGACGAACGTCACGATCCCAGACGGCGTGACGACCATCGGCTATTCTGCATTCTCCGGCTGCAGCGGCCTGACGGGCAGCGTCACAATACCGAACAGCGTGACGAGCATCGGGAGCTCTGCGTTCTCCGGCTGCACTTCGCTGAGTGAACTGACGTTTCCTGAGAATGTTAGAGTGATTCCTGATAAGGTCTGCGAGGGCTGCACTGCGTTGGAGAATGTCACACTTGGCAGCCGCGTTGAAACTATTAATGATTATGCATTTTATCGTTGCTCATCACTCAAGAGTGTAACATTGACAGACGCGCTAAAGACTGTGAATATCGGCGCGTTCCGCGATTGCGATGCGCTCGCGGACGTGAACTACAATGGCTCTGAGGCAAGCTGGAACAGCATCACGATCAAAAACTATAACGAGCCGCTTTTGAATGCGGAGCTGCACGTCAACGAGCCGCACACCCATGACACCGAGCTGCGCGGCACGAAGGCCGCAACCTGCACCCAAGACGGCTACACCGGCGACGAGGTCTGCAGGACCTGCGGCGAGATCGTGATGAAGGGATCGGTCATCAAGGCAGCCGGCCACAAGTGGGATGCCGGAAAGGTCACGAAGGAGCCGACTGAGACAGCAAAGGGCGTGAAGACCTTTACCTGTACCGTCTGCAAAGCGACGAGAACCGAGAGCATTCCGAAGCTGACGCCGACGAAGCCCGCGAACCCCTTCACCGACGTGAAGACCGGCGCGTTCTATTACGATCCCGTCCTTTGGGCCGTCAGCCACGACCCGCAGATTACGAAGGGCGTTTCGGACACGGCCTTCGCTCCGGGTGAGACTTGCACGCGCGGTCAGGTTGTGACCTTCCTCTGGCGCGCGATGGGCTGCCCCGAGCCGAAGAGCGCGAACAATCCCTTCACCGACGTGAAGGAGGGCGCGTTCTACTACAAGGCGGTGCTTTGGGCGGCAGAAAACTGCGTGACCACCGGCGCGACCAAGACAACCTTCGCGCCCGGTGAGGCCTGCACTCGCGCCCACGTGGTGACCTTCCTCTGGCGCGCGCATGAAAAGCCCGCCGCCGGACAGAGCAATCCGTTCACGGACGTCAAGGCCGGACAGTATTATTCCGACGCGGTGCTCTGGGCGGTCTCCAAGGACATCACCAAGGGCATGACCGCAACGACCTTTGCGCCGGACGAGCCCTGCACGAGAGGCCAGATCGTCACGTTCCTGTATCGCGACATGAAGTAAAACCGAACCATATGAAAAAAGGACTGCTGCGGCAGTCCTTTTTTGCGGGCCGCCGGGGGCGTCGGCGCATACGAGTTCTATTGAGGCGCGGTGCCGAGATTCTTCGACTCCGCTTCGCTCCGCTCAGGATGACAGGCATTGGGAGAGTTGCGGATTCGCACGGGATTGGTATTTGATTCAGTCGGATCTGCATGGGTCGTCGGGGACGCCGACCCCTACGACGGAGGCACCGCCTCCCTGCGGCTTGTTTGCAGAAAATTTGCTTTTTCGCAACGAATATGTTATCAATTATGTTTATGCTGCAAAAAGCAATTCCAAATCTAAGGAGATTCTATGCTGAAACGAATGATTTGCTGGGTGCTGACCCTGTGCGCCGCGGTGACGATCGCCGTGATTCCCGCGCGGGCTGTGAACAGCAACGAAGAGACCATTTTTCTGTTTCTCCGCCAGGAGCTGGGCTTCAATGAGGCCGCCGCCTGCGGCGTGCTGGCCAGCATTGCGGAGGAAAGCGGCTTTGAGCCGACGGCTTACAATCCAGCCGGCTACTACGGCCTCTGCCAGTGGGGCGGCGGCCGCCAGCAGCAGCTGTACAATTACTGCGCGGAGAACGGTCTGGATGCCGCCTCGCTCGAGGGACAGCTGCGGTTTATGAAGCACGATCTTGAGACGGCGGAGACGGCGGCACTGGCCGCGATGCAGAGCATCGAAAACACGGCCGACGGCGCGTATCAGGCGGGCTGGAGCTGGGCGCAGAGCTATGAGCGCTGCGCGAGCGGTCACTACGCGCCGCGCGCAAGCGCCGCGCAGACAAGCTACTGGCAGACCTACGAGGGATACCCCCTGCCCGAGGAGATTGAGGCGGAGCCCATCGAGCTTCCGGATTCGCGCGGGGAATATGTGACGTATCTGTGGGAGATGAAGGGCGCGCCGGAGCCGCGCGTCACCGCCTGTCCCTTCCAGGACGTGAAGCCCTCGGATCCCTGCTTCAAGGCCGTGCTCTGGGCGGTTCAGTCCGGCATCGTGCAGGCCGCGGGCGATTTTCGCCCGGACGATCCCTGCACCCGCGCGGAGCTGATCACCTTGCTCTGGCACACCAACGGCACACCCGCCGAGGAGGACGTGGGGCTCTACACCGGCGCGGACTGCGCCGACACGATGTTCCCGGCCGCGCTGAAGGACATCGTCGGGTAAACCGAATTCCCGGTTTGCCCTTGCAAAACCACGGCATCGGTGATACACTGATTCTTTGGAGAACGTCTCCGTTACATACGACAAAAAATAGTATGGAGGTAGATACCCATGTTTGAGAATCTGGTTGAGATCCTGAAGGCCAACCCCCGCAAGATCGTCTACACCGAGGGCACCGACGCGCGCATCCTTGAGAGCGCGGCGCGCCTGAAGAAGGACGGCTTCCTGACGCCTGTGCTCGTCGGCGTGGTCGACGATGTGAAGGCGGCGGCCGAAAAGGGCGGCTTTGACATCGAGGGTCTCGAAATTGTGGATCCCGCGACCTATCCGGAGATGGAAGAGATGGTCGCGCAGATGGTCGAGCTCCGCAAGGGCAAGATGAGCCCCGAGGATTGCCGCGCCAACCTGCAGAAGGGCAATTACTTCGGCACCATGCTCGTGAAGATGGGCAAGGCCGACGCGCTGCTCGGCGGCGCCACCTACTCCACGGCCGACACCGTGCGTCCCGCGCTGCAGCTCGTGAAGACCAAGAAGGGCGCCCACCTCGTGAGCTCCTGCTTCGTCATGGTCCGCGGCGACGAGATCCTCACGATGGGCGACTGCGCCATCAACATCGACTATCAGGACACCGTCGACAAGGAAGGCAACGTGACCTTCACCGCCGCGCAGAAGCTGGCGGAGGTCGCCATTGAGACCGCCAAGACCGCCGAGGTCTTCGGCGTTGACCCGAAGGTCGCCGTGCTGAGCTTCTCCACCAAGGGCTCCGGCAAGGGCGGCACCGTGCAGCTCAGCCGCGACGCGACCGCGATCGCGAAGGAGCTCGATCCCGAGCTGAAGATCGACGGCGAGATGCAGTTCGACGCTGCCGTCTCCCCCACCGTCGGCCAGCTGAAGTTCCCCGGCTCCCCCGTGGCGGGCCACGCGAACGTGTTCATCTTCCCGAACATCGAGGCGGGCAACATCGGCTATAAGATCGCCCAGCGTCTCGGCGGCTTCGCGGCCTACGGCCCGATCCTGCAGGGTCTGAACGCCCCGATCAACGACCTCTCCCGCGGCTGCGACGCGGAGGAAGTCTATCAGATGTCCATTATTACTGCTGCACTCGCATAAAACAACACACGAAAAGAGCCTTGGTTTCGGCCAAGGCTCTTTTTTATGCGCGGAGATGCGGGCGATTCGTGAATCGCCCCTACGGATTCTGTTTTTGTGCGGATATCGGCCAGTACTCTGCGAATCTGCAATTGGTAATCATTTGCCGTAGGGCGGGTTGCGAAGCGCCCGCCTGTGAGATTCTGCGTTTGGTAAGAGGCGGGCGCAAGCGACCCGCCCTACGGCGTCTGAATGAATCTATGCGTAAATCGGCGGGCGGATGATATCCGCCCCTACGGCGGTGCGGATGAACCAGCGACGGAGTGCAGCAACATCGCAGAGCCTCGCAGAGTTCGCGCTATGCGCGAATCATTTAAATCCGTTTTTCCGGCGACATGCGCGGCGGAAAAACTCCATAAGGCGAAGCGTTACGCGAGCCCTCGCGCCGACCAACCGAGCGAAGCGAGGGCGATGGAGCGCGAGTATATCAAAAATAGAGCCCGCCGGTTGGCGGGCTCTATTTTTGGGCCGTTAGGCCTTCGGGCCGGCGGCGACGAGGGCTTTGCCCGCTTCGTTGCCTTCGTACTTGTGGAAGTTCTTCACGAAGCGCTGCGCCAGATCCTGCGCCTTGGCGTCCCACTCGGCGGGGTCGGCGTAGGTGTCGCGCGGGTCGAGGATCGCGGGATCGACGCCGGGCAGCTCGGTGGGCACCTCGAAGTCGAACAGCGGGATCTTCTTCGTGGGGGCCTTGAGCACGTCGCCGTTCAGGATCGCGTCGATGATGCCGCGGGTGTCCTTGATGGAGATGCGCTTGCCGGTGCCGTTCCAGCCGGTGTTCACAAGATAGGCCTTCGCGCCGGACTTCTCCATGCGCTTGACGAGCTCCTCGGCGTACTTGGTCGGGTGCAGCTCGAGGAAGGCCTGGCCGAAGCAGGCGGAGAAGGTCGGGGTCGGCTCGGTGATGCCGCGCTCCGTGCCGGCAAGCTTGGCGGTGAAGCCGGAAAGGAAGTAATACTGCGTCTGCTCGGGCGTGAGGATGCTCACGGGCGGCAGCACGCCGAAGGCGTCCGCGGAGAGGAAGATCACGTTGTCGGCAGCGGGGCCGGCGGACTTGCCGTTGACCTTCTTGACGATCTTTTCGATGTGCTCGATCGGGTAGCTCACGCGGGTGTTCTCGGTGACGGACTTGTCGGCAAAGTCGATCTTGCCTTCCGCGTCCAGCGTGACGTTCTCGAGGAGGGCGTCGCGCTTGATGGCGTTGTAGATATCGGGCTCGGACTCGGCGTCGAGGTTGATGACCTTGGCGTAGCAGCCGCCCTCGAAGTTGAACACGCCCTCATCGTCCCAGCCGTGCTCGTCATCGCCGATGAGCAGGCGCTTCGGGTCGGTGGAGAGGGTGGTCTTGCCGGTGCCGGAGAGGCCGAAGAAGATGGCGGTGTTCTTGCCCTCCATGTCGGTATTCGCGGAGCAGTGCATCGAGGCGATGCCCTGCAGGGGCAGATAGTAGTTCATCATGGAGAACATGCCCTTCTTCATCTCGCCGCCGTACCAGGTGTTGAGAATGACCTGCTCGCGGCTGGTGATGTTGAAGACGACGGCGGTCTCGCTGTTGAGACCCAGCTCCTCGTAGTTCTCGACCTTCGCCTTGGACGCGGTGTAGACGACGAAGTTCGGCTCGAAGCTCTCCTCCTCCTCGGGGGTGGGCTTGATGAACATGTTGCGGACAAAGTGCGCCTGCCAGGCGACCTCCATGATGAAGCGGACGGCCATGCGGGTGTCCTTGTTCGCGCCGCAGAACGCGTCGACGACGTAGAGCTTCTTGCCGGAGAGGGCCTTCTGCGCGATCGCCTTGACGGCGGCCCAGGTCTCCTCGCTGGCGGGGTGGTTGTCGTTCTTATATTCGTCGCTCGTCCACCAGACGGTGTTCTTCGAGTTCTCGTCCATGACGATGAACTTGTCCTTGGGGGAGCGGCCGGTGTAGATGCCGGTCATGACGTTGACCGCGCCGAGCTCGCTGATCTGGCCCTTGTCAAAGCCCTCCAGCCCGGGCTTCATCTCTTCCTCGAAGAGCAGCTCGTAAGAGGGATTGTAGATAATTTCAGTGGTGTCGGTGATGCCGTATCTGGTCAAATCGATCTTTGCCATGCAAGTGACCTCCTTTGTTTTTGGGGTTGCCCCATCATTTCTAATTTACACCTGTTTCAGATCAAAAGCAAGGGAAGAATTGTGAACAAAAAGACAAAAAGAGAGCCTGCCAGGCAGGCTCTCTTTTTGATTATGCCATTGCGTGACGCTCGCGGTTGCGCAGGAGCACCTGCACGGCGAGCATGAGGGCGATGACGCCGATGCCGATCACGTCGGTGAGAAGGCCCGGATAGATCAGGCTCAGACCGCCGGCGATGAGCAGCAGGCGCTGCCAGAGCGGCGTTTTCGTGAGAATGAAGCCCTCGAGCCCGGCGCTGACGCCGAAGATGCCGATGATGGCGGTGAGGGCGATCTGCACGACCTCGAGCACGCCGCTGATGTTGTCAAACAGCAGGGCGGGGCTGAAGGCGAAGACATACGGCACGATGAAGGCCGCGATGGCGAGCTTCGTGGCGTTGACGCCGGTTTTCATGGGGTTCGACTTGGCGATGGCAGAGCCGGCGTAGGCCGCGAGCGCGACCGGCGGCGTGATGTCCGCGACGATGCCGAAGTAGAACACGAAGAAGTGCGCGCTCACGGCGGGCAGACCCATCTTGATGAGAATCGGCGCGGTCGTGGCGGCCATGATGCAGTAGTTCGCGGTGGTGGGCACGCCCATGCCGAGCACGATGCAGCAGAGCATTGTGAGGAAGAGGGCGAGGAAGACGCTGTTCTGGCTGACGGCGACGATGCCGGTGATGAGCTTGGAGGCCAGACCCGTGGCCGTGATGCAGCCGGCGATGCAGCCCGCCACGGCGCAGGCGACGGCGACGGTGATGGTGCCCTTGCCGCCCGCCTCGAGCGAGGCGCCGATAGTCTTGAAGGTCTCCTTGACAACGCGGGCCGCGGCGGAGCCGCTCCCCTGCGCGCGTTTCCAGGCGACGCTGTCGACGATCGTCTGCGGGATGCCGACGGCGATGGCGACGAGGATGCTCACGGCGGCGGCGAAGGCCATCGTGCGCAGGTTGGTGCTCACGAGCCAGACGAGCACGACCAGCGGCGCGAGCAGATAGACCTTGACGAGCAGATCCTTCGCGGGCATGAGCTCGCTCTTGTCGAGACCCTTGAGGCCGAGCTTCTTGGCCTCGAGATGGACGGAGATGAAGATGCCGGAGAAATAGAGCACGGCGGGCAGGATCGCCTTGAGCGCGACCTGCGCGTAGGGGATGCCCATGTACTCCGCCATGAGGAAGGCGGCGGCGCCCATGATGGGCGGCATGATCTGGCCGCCGGTGGAGGCGGCCGCCTCGACCGCGCCGGCGAACTCCGGCTTGTAGCCGGTTTTCTTCATCATCGGAATCGTGACGGAGCCGGTGGTGACGGTGTTGCCCACGGAGGAGCCGGACACCATGCCGCAGAGCGCCGAGGAGATGACAGCGACCTTCGCCGGGCCGCCGGACGACCAGCCGGCGAGCTTGTTGGCGAGATCGATGAAGAACTTCGAGATGCCCGTTCGCTCGAGGAAGGCGCCGAAGACGATGAACACGACGATGAACTTGGCGCAGACCTGCGCGGGCGTGCCGATGACGCCGCCGGTGGAATAAAACAGCGTGTAAATGAGGCGCTTGAGCGGTGTGCCGATGGCAAAGGTATAGATCAGCAGCGCGGCGAGCACGCACAGAATCGGAACGCCGACGCAGCGGCGGCAGAGCTCAAACACCGTGAGCAGGCCGATGACGCCGATGACCACCTGCAGGTCGGTCATCTTGGTGGCGCTCGTGAGCACGCGGGCCAGAGACGTGTAGCTGAAGCACCAGTAGAAGAAGCAGGCGGCGCCCGCGATCATGATGATCCAGTCATACCACGGCATGTAGTTCGGGCGGACGTGCTTCTTGCTCGCGGGATAATAGAGAAATCCCATGATGACCACGCCGCCGAGAAAGGCCGTGAGACGAATCTCCAACGCGGATTTGTTGAACAGCGTGGACCAGATGCAGTAGAGCGAAAAGAGAATCATGACGGCCGTGACGATCGTATGCGGCACACCCTCCCAGATGCGGGTGTTCGACTCGCGGTCGTACTTCTTCATCACATCGTTCAGCTCCGCTTCGCTGACGACGTCGCCCTTCGCCGGAGATGCGTCCACCTGCGGCGCAAGCTCCTGTTTGGACTTCTTGGACATGCGGATAACTCCTCTCTTTATTCCTTACCAAAACGCGGCATCACACTGCGCTTTGGTAAGCAGTAAAAATGGGAACACTACAGGCGCTTTTCAGCGCCTGTAGTGAAATCAGTTTTGGTTTGCGGCTGCGGGATTATCCCTGAGCGGAAAAGTACTGCACAGCGCCGGGATGATAGGGGATGCCCTCGACGCTGGAGGCGAACTCCACGCTCAGCTCCGCGCCCTTGGCGTGGGCGGCGGTCACCTCTTCGAGATTGTCGAAGATGGAGGAGACGAAGTTGTAGACGTCGGCGTCAGCCACGTCGTTGCGGGCGAGCACCAGCGCGCCGACGGCGACGGTGTTCACATCCTCGGGCAGACCGTAGGTGTCAGCCGCGATGACAGCCTTGGAGTAGAAGGGGCTGGCAGCCATGAGCGCGTCGATGTGCGCATCGTCCAGGCTGACGAGATAGACGGGCTTGCCGCCGGTGGCGAGGTCGGTGATGGCGGTCGTGGGAGCGCCGGCGACGATGAAGGCAGCGTCAATCTTGCCGTCCTTCAGGGCTTCTGCGGAATCACCGAAGCTCTGGTAGGTGGGGGTGATATCGGCTTCTGTCATATCATAGGCATTCAGGAAGTCGATCGCGTTGAAATACACGCCGGAACCCTGGGAACCGATAGAAACGTTTTTGCCTTTCAGATCCGCAACGCGCTTGATTTCGGGGTTGCAGGTGATCAACTGTACTGTCTCAGTATAGAGGGCGGCGATAGCGGAGAAGGAAGTAACAGGGTCTCCTTCATAAATGCGGATGCCGTTGAAAGCATAGTAAGCCACGTCGTTCTGCACGAAGCCCAGCTGGGCAACCTGCATATCCAGCTTGTCGATGTTGTCAGCGGAGCCGTTGCCGGCAACGGCTGTCATATCAACTTCAGAATTTGCGGCCACATACTGTGCGAGGACATTGCCGTAACCATAGTAGGTGCCGGCTGTTCCGCCGGTGGTGAATGTAAGGCCGTCCGCCAGCGCGGAAGCGGCAGCAAATACCATCATCAGGCTCAGAAGAAGTGCAAGCAGTTTTTTCATTGAATCCAATCCTCCAGTCAGTGTGAAATAGAAAAATCTGTTGCATATATGATACAACAGATTCAGAGCTTGCCTATGTCTTTTTCGTGTTCTGCTTTTTACCCGCGGAACAGGGAACGAAGGTCATTCACGATCTCATGGATAACGGTGACGGCTTCATCAATTTCCGCTTCTGTATTGCCGGTTCCCGTTGTCAGTCTCAGGCTTCCTTTTGCTTCCTGGTCTGTCAGTCCGATGGCTTTCAGCACATGACTGATTTCCTGGCTGCCGGCTGTGCAGGCGCTGCCGCTCGACGCGGCGATTCCGGCCAGGTCCAGTCTCAGAAGCAGGGCCTCGCCATCAATTTTGTCAAAACTGATATTACAGTTGTTCGGCAGCCGACCTTCCCTCGGCCCGTTCAGTTTTGTACCCGGGATCTCAGAAAGGATTGAGTTAATCAGTCGTTCCCGTAAACGGGTCATTTTATCGGCGTTTTGCTTCAGTTCTTTATTGGCAGCCTCTATGGCCGTTCCAAGGCCCACAATTCCGGGAACATTCTCCGTTCCGGCCCGTAAGCCCCGTTCCTGTTCTCCGCCGTGTATCAGGCTGTCTATATGCGTACCATGACGTACATACAGCGCCCCTGCCCCTTTCGGTCCATAGAATTTATGTGCGCTGATACTGAGCAGGTCAGCTTTCCATTCATTCACATTGATCGGAACAGCCCCCGCTGCCTGTACCGCATCCGTATGGAAACAAATCCCTTTCTCCCGCGCGGCAGCCCCGACTTCAGCGACCGGTTCGATTGTTCCGATCTCGTTGTTGGCCGCCATCATGCTGATCAGGATCGTATCCTCCCTGATTGCCGCAAGGATCTTTTCCGGAGTAATGTATCCTTCCTTGTCCGGAGTGATGTAGGATACCTCAAATCCATGTTTCTCAAGCCATCTGCAGGTGTTCAGCACAGCAGGATGCTCAATGTCCGTCGTAATGATATGTCTGCCTTTTTCCTTCAGGGCAAATGCCGTACCCTTTACAGCCAGGTTGTCGCTTTCGCTTCCGCAGCCGGTGAACAGAATCTCCCGGGGTTCGGCTCCGATAGCTTCGGCAACCTGCCTGCGTGCTTTTTCCACCGCCTTACGCGCTTCCCTGCCGGTACCGTAAACCGAGGAAGCGTTTCCCCAGCAGTCGCTGAAAAAGGGGATCATTGCCTCGAGCACCTGTGCGCTGACCGGTGTTGTTGCCGCGTGATCCAGATAGATTCTGTTCATCATATTTCCGCCTTCTAAACAAACGATTCGCGATTGATCCTGTATCAGAAGTTTGTGCTGAACAGCGAGAAACTCCGGCTCATATCGTTAATCACAAAATAAACCATACTGATTATCAGGGTTACAAGAAGCAGAATCAGTAAAGCACCGCCGATCACAGCCACAAGGTTTCCTGCCCCGAGAGCTACACGGAATCTGGATTTGCGGATTTCCTGCCGTTCATCATCTGAAATCTCAGGTTCTTCCTCATCCGTCAGCTCATCAAAGCCATCGTCATCTTCTTCTTCCTGTTCTTCCGTTACGTACGGTTCTTCACAATAAGGCTCATTACTCTTGAAATAGGCCCTTTTTTTCTCTCCTTATCCGTATGTCATTCC
>JAEEGF011919997.1_pt1 | contig 11585 bp, 4 predicted proteins | sample 9134171 | NCBI WGS metagenome assembly JAEEGF01 (sample SAMN16246542, study PRJNA631951) | gut metagenome | biome: gut microbiome; feature: rumen; material: AP-attached | host: Bos | place: Iran: Karaj | collected 2018-10 | reverse complement strand
ACAAGGTGACACTTACAACAGATGAGAACGGCCAGATCACAGATTTCGCTCAGAAGGATACATACGGAAACTATACAAGTGCAACCGGTGAATACAAGTACAGTATAGTTGAAGATACAGTACCTGACGGATACACAGTTACAGTAAACCCTTCAAACAAGGGAACAGTTACAGCAGGAAACCTCACAGAGCTTGAGTCAAAGATAGATCTGGAAGAAACAACGGAGACAACAGAAACAACAGAAAGCTCAGAAACGACAGAAACAACGGAGACAACTGAAGCATCAGAGACAACAGAATTAACTGAAACATTAGAAACATCAGAAACAACAGAAGCTATTAAGATAACAGAGACATCAGAAACTGGGATAAGTGTTGTGTATGATGTGACAGAAGAGGTCGCTCCGGATGCCAAGGTGATTCCTCCGACAGATAGTGCTGAAAATCAGCAGACAGATGGTGTTGTTGATCGGAAGACGGACAGTGTTGTAGATGCAGATGGATCAAATGTAGTGAAAACAGACGATCCTGTTAATGTAATGGGGATAATGATCACCATGTTCATATCTCTTGCGGGACTGGCAGTTCTGGGATATAAGAAAAGAAAGAATATAAATAGATAAATCCTTCTTTATTATACAGAGGGCCACCTAATGTTTTATGCTATTTGGTAGAAACTAAAGGGTGGCCTTCAAAAAGTATAATTAACAGTATAAATATACCTTAATTGGTTAAGGAAGAGACGATGAAAATGAACACAAGCTATAATATTACAGACTTTGGAGCGATTTCCGATGGTATAACAAATAATGCTTCCGCTATTCAGAACGCGATCGATCAATGTACAGAAAATGGCGGAGGTAAGGTTATTATTCCTCCGGGGAAATTCTTGTCAGGAACAATAATACTTAAATCGAATGTTAATCTTCATCTTGAAGCCGGTGCAGAACTGATATCAAGTCTGGATCCGGATGATATGATCGATTTTATGAAATACTTTGATGATGATAATCAGGATACAGGCTGGGAAGGTGGTTGTTTCATTATGGCACGACATGCCGAAAATATAACCATTTCCGGTGAAGGCCGTATAGATGGAAGAGGCAGAGAAGTATTTTATGAGGACGAAGAGCTTGATGGCGGAAGTCATGAGAGTCCTCTGAAAGTGCGTGGTTTCAGACCAAGAATGAGCTTTTTGGAGGACGTCACGAATCTGACCGTTAAGGATGTGATATTTTATGATGCAGCCTTTTGGACGCTTCATATGGCAGGCTGCAGGAATGTGCTGATTGAGAATATTTATATTAAGAATAATGACCGTGGTCCAAATAATGATGGAATTGATCCGGATTGCTGCCAGGATGTAATCATACGAGGCTGTAAGATAGTGTGTGCAGATGATTGTATCGTTGTTAAGTCAACTGCTCCTATGGCGAAAAAATATGGTTCCTGCAGTAATATCGTTATTTCAGATTGTTTTCTGAATACGCATTCCTCGGCTCTTAAGATAGGGACTGAAACCTGGGGAGACATTCATCATATAGTAATGAGTTATTGTGTTCTGGATAACTGTGCGCGTGGTATTGGAATCTGGTCTAGGGATGGCGGAAATATACATGATATTACAGTGCATCATATTTCCGGAAATACGCTTCGTTACAGAGACCGGGTGAAGCAGGATTCAGAAACTGTTTTATGGTGGGGTAAGGGTGAACCGATCTTTATTAACGCAACACAAAGAAGCGGAGTTGACCGACTGCCGGGAAGAATCGAGGATATTTCTTTTGACCAAATAAGTATCAATTGTGAGGGGGCAATAATGATCGCCGGTGAGAAATACTCGGTTATTAAAAATGTGACTGTAACTGATTCAACGTTTGTCTGGAAGAAACAGGGCGGAACATATCCGGATTGTTTTGATGAGCAGCCATCTGCTAGAGGCGTATATAAACATAAACATCCATGTATTTATATCAGGAGCGGAGAAAATATTACCCTGGAGGACAGTGTGGTTCTGATCGTGGATGAGTCACTTAAGGGATATATAAATAAATGCATGGTGAAAGAATAGTATTATATGAATAATAATATGCTCGAGGGCAGTTCGGTACGTGCGATCATTAAGTTTGCAATTCCGCTTCTGCTGGGAAATGTATTTCAACAGATATATAGTTTTGTTGATACTGTGCTTGTAGGTAAGTACATAGGAATGGATGCTCTGGCAGCGGTAGGAGCATCAGGAAATGCGGTTGCACTTATAGTCCTTTTTCTTATGGGATTTACAACGGGCGCTTCGATATTGATATCACAGGAATATGGAGCAGGAAATAAAGAAGGGATATGCAGAACTGCGTCGGCGCTATACAAGATCATTCTGTTTTCCACAATAATATTGGGAGCAGTGGGTATTATTGCAAGTCGCAGCATACTTGTACTTCTACATACTCCTAAAAACATATTGAATGATGCGACAATGTATCTGAAAACAGTTTTTCTGGGGGTTCCCTTTGTTGCTCTTTATAATGCAGGAGCCTCTGTTGCCAGAAGTATGGGCAGGTCGGTTATGCCGCTTGTGGTTTTGGTGATCTCGTCGCTGCTTAACGTGATATTTGATATTGTATTTATAACAGCCTTAAATATGGGTGTTCTGGGAGCGGCATATGCCACCGTATTGTCTCAGGTTATAAGTGCTTTGATATGTAATATATTTATATACATTAAAAGGAATGAATACAATCTGGATGGATTTGATTTCCTGAATGCGGGAACAGAGGATATCAAACGGATCGTCAGAATAGGAATACCGATGTCATTTCAGAGCTCGGTCATAACTATTGGATCCATATGTATCCAGGGTTTGATCAATTCATTTGGAACGGTTGTTGTGGCTGCATATACGGCGGCCAGCAAGATAGACCTTATAGCAATACAGGTCATTGTATCCATAGGGACTGCTATGTCTGTTTTCGCAGGGCAGAACATCGGTGCAGGCAATATAGAAAGAATAAAAACTGCAGTTAAAAAAATACTGATTATTCAATTAGGTGTCTGCACGATCATAGCGCTGATCCTGGTGCTGTACAGAGAAAGCTTACTAAGGTTATTCCTGGATACCGGAGCTGAAGAGGCTGTTTTGATCGGAAGCAGGTATATTACTATAGTTGGTATAGCCTATATAAGTGCCGGAATAATGCAGACATATCTGAATGTCCTTAAGGGCGCGGGCGATATAGATTTTTCAATATATGTTGGTATAGCTGAAGTATCAATAAGAATTGTCATGGCTTATGCTTTGTCAAAAATACTGAGTAGTGAAACCGGTATATGGATCGCTACGCCGGTGGCATGGATCATAGCTTGTATTTATACTGTATTTAGATATAGATCCGGGAAGTGGGTCTGTAAAACTATCTGACATGTGAATGCTGTGCATGAATATTGTCCATGAATATTGGGCATGAATATTTTGAATGAATCATAATGAATCGGAATGATTGATAAAGAATGATCGATAAAGCTAATAAATAAATGAAATTAGTACCGCACTCTCATAATGTGGTTGAAATTGAATAAAAATAGTTACAAATTAAGCAGAAATAAAATAATAATCAGCTAAAATACTATTTGATAACTATGTATTGTCAGTAAAACTGTATTTTACAGAACTGATCAGATTCAACTATTAGGAGAAGAAACATGAAAAAAACAATGAATAGTATGAGGAGGGTGGTTATAGCGATCATTCTTTCGATTGCTATGAGCTTTAGTGTGATACCATCAGTGCTGGTATGCGCAGGATCAGATGAGCCAAAAGAAGTAACTTTTGAAAGCGAAGGTGAAGCTGTTGATCCGGACAAAGCAGAGGAGAAGGATAGTATTGCAACCTCAAACGATGCGAAGGCTGAAAAGGCAGATTCTGATAAGAAGGCTGCCAGCAATATGCCTAAAGAGAGAGGCGAGGCAGATGATGTTATCGAGACAGCTCCTTCACTGACTATACCGGAGATATCAGGCACCTGGGATTTGAGTGATGAAAATATAGATTTTGGTGCTGAAGGAGCAACAATAGGTTTCAGCGGGAATCTTGCATTTCCTGAAGTCAAGAAGGTAAGGATTGTTGTCAAGTATCCTGCGGGTAGTACAGATCAGATACTTACAGTAAAGCTTGCTGAAGGATTGAGATGGGTCAATAATGGCTCGGTTGGTACTCCGGCACTTGATAGTGTTTCAGAACTTACAGAAAGAAGCAAGATAGCCGGTGTTAATATTGATAACGGTAAATATACATATTATATAACCAGCGGTACGACAGTATTTACTCTTGAATTCGATGTCAAATATGATGTCAGAATGGATTTCAAGGATCTGAGTGATGCGATAATCGTTGGTGCGGAGTGTAAAAAGGACGGAAAGAAATTAGAGGCGTCTGTAACAAGTCTTAAGAAATTAACCTGCAACAGACCGGATGAAGAGAATAAAAACATTGGTCTTCTGTATTATAGCGGAATTGAAAATCTTAAAGGAGATATAAACATAAATGTTAAGCAGGGAGAGGTTTCAAACCTTTCTGCTCAGAATGCAACGAGTATTCAGTATTATGCATCTGAATCTGGAATAAGCAGATTTATTACATATGCTCAGATTACTGTTGTTGCAGATGAGGAGCTTGAATTTGTTAAACTGGCAAGTAATGGAAACAGTATACAGACCCAGTCGACAACAGGATTCGATAATAATGGTGTCCCTGATGTCAAAGATAATGGAGATGGAACAAAAACATATACATTTACAAGAAGTACCAGATACTCTTCGTCTATAGTTGGCTTTAAAGGTGATTGGAGAGTACCTGAGGATGCACAGCCCGGAGATGTATATACAGCAAGGGTTACTAAAATAGAATATAAGCTTTATGGAAATGATGAATCATATATTCTCGCACCGACCAAAGCGTATAATTTCAAGGTTGTTGATAAGAATGACAGGCAGGATAATACATATTATTCAGCCGGATCTATTACTGTGCCAACTGATGCTTCAATATATCCGGTTCAGCCGATAGGATATTATACACTCAATAATAGTGGTGTTGATCCGTCGACACCTAAGATGGTTACATATGATTTCCCTGAGGGACTTAATGTAACGGGCATTGAAGCTTCCATGGTAACCTATGATAGCAGTAATGCGGGAACTATGACCAGAGCTGCCTATCGTCTCAGAGGTGAATCTGACTGGATTGAAACTGCAATAAATGTAAAGCTCAATAATCGAATATTACCGATAACTAAGGCGGATTTGGGCCTTGATGAGACTGCCAGATTATCCGGAATCAGACTTTATTATGACTTTATAGACAGTGACGGGGAAACTCATTACGGATTTAAGAAGACTAATAATCCAACAGGATGGTGCGGAAGAATATTCGCCGAGAGAGAGGACGGATCAAAGAATAAATTTGAAGTCACGATAAGTCTCGAGAATCTGAATAAGGATACAGATCCTGCTTTCAATACTTCAAATAAACCTGAAGAAGGTTTTGATCATACGAAGGTTGTCTGCAAACTGAATCCTACATATTCAGATGATGTTGTAACATGTTTCATGAAGATTATAAGCTCCGGACAGACCGTTGGAATAGCAGGAGCACCAATGACTCTGACTTCGACGATAACATCTTCTGGCGTGTCTGTCGGAACTCAGAACGGTATGGGTGCCAACCTTTATCCTAAGATATATATAAGAGATGAGGTTGGACAGGGAATAAGCAATATAAAGCTTATAAATAATGATGATGTTGATATCATTGAAAAGCATAATCTTACCGTAGAAAGATCCAGGGATGCTTTCGGAACTGATGTTTATATTATCAGTACCGATGTTCTTGCAAATAAATCGGTTGAGGAAGGAAAGTATGATGCAGCAGTAGGATATCTTCTTCCAAGTACAACATTACATAACCTTGTTGTTCAATATGATCTGGATATTAAAAGTGATTATAATGATCAAAGTACTATCCATAAAATGGCAGATGCTGTATTTGTAAAAAACAGTGGCAAAGGCTTCACCAGAACATATTCAGGCAGTCCGATGAATAATGGAGATGTATTTGGTGTCGACGGAGCAGTAGGAAGTATTTCAAATGACAGACTGTATCAGAATAGTCAGATCCAGAATGGTGGTACCTATATTATAGTCAGTAAAGATGATATATCTGTATCCTTTATGGCGAAGAATGCTGCTTATGATGAATACGAGGTATATAATCCGGCTAATCCTATCCAGGTTGAGTCAGGAGCTGATTATAATGTCAGAGTAACGATCAAAAATAACTCCGGAGTGACTACCGGAGCGGATGAAGCACAAACCTCATATATCTATATTCCAATCCCGAAGAAGGGTGATAACTGGGGCGAGTCTAACTGCGGTAAGGATGAAAAAAATAATGAGATCAATGGTTTTGGATTCTCCATGAACCTTAATAACGCGATTGCCTTACCGGAAATATCCGAGGGAGATAATGCATCATTTAAGATTGAGTATGCTGCTATAAATACAAAAACTGCCGGATTTGAGAATATGTCTTCTCAGGAGGTTGGCAGTTATCTCAGATCGAAGAATATCGAATGGGGTGCGTATAGCTATTCTGCCAACTGTGTTCGTATCACGGCAAAAAGCATGAAGGGTGAAACCGGATATGACTTTATCATGAATATGAATGTTGCGGGCGGTTCGAAATATCAGCAGGAAAATACGTATAATGCGATGTTTTTCGAGAATCTTACAACTCAGGATGAAAAGATCTATTCGGGAATCTATACCAGTGACCGTGTAGGCTTTAAGGTGGCATGTGGATGCATCAGCGGTATTGTTTTCGCTGATAATAATGGTGATGGTGTATATGGTGCCGGAGACGAGCTCTTAGATGGCATAAAGGTTACATATACCAATGATAATAAGGTTAAATATTCTGCTCAGTCAGATGAGAATGGAACATATTCCTTTGATGGTGTAAATAAAGATTCCTATACTCTCGACGTAACGGGATATGATACAGCTAAATATAAGCTTCATGAGAAAGTCGCAACTGAAGACATTGAACTGCCTCAGATAATAGATGGGCGTACACAGTTTGATATTACTATGAATATACCATTGGAAGTTAAGGATTATAGTGTAACCTTTAAAAATGATGATGGTACTGTTCTTAGTGAAGTACTATATGCCTATGATACTGCTGCGGATAATATCGTAAAACCTGATGCACCTGCAAAGGAGGGAGATTCACAGTATAGTTATTCGTTTGACGGCTGGACTCCAGAGATTACAGATGTCAAGGCGGGTGCGATATATACAGCGAAATACAGTAAGACGGTTAATAAGTATACCATTGATTATGTATTTACAGATAATAATGAATGTGAGAACGTCGTACTTCCGGGCTCTGTATCAGTTGATTATGGAATAAGTTATACAGCAGAAAAAACAGCTTCTGAAGGTTATACCTTCAGTGGATGGTATACGGATGAGACATGTCAGGAAAATGTAAAATATATTGATGGTTCGATAATTAAAGCGAATATAATCCTTTACGGCAGCTTTACCGCAAATACCTATACAGTTTCTTTTGATGCAAACGGCGGCGAAGGAAAGCTTGATGATATGGTATTTGTATATGATAAAGAATACGATTTACCGGAAGAGAATGTAGCAGAAGATGAATCTGAGGCGGAAGGCTTCGTAAGAAGCGGCTGCAGGCTTATGGGCTGGAGTACCTCATCTAAAGCAATCGAACCTGAATTTGAAGCAGGAGAAACTGTTAAAAATCTTGCATCAGAAGATGGCGCTGCAGTTACGCTTTATGCTATATGGGAAAGAACTGATGTGCCTGTTTTCGGTAAGGATTACTACATTGAACTTGATGCGGAAGAATATTCAGAAGTTGATTCGAAGCTTACAAGAACAGAAGTTGATTTGAAGCTTACAAGAACAGAAGCGGTATCAGTTACAAAAGCTGCAGAGGTTATAAAGGCCGGTGAAAATAATACGTCTGGTAATACTGCTAAGGATGCTTATGTGTTAACCACTGATTCCGATAATGTTAAGAACAGTACAGATAAGAATGTTAAGAACAGTACAGATAAGAATGTTAAGACAGGAGATGATACAAATATCAGTTTTATTATATTTGTAATGATCTTATGTGTATTATCTATTCTTTGTATTATGTTCTTAAAAAAGAAAAAAATTGACAGATCAGATAAGTAGTTTTTCTACAATCCCTCTCTATCCGGGACTAGATTTTTTCCAGTCCCGGGCTTTTAAATAGTTTTACTGTTTACACTAGTAGAAGTGATGTGTTGAAAACATGAAAAGAGTGTTTTTAATAATAAGTATTGACAAATGTAAGCGCTTACATTACACTAACATTATACTTACGCTATATCGATAGAGATTATGATTTGTGAAATTGTAAGCTATTTGATAAAAGGAAGGGAGTAAATTAATCCTGATAGAGGGGTTATGTGAAAGAGACAAGGAGATGGCATATGAAAGAGAATGATCAGGCAGTTTTATCTGATATGGTTGCTTTTGTTGCCTGTGCTGGATGCGCGGCCGGCAAAGCAAGATTTCAGGACAAGTGTAGCAGCTGCCGGGAGGCAGTTGAAGCCGGTTTTATCAGGGGCGAATGTAAGAGTGGATGCGTGGGCGTAGGCTCATGTGTACCTGTATGTAAGCAGGGCGCGATCAGTATTCAGGACGGAAAGATAGTGATCGACCGTGAGAAATGTAATGGCTGCGGAGACTGTGCAGCAGAGAATGTTTGTCCACAGAGACTTATAAAGATGATCCCAAGAAAGGCTACGAACTTTATCCCTTGTTCTTCTACAGAAGAAGAGGAAAGCGTAGTAAGGGCAACCTGCGGATATGGATGTATCGCCTGCGGTGAATGCGAACGTTCATGCCCTAAAGGAGCAGTTTCGATAGTAAATAATCATGCGGTAATAGATTATGATAAATGTGTCGGCTGTGAGGCCTGCACTATAAAGTGCAAGAAGAAGATCATCGTGGATACACTCCATGATCTGACAAAGCTTAAGGAAAAGGTTGCATTTGTAAAGTGTTCCGGCGGTTCAAGAGCTTCGGCTGTATTTGAAGGCATGGGCATACAAAAATGTTCTGATGCTGTAAAGCAGGATGCAAAGGCTCTTGGTATCTGTACCACAGGATGCTGCGGACAGGGTGACTGTACTGCAGTCTGCCGATTCGGAGCTATCTCTGTTGTGAACGGAACGGCTGTTGTGGATCCTGAGAAGTGCGTTGGCTGCAGGGACTGTACTTTTGCGTGCCCGAGAAATCTTATAACCATGGTTCCTTATCAGGGCATGAAGCTGGTTCCATGCTCATCAACTGATGATTATGAGGATAAGCTTAAGGTCTGCGATTCAGCCTGCATCGGCTGTGAGGATTGCGTAAACAACTGTCCAAACGGTGCGATCTACATGGAAGAGAAACATGCAGTGGTAGATCCTTCTCTTTGTGAGAACTGCAAGATGTGCCAGTATGTTTGTATGAGAAATGTTATAAAGGAACAGAAGGTTCCGGATTATATATATCTGCAGAGAGCAGCGCTCGCCAATGATGCGCTGGACGAGAAGCCTGCATGCTGTGACGTCCAGGCAAATAAAGCAGCAGACGAGAAGGGAGGGGATCAGTGATGCGAGTAAGAAAGACTATGGATGGAAATACAGCTGCAGCACATGTTGCATACGCATTTTCAGAGGTTTCAGCTATATATCCTATCACACCATCCTCACCTATGGCAGAAAGTATGGATGAATGGGCTGCTGCCGGACGTAAGAACCTTTTTGGTGAAAAGGTAAATATCATCGAGATGGAATCTGAGGGCGGAGCTGCCGGTGCGGTGCACGGTTCTATCACAGCCGGTGCTTACACAACAACCTTTACAGCTTCTCAGGGACTTCTTCTGATGATCCCGAATATGTATAAGCTGGCAGGAGAGCAGACTCCTACTGTATTTCATGTTGCTGCCAGAGCGCTGGCAACACACGCACTTTCTATATTTGGCGACCATTCCGATGTAATGAGCTGCCGCCAGACAGGCTTTGCAATGCTCTGCTCAAATAATGTTCAGCAGGTTATGGATCTTGGCGCAGTTGCTCATCTTGCAACTATCGCAGGTAAGCTGCCTATGATGCATTTCTTCGACGGTTTCAGAACTTCTCATGAGTATCAGAAGATCGAGGTGTGGGATTATGAGGACCTTAGAGAGATGGTGGACTGGGATGCAGTTAAGCGTTTCCGTGAGAAGGCACTGAATCCTGAGCATCCGCATCTTCTTGGTTCGGCAGAACAGCCGGAGACCTTCTTCCAGCATCGTGAGGCCTGCAATACAGCCTATCTCGAGACTGTGGAGACCATCGCTAAATACATGGAAATGGTTAACAGCAGGATCGGTACGGATTATAAGCCGTTTAATTATTATGGTGCAGCAGATGCAACTGAGATCCTTGTAGCTATGGGTTCAGTCTGCGATGCTGCAGAAGAAGTAGTTGATTATCTTAACGCGCAGGGACGTAAGGTTGGTATCGTTGAGGTTCATCTTTACAGACCATTCTCAGCTGAGTACCTGACAAAGGTTATACCTGAGACTGTTAAGAAGATAGCTGTACTTGACAGGACCAAGGAGCCGGGAAGCCCTGGAGAGCCGCTCTTCCTGGATGTATGCAGTGCTCTTCGCGGAACTCCGTGGAAGGACTGCCTGATCGTTGGCGGACGTTACGGACTTGGTTCCAAGGATGTTCAGCCGGGTGATATTCAGGCTGCATTTGAAAATCTGTGGAGTGAGTCTCCTAAGAGAGAGTTCACTCTTTCGATAAATGATGATGTGACATATCTTTCACTTCCTGTTACTTCAAATCCTGATGTAGCAGCAAAGGATACTGTTGCATGTAAGTTCTGGGGACTTGGTGCTGACGGTACTGTAGGCGCCAATAAGAACTCTGTAAAGATCATCGGTGACCATACGGACAAATACGTTCAGGCGTATTTCCAGTATGATTCCAAGAAGTCTGGAGGTGTGACCATATCACATCTTCGTTTCGGAGACAGCCCGATCAAGTCGACCTACTACGTTAAGCAGGCAGACTTTGTTGCGTGCCATAACTCTGCATATCTCACAAAATACGAGATGGTGCAGGATGTTAAGCCGGGCGGAGCATTTCTCCTTAACTGCACCTGGTCGGATGAGGAGCTCGAGGAGCATATCCCTGCAGCAGTTAAGAGATACATCGCTGAAAATAATATCAGATTCTATACCTGCGATGCGGTTGATATAGCCAAGAAGGTCGGCCTCGGCGCAAGACGTACAAATACCGTTCTTCAGGCTGCTTACTTCTATATCGCAAATATCATTGATATCAACGAGGCAGTCGGCTATATGAAGGACGCCATCGTTAAGACATATTCTAAGAAGGGCCAGAATATTGTGGACATGAACTGCGCAGCTGTTGACGGCGGTGTGGACAGTGTTCATGAGGTAAAGGTTCCTGAAAGCTGGAAAACTG
>JAEEGF010783494.1_pt1 | contig 11586 bp, 7 predicted proteins | sample 9134171 | NCBI WGS metagenome assembly JAEEGF01 (sample SAMN16246542, study PRJNA631951) | gut metagenome | biome: gut microbiome; feature: rumen; material: AP-attached | host: Bos | place: Iran: Karaj | collected 2018-10 | reverse complement strand
CTATATCGTGTGTCAGATTATCCAAGATATGGTGCTCATCCCCATCATCATGAAAAACCAGATGGGTTTGAATCCCGCCATCATTTTCCTGTCGCTGTCGCTTTGGGTGTATGTGATGGGCTTCATTGGCCTGATCATCGGCCTACCGCTGACGACGCTCATCATCTCGTACTACTGCGAGTACGTCCTGCATCAACCCAATCCGCTGCACAAGTCTAAAAAGAAAGAAATCAAGGATAACAAAACCCCGTTAGCCATCACTACCACTCTCCTCTCCAACTACCGGAACGAGGGGAAAGAAGAGTGAACAGTTAACAGTGAACAGTTATGAGTTGAGTGGGGCTAACTAAAAGCTTGAGATGGGCAAGACATTGATAGTCATAACTGGCCCTACGGGAGTGGGCAAGACTGCGGCAGCTATCGAACTGGCCCAGCGCCTGCATTGTGACATCATCAACGCCGACTCGCGCCAAATCTACCGCGGCATTCCCATTTGCACCGCGGCCCCCACTCCTGAGGAACAGGCAGCAGCACGCCATCACTTCGTCGCCTTTAAAGACTTGGAGGAAAGTTATAGCGCTGCCCAATTCGAGACCGACGTCATGGTTTTGCTGCCCTCGTTGTGGCAACAGGGTGAGGCCGTCGTCATGTGCGGCGGGTCGATGCTTTATGTCGATGCCGTGTGTCGTGGCATCGACCAGTTACCCGACATCAGTCCCGAAGTGCGTGCCGCCGTCAAGGAGAAGTTGGCCGATGAAGGCCTGGAGAGTCTTGTGAAGGAACTGGAGCAACTCGATCCCGATTATGCCGCGACCATCGACCGCAAGAATACCAGCCGCGTGTGTCACGGTGTGGAAATTTGCCGTCAGGCAGGCGTGCCCTACTCTACCCTGCGCACAGGAACCGCCAAGCAGCGCGACTTCAGCATCATCAAACTGGCCTTGAACATCGAGCGCGAGCAACTGTTTGACCGCATCAACCGTCGCGTGGACCGCATGATTGAAGCAGGGCTAGAGCAAGAGGCCCGCTCGGTTGAACACCTGCGGCACCTCAACTCATTAAACACCGTGGGCATGAAAGAGATGTTCGCCCTGTTTGACGGCACGATGGACCGGCACACCGCTATTGAGCGCATCAAGAAAAATACCCGCGTCTATGCCAAAAAGCAGCTCACATGGTACCGCCGTGACCCCGACATCACCTGGGTCACCCCCGATGATGCCGTCTCCACTGCCCTCACACTCCTCAACCCGTCCTCACACAAACTTTAACAATGATTTCTCATTGTTTTGGCCAATAAGCTACTTTTATTGGCCTGAAGAGTTGTCAATCAAGCAATTGCGCGATAGTAGCGGCGACGCGGCGTGCAGTAGTGTAGTCTAAAGAGGCCTCGTTGGCGCCCGGGCGACCCATATACAGGTTGGGATTGACATATTGCATGGCGCTAGGCTGGGGCTCACGGGCTGAGAAGTGGAACTCACGCAAGCCCGTCTTTTCACGCAACTCGCGGATATTTTGCTCGGTCACACCGCTGCCCGCCATCAAAATGATGCGCCCTGCAGCCTGTTTGTTGAGCCGAGCCAACAGCTCTGCGCCCTGGATGGCCTTGGGTTGCTGGCCAGACGTCAAGATGCGGTCAAAGCCAAGAGCAATGACGTCCTCCAAAGCCTGCTCCGGATTGACTGCCCGGTCAAATGCGCGATGGCAGGTCACGCTCAAGCCGTGTGAGCACTCCATGAGGTAGCGGTTTTTCTCGATATCAAAGGTTCCATCGGCATTCAGGCAACCGAACACGACTCCATCCACACCCAATTCACGGCACACAGCGATATCGGCAGCCATGCGTTCCACCTCCAGGTCGGTATAGAGGAAATCACCGCCGCGCGGACGTATAATCACGTGCAGTCGCGTGGTGGTCAACACACGGCGAGCCACCTTGATTTCACCATAACTGGGCGTCGTACCGCCCTCGGGGATGCCGGCACACAGTTCCACACGGTCGGCTCCGCCCTCCTGTGCTGCGAGGCAAGACTCTACCCCATTAGCACACACTTCTACCATAAACTCCTCACGTTTCATCAGTTACATCTGTTCAATTTAGGATAATTTCTATAACAGCATTAACATCGGCAATATTGACTTCACCATCGCCATTCACGTCACCATTGGGAAGCGCGTTACTGCTTAGAATCATATCAATGATGACATTCACATCAGCAATGTTGACCTCACCGTCCCCGTTGACGTCACCAGGAACGGGTTGTGGCTCATCGGAAGGCATGTTAGCATAGACGAGTTCCATGCCAGGAATCTTTAGAGAATAGGGCTCGCCTGTAGTGGGCGAATTGTAGGTGATGTAGTAATATACCAGATGCAGCGGGAAGTTGCCCAAGTCGCTCGCGTCACAGAAGTCGCTCACGGGGGCATCGATGACGATTTCATCGCCAGCTCCCGCCACCACAGGATACTCGGCCGTTGTGCGGTCACCATAGGCGTTGCCCAGCATGATTTTTAGCGTCTTGAGCTGCAAGGCGCCGGGCATTATCCTCATGCGCAAGGTGTCGGGTAAGCCCCACATCTGCACAGGCTTGGTAATCTTGATATAAGGGTTTCGGGAAGAAGAGCCCGTGAAATCAATCTGCAATCCGTTGTCGAGCGATGTGACCACACGGTCCTTGCCCCCGCTTTGGGTAATCTCCCACGTTGCAGGATCCAAGGGGCCATTTTCCACGGACGTAACACGGCCCTTGGGGTTTTCAACGCTCACCAGCAGCGAGTCGGCAAGCAGGGGATGGCTGGAACCCACAAACGTCTGGCCATCGGCCACCGCGGTAATGACTCCAAAATCATCAACGGCGCAGACCTCTTCATTCATCGATGTCCACGCCACTACACTAGGGTCCACCTTATCCAAACCATAACCACTGACGCCGTTGATGTTGATGGCATAGGGGTGGAAACGGTCGATGACCACGCTGTCACTCACCAGTTGCCACTGCGCCTCCATAATGGTCACAGGCTGTGACGCAGTGATGCCATTATAGGTCACATAAAGGTTGCCCGATGCTGGCGCCGAAACGGCATGGAAAAATCCCTGCTCGTCGAAGTAGCCCACCTGCGGGTCACACGAGAACGTGCAGCCCTGCAGGTCGCGCGTCTTGAGCACACCATACTGGTTGTAGCCCCACACGCCAAACGAAGTAGTGGCCGAGATGGAGAGATTGTAGCACCGCGGCTCGAAGTTGATGATGCCTATTTCATCGTCCTGCGGCGCAATCGAGACAAACAGGCAGCCGTTGCCCACGGCCCGCACAGGACCATCGCTGGGATGGTTCATCACCTCGTCATTGACAAGGATGCACGATGAGCCGCCTCCATCCAGATTTACCGCATTGACGGCACCCAAGGCATCAAATATACCTTTCATCTCCAAGAGGGTCACACCCACCGAGGTGAGGTGGCGCCCATCGACCACGACAAAGTAGAGACGCGTGCTGTCGGCATTGAAACCGATGGCAGTGCGGGGATGGCGCTCGGCCCAATCCTCACGGAACACGCCATTCTGCATGATGATGTGGTTGCTGCCACCGATGAGCTGATGTATATTCACATCGCCCGGTTCATTGTTGAGCGTGAGGCGGAACGATATGCTCATCTCGTCGCCCACACTGAGCGAAGCGGCATAGTTGGCATAACTGCCCTTGAGCCACAAGATGGCCTTTCCATCGGGAATCGTGGTGGAGCCTCGGGCGTCAAAGATATCCTCGATGACGCACTGTTCCACGCCGTTTGCATTCCAGCGGAACGGATCGCCGCTGGGCCGCAGCAGCACCATTTTACCATCGCTGGAGCCATCATAGGTCACAGGACCGTAGCTGCGAGTGAACAGGATGGACTGACTGGCAGCGATATTCTCATAAGCATAACGCATGCGGTTCACCAGGTTCAGTGCGAACGAAGTAGCACCGCTGGTCACCCGGCCAGTGAACGTCAAGCGGTCAATATAAGGGCGGTTGTCATTGTCCAGCACCAGACAAGCGCGGTTGTGGCTGCTGAGCACCAGCTCATCGTTGCGCACCTGCCCGCTCAGGGGCAGTCCTACCTCGTTGGAGGGCGATGTCATGAAGAAGTCGCCATTGACGGCACCCACCACTTCATGTCCAGCCCGCGTGTTGCGCAGTGCCATATTGACTGGCGTCTCGCTTCCCACCGCCTTGTCGGCACCCAGGCAGGTCTCCATCACGATGTAGGGGTTGGTCAAGTCCATCTCGACGACACTTACCTTGAGCGGCAATGCCGGGACGTCATACTTTGCTGCCGTCAGTCCAGGCCCAGCCAGATGCGGGAAGATGAGCGTATCCACCTCATAGGCCTTGTCGCCGATGAACCATTGGTCACGGGACCAGCCCGCAACAGTCACCAGCGACAAGGTTAATGCCAGTAGGAGAAGCCGTTTCATGACTGCAAAATAATGTCGATGATGGCGTTGACGTCGGCGATATTGACCTCACCGTCGCCATTCACGTCACCCGCCGCCTCGTTGCGGCCGGTCAAGATCAGGTCGATGACAGCGTTCACGTCAGCGATGTTCACCTCGCCGTCGCCGTTCACGTCACCCTTCACACCGGGCTCCACACCGCCAGCACTCACATTGCGGCCAATCTTATAAACCGCCATACCGTTGTAGGCCTTGAAGGTGAACAGTGTTACCTCCTCAAAGCCCTCGCTGTCAACGCCATACTCCACAGCAAAGCAGTGCACGCGCAAACCGCTGTCGTTTACCTTGCCAAGGCTATCGGCGGGAATCTTCCAGTACTTGGTCATGCCTTCCAACGCCTGACCCTCGCCCAACTCACAGATATTGGCTTGGCAGCCGTGGCCGTTACCGTTCATGTCGGCATTGACATACACCAGGAAGTTACGGCCATCGAGGTGGAACTCCATGCAGCCGTTAGGCGTGGATTGGGGCCACAACTCAGGATCTACCGCCTCAAACGAATCGATGACAGAACCCGAGAAATCGTAGATGACCGGTGCAGTATCAAAGCAGTCGATATAGAACATCTCGCCGCTGTAGCGCGAATCCTCGTCAGGACCCTCAATCATTTTGATGACCGGTGCCAGCGAGAAACCCGTCTTGGTCTCGGGATAGAAGTTGATGATGTCCATGTAGGGGTCACCGTCAAAGCCACCTTCCCAGTCGCCACCCTGGTCGGCGTGCATGCGGTACAGCGTGGGGAAGCCCGGGTCGGCTGTCGAGCCCGACACCGTCATGATGTTGCACTCGGCCTGCTCGAGGGTGATGTCACCAATGACATCGAGGTAGTCGGTGCGCTGCGGTGCGTCTCCCTTGTCCATCTCGACCACAAGGGTCAGTTCACCTGTCTCGGTATCCACCAGATAGACAGGAATATACTGCTGTGCCGTGCTAGTCATGGGAGCGACCCAGATGTGATGGAAACTGTCCTTACCGATGCTGGCAACGCCCAGGAAACGACCATAAGGAGCGCCATTGAGCGTCAACGGCAGGTCGGGCAACTGGCTGCCATCGGCCGCCGAGAAACGATGGATGACCGACTGCGAGATGGTGTCAGTGCCCACGATGACAGCCAACTCCTCGCTACGGGCCACATAGATGATGCCCTGATCCATTGTCGCCGTGCGGGCGCGCTGATTGCAGATGACATTGCTCGTGTAATCCGTGCCACAGTGCACACGGTCAAAAATCCACTGGTTGACAATCTTAATACCGTTCACCTCGGGGTAGGTCTGACCATCGGTCACAGCCATGGCGCTCAGCGCCGTGGTGAGCATCGCGAATAAAAGAAGTAATGATTTTTTCATATTTGTATGATTTTGAATGGTTAATTGTTTTCATTAAACGAGAAAAAAGCCGCAGATTGGACGCGGATGTGGTGGTCACTCCGTGCAATCCGCGGCTATAACTGTTGTTTCTATGGCCTTAACCCATCAGGATAATGTCGATGATGGCGTTGACGTCGGCGATGTTCACCTCACCGTCACCGTTCACGTCGCCGGCCTGGGAATTGTTGCCGGTCAAAATCAGATCGATGACAGCGTTAACGTCGGCGATGTTCACCTCGCGGTCACCGTTCACGTCGCCCTTCACGCCAGGATCCTCGCCACCACTGACGTTGCGACCGATCTTATAGACTGCCATACCGTTGTAGCACTTGAAGATGAACAGCGTCACCTCCTCGTTGCCCTCGGCATCGACGCCGTACTCCACGTTCATGCTCTGCACGCGCGTGCCGCCGTCGCTCATGGCACCCAGTTCATCGGGCACCATCCAGTAGCGCTGCATGCCACCCAGCGTCATACCTTCGCCCAACTCGCAGATGTAAGACTGGCAAGCCTTGTTGACCAGCGTTGTTGCGTCAACACCTGTGTACTGTGCTGCTACATACACGATGAAATTACGGCCATCGAGGGTGAACTCGCACACGCCGTTGGCGCCCACGTCCATCGGCCAGAAATCGGGATCCACCTCCTCAAAGTTGTCAAACATCGTACCTGTCACGTCATAAAGAATGGGTGAGGTGGTGAAACCGTCCACATAGAACAGGTCACCGCTATAACGAGTCTCCTCTTCTTCGCCCAGAATCATCTTCACTACGGGACCATAGCCCCACTGGGTCACCGTCTCGGGATAGAAGTCGATGATGGCCAGATAGGGGTCACCGTCAAAGCCGCCCTCAAAGTCTCCGCCTTGATCGGCGTGCCAGCGGTAGATGACCTCAGAGCTAGTACCCACGGTCATGATGTTGCACTCGGCCTCCTCACGGGTAAGGTCACCCATGACGTCCATATAGTCGCAACGTGCCAGCACATCTCCCTTTTCGAGGGTTGCCACCAGGGTGAGTGCACCCGTCTCACCGTCCAGCAGGTAGATTGTTGACTCGGTAGCCAATTCGCTGGTATAGGGAGCGATGTACAAGTGTCCAAAGTTGTCCACACCGATTGTGTTGGCATTCAGCGTCGATGTGCCATAGATTGCGCCATCGAGCGTCAAGGGCAGTTCCTTGATCATGTTGCCTGTGGCAGCATCTAGCTTATAGACAACGCTCTGCAAGATTGTGTCGGTACCCTGAATGACGGTATTGGCGTTGGTGCGCGTGATGTAGATGTATCCATCGTGCATTACGGCAGTGCGCGCATAGGTGTTGCAATAGGGCTGACTTGCCCATTGGTCCTGCGTGTGGGCACGGTCCTGAATCCACAGGTTGACGATTTTGATGTCGTTAACCGGCTCATACTTCACGCCATCGGTCACAGCCCAAGTCGAGGCAACAGCCGAAGCAGTCATCAACAAAAAGAGTAAAAATTTTCTCATAATCAGTTGGCATTTAAGTTATTATGTTCTAATCTATTATTCTATTCTATTTGATGTTAGCAAAGTAACACAAAAAACCGCTACTTTCAAAATATATTTGGATGTTCTTAGTTGTTAGTTGTCCTAAAGCCTAATTGCTCATCCATCCAGGCGAGGCGCTCATGAATCCATCGCTTGAGGTAAGCCACCTCGTCCTCAAAGTCCTTGGCTATATAGTAGTTAGGCCAAACATACTGTCCCCATGCGGGCCATGCCTGGCTGTTGCGCGCCTCGGCACCATGAGCGGTAAGCATTGTGGCCAGCGAATCGACAGTGGCCATGATGCTGTCCTCGCTCAGGTTGGATTGGCGCATCTGTGCCCAGCGCGCACGCAGTTGGGCGGTATAGGCCTCGTCGCTGTTCAGGCGATACCACCAGAAGGGAACCAGATAGGTCTCTCCGGCGGCATAGAGGACATCATTGCTCTGATAAATCCACGTGTCGTTGCGCCAACCGTCGCAGTTCTTGGTGTTACCGTAAGCCAAGTTCATATCCCACAGCGCCATCTTGAAACGTCCGTCCATATCGTCGCGCAACTTGTAGAACTTGCCGCTCAAGCGATAGCCGTCCACGTTGTGTCCCAGTTCGATAGCCAGCTGATAGTCGATGAACGAGGCCACGTCGATGTAGCGACGGTAGCCCTGCTGCGGGTCGCGGTAATTGGGCGAGGCCAGTGCAGCCTCCATCTGGTCGATACGGCCGTGGATGTAGGCTAACTGCTTGTCGTCCAGTTTGTCAAAGTCGGGATATTTGTACTGGATAAGGATGTTTCGGTCGTTGTAAGGGACTCCCGCACTGCTCACCGGGTGATAGTGCGAAGTGTAGGTCGGCTCGTCATCGCAGTCCACCTCGAGCAGATAATCGCCCGTGAGGTCAATGCCCTCGCTGTGTGGGCCGTGCAGGTCAAGGCGGTAACGGCCCTTGGAGACTACCTCGCACAGGATATACACGCCATAGTAGGTGCCGTCGAGTATCACCTCGCAGTAGCGGCCCCGTGGTGTGAATCCCATCCACGGTCGCATCAGCTCATAGGTGAGCATGTCGCGCATCATGCTCTTGTCGGAATATGGAGCGAGTAAGGCCCAGTTGTCGTCACGGTCCATCCCCAAAATCCTGACCTTGCGCTTGGAGGCGTACTTCAAGGGGCCATCCAAGGTGCGGAAAGAGTAAGGCTTCTTAGGGCTGGCGTGATAAGTCGAATTGCCGCGGTAACGCAGGGCGATGTGTCCCTGGTAGTCGATGCGTTGCCCCGGGTGGGCCACCGTGTCGGCATAGTTGAGACGACCATGGCCGTTGTCGATCACCTTGATGCGGGCATCAATGCGATGCTCCCGGTCGATGGGTTTACCTCCCACCTCGATCCAGACAATGGGCAAATTGGTCTCGGTGAACTTCACGCCCGTGTCCTGAGGCGGGAAATTGACCACCTCTCGCTTGCACGCTACGAGTGCGAGCATCAGCATCACTATGATAATCGGTCGTTTCATCTTCTTAGCAATTCACATCAAAAAAAGCCGTCCCCATTTCTGCCCCTGCTAGGAGAGGATGAGATCGATGACGGCGTTCACATCGGCAATATTGACCTCACCGTCACCGTTGACATCGGCAGCACCAGTGGGTCCCACACCTGTAAGAATGATATCGATGACAGCATTGACGTCGGCAATGTTGATTTCACCGTCACCATTGACGTCGCCCTGCATTCTCTCGTGATAGATAAAGGTGCGGACGTCGCCATAGTCGGTATATTGAACGGTCGTGCCTGTTGCCAACGTACGGTAAGCATAGCGGGCACGCACATAGTAGGTCTTGCCGTCGATGAGCCTGCCAGCGCCGCTGATGGTGCCCAACTGCGGCGTGGCGAACGAGCCGCCATCGATTGTGCCATTGTAGGTCGAACGCGTGGGGAACGACTCGCTGGAACTGATCTGCACCCTCAACGAGCCAATGCCCTCGACAGGCTCGAAACTCACTACATCGGTAGCGTAAAGCACCACATTATCATGGGCCGGACAGACAAACACCGGTAGCGGCGGGATTACCTCGATGGTAGTAAATGAGGTGACAGGGGTCGTTACCGAAGTGCCGCCATAGGTCGCCGTCACACGGGCATAATAGGTCGTTGCACCTGCCAAACGGTAACGCGGCACTTGCCACTGCGCTTGAGTGAGTCGTATGCTGTCAACATGGTTCATCGTCGCCAGTGTGGACAGTTCCAGGACATAGGACGTGCCCGGAGCCCCTTCGGTCCAAGTGATGACAGGCATCAAGGGTACCGAAGTAGCGTCGCTGGCGGGCGAGGTGATGCGCATCTGTCCCACAGAGAACTGGCGCAACTCGCTGGCACAGTCCCACTGGTTGAGGCCACGCGCTACCACACGCCACCAGTAGGTGCCGCTGGTAAGACACGGAATCTTGGGCAGCGGACAACTCATCGAATCCACCTCGACCTGTGCCACCAGTGAGTCCATGAGTTCATCGGCATAGACCTGCACGACATACCTGTCGGCCGTACCCTGCCACTTCAAGAACGAGAGTTGCGGCACTTCGGCACCATCCTCAGGGAAGAGGAGCACAGGCTGTTCTGCCTGGGTGGGCACAACGCCTGGCATAACGGGGGCATATTCGTTCTCCCAACGGTCAAGAATGGTCACTGCATAACGGTAGCCTTCGCGCTTGCTGGCGGGAAGGACAAAGGAAGCCCAATATGAGATGCCCTCGATAAAGCGGGCCTCGCAGTGGAAGTCGCTATCGGCCACATCATCGGGAATGCAATAGATAACGTAGCGCACGTTGGGGATACTGTCCCATGTGAGTGTGCCATCGCTGTAGGCCAAATTGGTCACCGTGGTATAGGTCTGGTCGGGCTTGAGCCATGCGGGAGCAGGATTCAGCGCAACGGTCGAGTAGAGGCTGTCGCGCAGCCAGATGCGCAGCTGCCGCACCTTGCCGTCGATTTTCTCGCTCTTGTTGCGCCAGGTGCCATAGCGGAAATAGACCATACCCGGATTGCCACCTGCAGCCATTGCTTCGCGCATAACACGTCCCTGCTTGACAAACTCGGCAAGCGTCCACCCTTCCTCATCAGGAATCCACTGGCTGATAAAGACATGGCGGTTAAAGCGTGCGGCCATCTGTCCCCACCAGGTAGTGACGCCAGTAAAGGTTCCCGTCGTCTTCCAATAGACTTGTGGCGCCAGGAAATCGATGGTACCGCGTGTGAGCCATGCCATCGGGTCGCTGTAAATCTGGTTATATTGCCAGTCGCTGCCCACGGGACAAGGGTCCACGCCATACCTGTCGGCCACCGCTTGGGAGGTGCATGCCACACCCGCTGGTCCGATGCCGAAGCGCACCCACGGCTTGGTTGATTTAACCATGTCATTAACGTCCTTGACCATCTGGTTCACATTCTCGCGGCGCCAATCGCCCTGTGACATCGTGCCGCCCGCTGCCCGATAGGCGTTATACAGGTCGGCATCGAGGGAGAACGACGGATTGTCCTGATTATAGAAATAATCGTCAAACACCAGTCCGTCAACGTCATACTTGACCAAGATATCCTTGCACACGTCAACGACGCGCTGGCGCACCTCAGGGATGCCAGGATTGAGCACCGTCTCGTAGCTCGTGGTCAAAAGCCACTCGGGATGGGTATAGATGTAGTCCTGCTCACTTTGTCCCCACAAGTTGTCGCCATGCCCATAGCGATAGGGATTGACCCAAGCATATACCTCGATGCCCCGCTTGTGTGCTTCCTGAACAAGATACTCAAACGGGTCGAATGCCGGTGCCACACCACGTGTGCCTGAGACATAGCTCGACCAGGGCTCGTAAGCCGAATTGTACATAGCGTCGCACATTGCTCTGACGTGGTAATAGACCACATTGATGTGGTTAACGCGCAGCGTATCGAGCATTTTGCGGCAAGCATTCTGCATCGTGGGCGTGTTGCGCTCAGTGATGGCACCACTGGGCCAATCGTTCAGATAGGCCGTCATCCACATTCCACGCTGTTCCCGCTTGGGCGGAATGTCGGTAGCAATGGCAAAACTGGCGACAAATGTCACCAGCAATGCTATTATGATGATTTTACTTTTCATCGGTTCGGGTTTTATAGAGACGCAAAAACTTGCCTTTCGTCGGGAGACGCAAGATTTTGCGTCTCTACATTATTAGGCCTCTAGAACAAG
>JAEEGF011611064.1_pt1 | contig 11589 bp, 9 predicted proteins | sample 9134171 | NCBI WGS metagenome assembly JAEEGF01 (sample SAMN16246542, study PRJNA631951) | gut metagenome | biome: gut microbiome; feature: rumen; material: AP-attached | host: Bos | place: Iran: Karaj | collected 2018-10 | reverse complement strand
CGAGGACGGAGCAGGCTTACCTGGCCGCGACGGCCTACAACCATGGGACCCTGTGGCGTTCGCCGGGAGCCGGAAGCCTGGACCGGATCCGGGCCGTCGCGGCAGAGAAGACCTTCCCGCTGCCCAATATATGGCGTACGAAGACGAGTCTCTACTCCTACGGTGAGCTCGCCGCACGCTATCATTCCCAAGCTTTCTGATTCCTTTCAGCCGGATGACGCCTCAGGTACGGTCGACCAGCGGGAGCAGGTATTGCCGGATCTGGGGGAAGGTCGGCAGGTGTGTGCCGGGATAGGGGTGCGCCCGTCCGGGATATCGTTCCGCGAATTCGGGACCGCAACGGACCATCTCGTCGTCGGACGCGAAAAGACCGTCCGTGAGCGCGATTTCATCCGCATCCAAGTCCTTGAATTCGACGGCCTCCAACGCCTCATATCCTTCACAGATCTGTTCCGTGATCTCGAAGGAGAGGGCGCCGTCCTGCCGGGGCGACAGATACTTCATCTCTCCGATCTTGGTCCTGAGCAAGCGGCTCGGGTGTAGGTCCGGATTGATCAGGATCTTGCGGAATCCCCGTAGCTGAAGAGCCCAGAACCCTCCCAGTGAAAGTCCCACGACCAGGTCCGGGCATTCCGTCCTGCAGGTGTCCCGCAGCATGGACAGGGCCGCCCCGGGCTCGATGGGCACGTCGGGAGCGACGACCACGCAAGGGCGGAGGAGTGTCCGGAGCGTGTTCGCCGTCTTATAGGCGCCCGATGAGGCCAGGCCGTGGATGAAAAGGACTTTCTTGACCTTATCCATGGTTTACATAGGGGACTTTGACGACGATCTTGCGCACGTGGCAAGGCTTCCCGTCCACCGGACGGCCGGGCATGTGGCCGTCGTTGGGGAAGAGGATGACGTAACATTCCGGGGAGACCTTGACTTCCCGGGCCTTGACGGCGTGGAAGAAGAACTCGCAATCCTTGCCGGCATCATAGGGCATCGAGATTTCACGTCCGTCCGCCAGGTCGCAGACATAGATGATTTCTTCGCCGGAGAGGACGACCTGGATGTCGATATAGGCGCGATGGGCTTCGTATTTGCCCTGGACCGACGGGTCGGTGTCGTACTCCTGGATGTTGGCATAGGTGCCCGTCTCCGTGAGCTCATGGCGGCCGAGGGGCAGGTCCATGAGGTCGGGGCGCTGCAGGAAGGCCAGGGCGGCATCCCATTCGCCGCGGGCGGCTTCATACTGGGTCTTTAATTCTTCGCCGTCGACACCGTCGAACAGGGCGGCGTTGAAAGCGTCATAGAAGGGGTTGGTACCGGTTTTTTCGGTGTTGCAGGCGCAGATCGCAGCAAGGGTCAAGGGGAGGATGATCTTTTTCATATGAATCAATAGTGGCATATTAAGTCGGTGAGGGTGACGGCGTCCATACCGTCGAAATAGCGGGCGGGACCGGCGGTTTCGATGCGTCCGCGGACTGTATCCGGATCATATTGGCAGCCGCTCAGTGATGCGGCCAGCTCTTCCGCCGGACGGTCGCCCAGGAAGTCGCCTCCGAATTGCAACTCGGTCAGGACGCCGCGCGTGACGGTGAAACGTGCCTCGATGGTGCCGCAGGGGTATTTTGCACTGCGCTGGAAGCTAGTCTGCGGGGATCGGCCGAGGTTCCATTCGCGGGTCGCGAATTTCTCCCGGGCGATGCGGTCGATCTCGGCTTGCTGTCCTTCGCTGAGGACGGTCTCGCCGTCGCCGTCGGCGAGGATTTCCTGTAGCGCGGCCTGGAGGGCGTCGAGGTCATGGAACTGAGGGAGAAGGTTCCGCAGGTTGGCGACGCGGCTGTGGACGGAGGCGATACCGGAGGCCTCCATCTTGCTGCCGGGGACGCTGAGGGCGCAGGTCAGGGTTTCCAGATCCACGTCGTAGAGCAGGGTCCCGTGGACCATCAGCCGGTCATGCCAGACACGCTTTGCGTAGCCCGAAACCTTGCGCCCGTCCACCAGGATATCGTTGCGCCCGCTCAACTCTGCCGGGACGCCGATTCGCCGGAGGGCATCGCAGAAATAACGGAGATAGCCGGGATAGTCGCGTTCCAGGTCGGCAGAGCGGCCTACGATCGTATAGTTGAGGTTCTGCAAATCGTGATAGACCGCTCCGCCGCCCGTGACCCGCCGCGCCAGGACGATGCCTTTCTCTTCCAGGAAGGGAAGGTTGACTTCGCCATAGGCGTTCTGGTTGAGTCCGATGATGACGGAGGGACGGTTGCGCCAAAGATAGAAAACAGGTTCGTCCAGGGGCAGTCGCTCCAGGCAGAACTCGTCGAAGGCCATGTTCCGGTGCGGGTCGGTGCAGGGATTGGTCAGATAGCGCATACTCTCTGCAAATTTAACAATTTTTTGTACCTTTGCCGGCGTTTTAAAGTCGAATTAAAAATGAAGCAGTTGAACACGAAAATGATGCATCCCGCCGAGCAGATCGCCTTGATCATCGGCCGCATCTACCGCAGCGGCATGACGACCACTTCCGGTGGCAACCTGTCCATCATGGACGATAACGGAGACATGTGGATTACGCCTGCGGGTATCGACAAGGGTTCGCTGACCCCCGCCGACATCATGTGCGTCAAGGCCGACGGCACCATCGTCGGACCCCACCGCCCCTCTTCCGAATATCCTTTCCACAGGGCTCTCTACAAGATGCGCCCCCGGCTCCATTCCGTCATCCACGCCCATCCTCCGGGACTGGTGACCTTCTCCATCGTCCATAAGATTCCGGACACGAGCATCCTGCCTCAGGCCCGCAATGTCTGCGGTCCGATCGGATTTGCCCCCTACGATGTTCCCGGCAGCGAGGCGCTGGGTGAGAAGATCGCCGCCGAATTCCGCAAGAACCCCGAGTACAAGGCGGTCATCATGGAGAACCACGGCGTCGTCCTGATGGGCGAAGACATCGCGGATGCATACCAGCGTTTCGAGACCCTGGAGCTCTGCGCCCGTACGCTCCTGAATGCCAACACTTTGGGGAAGCCCCATTTCCTGACGGAAGAGCAGCTGCAGTTCCATGAGAACCAACTGTCCGCCAGCGTGGAGCACTATATGAATGTCTCGCACCCCTCGGATGAGCGCGCCATCCGTACCGAAATCTGCCGCATCGTCCGCCGGGCCTGCGACCAGAAACTGATGAGCAGCTCCTACGGCACCGTGTCGATGCGCTGGAGGGGGAATGACTTCCTGATCACTCCGACCGGCGTACGCCGCTGGGATATGGACGAGGAAGATATCGTCCAGGTCAAGGACGGAATGGCCGAAGCGGGCAAGACCCCGAGCCACGCCGTGGCCCTGCATCACGAGATCTACCGGAAGAATCCGAAGGTCAACGCCATCATCATGACGCAGTGCCCTTCGCTGATGGGTTTCTGCACCACGGATGCCAAGTTCGACGTGCGTACCATTCCTGAGAGCTGGATCTTCTTGCAGGACGTGCCGAAATTCCCCTTCGGGGCCCATTTCACGCAGGTCAACGAAGTGGCGGAAGTCTTCCGCACCCGGCCTTGCGCGATGCTGTCCAACGATTCCGTCATCGTCGCTTCGGATTCGCTGATCAACGCTTTCGACCGGCTGGAGGTCGCGGAATTCAGTGCCAAGTCCCTGATCCTCGCCGCACCGGTGGGCAAGCTTCATCCGATTACGGACGCTGAGGTCGAGGACCTGCGCGTCGCTTTCCATGTAGGGGAGTAATCCTTATAGGAATCAGCCGTTTATCGATACTCCGGACGCAGGGATACGCGTTCGGCAGTGGGGAAATCGGCCGGAACCGGCTGGGTGACGCGGCCGCGGGCGCACCATTCTGCGGCTCTCAGCAGCAAGGTTTGGAACCCCGCGCATTGCATCGCAGGATTATCTTCGAGAGTGGGGCCGGCATGTCCCAGCATCGTATGGAAGATCCTTGCTTTTCCGTAACGGACCATAAAGATCAGCGGTTCCTCGCGGCCTGACCCGCGCAAGGACGGATCTGCGTAGGCGGTGTATAAAAGGTCTCCGATCTCACCGGGGCCGCGCATCCGGTCATACAGCTCATCCTTCGCGTGTTTCCACCGGGCCGGTAAGCCCTTGGCGACCGGATGGCCGGCACCGCGCCGGAGTTGCAGCACATATTCGTGCTGGGCGCCGTGAGAGCCGCCGGTGCCGGGAGCGTCGTCCCGTGTCAGCCCGTCCTCCTTCCAATACTGATAGGGCCCCGACTTCTCATTTCGGCCGCCCCAGCCGCCGAGTGCGATGATGCGGTTGAACGCTTCCCATTCCGGGAAGGCGTTGTCCGCTGCATGATAGATGATGACTCCGCCGCCCGCGTCCACGTACTCAAGGAAGGCCCGGCGCATCGTTTCGGGCCAGGGATCGCCGTTGTAGTCCAGCACGACCAGGGAATACCGGCTGAAATCGACACGGAAGCTGTCCATGGGAGCGCCGGCGGCAGGGGAGACCGCCATGTCCATCGCAAAGAGCCCGGAACCCTCGAGGGTCAGCCGGAGCGCTTCGGAACTGACCGGCCAGTTGTGGTTGTTCTGTCCCGTGATGATGACGCCCCGGATCGGCTGCCGGGCGATGGAACAAGAGCAGAACAAGAAAGCTGTTCCGAGTATGACGGAAAGGAATGTTCTGATTCTCATGATTTTAACGTTTGATCCATTTGAGCCCCAGGCGGTCGATGAGACGGGACGGGAGAAGGCTGATGAGCGGGGGAAGCAGGAAGTTTGTGAATCCGGGGCTGATGCATCGCCGTCCCCGGCGGAGAGCTTTCAGGGAGCGGCGGGCAAGCCACTCCGGGCTGCGGAGAATCCCGATACGTCGCAGAAACTTCCTCAGACCGTCGCCAAGCGGATACAGTCCGGTATCCACGGCAGCCGGGCAGACGGCCGTGACGGTCACGCCAAATGGCCGGAGTTCATAGGAGAGACTCCGGCTGAAGCTCTTGACATAGGCTTTAGAAGCGGAATAGACGGCAATCCCGGGGGCGGGGATGCGGGCGGTCATGGAAGAGATGTTGAGGATCTGGCCGCTGCCCCGTTCCTTCATCCTGGCTCCGAAAAGGACGCTCAGTTCCGTGACGGCTTCGACATGAAGCCGCATCATCGCCCGCGCTTTCCCCAGGTTGGTGGCCGGTTCCAGATATTCCATGAAAAACATGCCCGCGTTGTTGACCAGCAGGTCCGGGAACTGTCCCAGGCTGTCGCACCAGGCGATTACGCGCGCAGCGGCTCCGTTCTCCGCCAAGTCCAGGCAGAATGTCTCTACCGGAACGGGCAGCTCTTTCACCGCTTCCGCCAGTTCGTCCGCCTTGTTTCCAACCAGCAGCAGCGAATACCCCTCAGACGCCAGTTGACGGGAGAAAGCCAGGCCTATGCCCGAACTTCCTCCCGTCACCAGTGCCCAATGCGCTTGCGCAGCCATCGGAAAGCTTACAGCTCAGCCGCGTGCGCGAGCAGATACTTCTCTGCCTCCACGCTCCAGAGTCCCTGGTGCGCCTTACAGATGCGGTCCAGCTCGTCATAGACGGGCTTTCCGATCTTTCCGAAGTCTGCAATCGCGGTCAAGGGCATTTCTATGTGCGTGTAAATCAACTTCTTGCCACCAGGGATCGAAGGCAGGTTGAGGGTCGTCTCGATCACGGCGTTGAGACCGCCGATATGCGTCACCAGGCCGGCGGGATCCATACCCTTGCCCATCAGGTCAAGCGCTTCTTTCATATCGTCGGTGTTGCCGCCGCTGGTGCCCACGATATGCGTGGATGCATAGTGGACATTGTAGAAGTTGAGCGGAGCCTTGAAGTCCGGCTTGCCGGGACCTGAGAAGAAGTTGAGACAGCCGTCGAACGCCAGGATCGCGTCAGCCTGCTCGATGACGGCCGGCACCGGCGCCATCACGACGACCTCGTCGTATCCTTCACCGCCGGAGATGCCCCTCAGCAATTCGACGGGATTGTCTACCATCGTGTTGACATAGTGCAACTCGATGCCGCGGGATGCGGCGAATTCAACGGTGTACAGCCGTGCGGCACGGTCCAGGCGCGCCTGGTCGATATCCGTCACGACGAAGAGGGACGGATGCCGGTCCTCGCGGTGCAGCACGTAATTGATCATCGCCAGACCCATCGGGCCCACGCCGGCCAGCAGGGCCAGGCGTCCGCCATCCTTGATCTCCATCTTGTGGACATAAGAACCGGGGGTGGTGTGGTAGCAGGCGTGCATCGCTCCGATTACGCAGCTCAGCGGCTCGCTCAGCGAGGCTGGGTAGAAGCCTTCGCCCTTGAACGGCAGCAGGCATCCCATTTCCATCACTTCCGCGGGAATGACCACGTAGGTCGCGTCTCCGCCGATGTACTTGTAGGAATAGCCGGGGGCGGAAAGCACGCCGACCGGAGCGTCCGGATAGTTGAGGGCGGGCTGGATGGAGAACTTGTCACCGGGCTTGAACTGCCCGGCCCACTTGGGCCCGACTTCGACGATCTCGCCGGCGAATTCGTGCCCGATGATGGTCGGATTTTCGGCCACGTCGTCCGGGACCCGCTTGTGGGCGGCTCCCTGGTGGGAAGACTTGTAGGAGGACATGCAGATGCTGTCGCTCACCACTTTCGCGAGGATCTCATCCTCTTTGATCTGGGGCAGCTCGAACTCTTCGAGCCGCAGGTCGCATGTGCCGTAAAGGCGTACCGCTTTGGTTTTCATATTCTGATTGTCAATAATTTACGCTAACATGACCTGGCCTCCGGTGATGGGGATGGCTTGTCCCGTCTCGCCCGTCTGGTCGATGGCGTACAAGATCGCCTTGCAGACATCTTCCGGGTTGCAGCCCTTGCGCATGGGCACCTTCGAGAGGTAGTATTCCCGCACGTCGGCGACCGTTTTCGCTCCGGGCACCTTGCCCGCGTTCAGGTACTGGATGAACAGTCCCTTTTCCGGGTCGCTCCAGAGCGGACCGTCGAGATAGTTGCCGGGGCAGATGGCGTTGACCTTGATGCGGAACGGCGCCAGCTCCAGGGCGAAGGACTGGGTCAGTCCGATGCCGCCGAACTTGCTGCCCGCATAGGCATAGTTGGCCTTCGAGCCGACCAGGCCGCTCTTGGAATTGACCTGGATGATGTCGGCGAAATACTCCGGGTCGCGCGCGGTCTGGACTTTCATCACGTGGCTCGCCACCTTGGAGCAATAGAAGAAGGCGTGGTAGTTGATTTTAGTAACAAATTCAAAGGTCTCGGGCGTCAGCGTCTCCAGGTCTCCGGCGCGGGCCACGCCCGCATTGGAAACGAAGCAGTCCAGGGCGCCGAACTGCAGGACAGTTTCGCGCACGAGCGCCTTCACGCTGTCCAGGTCGGCGACGTTGGTCTTGAAGAAAATGGCCCGGTTGCGGCCGCAGATCGCGTTGAAGGCGGCGGCGGTTTTCTCGCCGGTCACCTCGTTCAGGTCGGCCACGACGATGTTGGCGCCCTCGCGGATCAGTTCGCGCGCGATGCCTTCGCCGAAGCCCTGGGCGGCCCCCGTCACGATGATGGTCTTGCCCTCCACGCGACCCTTGCGGGCGCCGGCGGAGACCTTGCGACGGTAATTTTCGACTTCCCAGTTGTCGATGAAGGCGATCTGGCGGCGGTTCATCGGATGCGCCCCGCCGAAGGATCCGGCGTACCAGGCGACCTTGACGGCATCCAGGAAGACATCCGTGACGACCTGGGCGTTCTTGGCGCTGTCACCGGCGGCCAGCAGGCCGACGCCCGGGACGAGAAGTACCTTGGGCGTGTGGCCGCGGCGGGCGACGTAGCGCTCGATGGCCTTTTCTGCGGCATCCGCATCCGGACCGTCGAGCAGGAGGTATTCGCTCTTGCAATAGACGATGCCGTCCGGAGTGAAGGGCGCCTTGACGGCCTCCCAACTCTCCATCGCCCACTGTGTCAGGGCGTTGGAAGTGACCTGGACGGTCTTGAGGCCGCGTCCGGCACGGCTCAGCACGGTGCGCACGGCGGGGACGAAATCGACCGCCTCTTCGCAAATCGGCACTTCTCCTTCCGGGACCGCCTCCACGCGCGCTTCGAGCTTAGCCATGATGCCGTCGTAGATGCGGCGGATCTCATCGGTCGAATCGGCGCCCACGAAGATGCCGTGGTTCTGGAGAAAAATGACCTGCGGCTCGGCGCCGTTGTCCTCTCTCCAGGCCTTGATGCGGTTGTACACCTTTTTGAACAAGGTGTAGCCGGGGTCGGTGTATTCGATGTAGAGGGCCTCGGGGAAGAGGTCCGTGCACTCGGCCTTGGCGAACTGCGAGCACATCATCCCGTTCACGAGCGTGGGATGGAGATGGACGACGTAGCGCCACTCCATGCAATCGTGGAGGGAAGTCTCGACCGAAGGACGGCGGCCCTTGGTGAGGCACGCAACCGCCAGGTCGTTCTTGACCTGCTCCTCGCGCACGGTGGGGTCGCTGTCATAGCGCCGGCGCCGCATCGGGGCGAGACGCTTGCGGTCGAGGACCGCGAATCCGTCTTCGTCGATGGTGGCGAGGGCGTGGCCGCTGGCCTTGACCCAGAGCTTGTCGGCGTCCTTGTAAGAGGTGTTGCCGCCGCCGGCGATCACGAAACGCGGATCGGCGCCGTACTGGCGGGATATTTCAATCAATGCATCCAGTTCTTTCATGCCTCAATCGTTTTTAATATCAATGCTTCTCCGGCGGCAGGGGAGTCGAGACCGGCCTGGTGTGCGGCCACGGCGCAGGCCCCGCGCCAGTTGATCTCCCGCAGTTTCTCCGTCAGGCCCTCGGCATCCCGGGTGCGCAGGCGGATAGGCTCGAGGGCGGGGGTGTTGTGCTCGGACCCGAAGGTCACGACGAATCCCTCGTCCTCCAGATAAGCGGCGTAGCGTTCCAGGACGGCCGTGGTGTTGCGGGTGGTGATGAATTCCACGCTGCGGAATCCGCGCCGCTTCAGGGTCGCCGCCGCCTTCTCGAGGTCGCCCTCGAAGTCGGTGAAGCAGCCCTTGGCGTCGTCGGCGAGGAAGGGATAGGTCGGGATGCCGCCCGCCGCCTCGATGATGCGCTGGACGGTCTCCATCGGCAGGAAGGCCTTGGGATCTTCGGGCACGAAGGCCGCGCCGCCCGCCTTGAGCAGCCGGCTGCGGATCTCGTTCTCGACGGCCGCCCGGTTGGCGGGATCAGCTTTCAGGGGCGTGCCGGAGAAGAGTTTCTCATACAGGGCCCGTTTGCCGGCCTCGGAAGCGCACTTGGCGTCCACGGCGAGGCGCACGGCGGTCGCGAGATGGCGCTCCCGGATCGAACCGCGGGTGAGCCGGTCCCGGACTTCGTCGAAGGAGATGCGGAACCCCGCGCCCACGGCATCCAGATGCCCGTTGAGCTTGGCGCACATGCGCTCGACCTGGGCGTTGGACTCGGCCTTGACGGCGGCAAGCTGGCGTGCCTCCTTCCCCTTCAGGATGACGGGGTAGGCGAGGCCCTTGCCGCTGATGTAGGTACGCCCCGGGTTGTTGGGGTCGTTGACCCGCAGCCCCGCGGCCTGGTCCTCGGCGTTGAGGGAAATGAATTCGATGTTGAAAAGGGGGAAGAGGCGGCGACGGCCGCACTCTTCACTCCATTCCTTATATCCGTCCATCGAGTAGAAATCATTGATTCCTACCACTTTGACGCCTTCCCCCGCGGCCAGGTCGAGCGCCTGCGTGACGCTCTCGAACGCGCTGAAGGAATAGGGCGTGTGCAGATGGGCGTTGACGTCCGGGATCCTCATACTAGACACCCTTCTTGGCCCTCAGGATCTGCTGCGCCGCGGTGAAGTTGCCCGTGGGGACGTAGTCCTTCAGCGGGAGCATCTTCTCGTTGATGGCGTCGAGGAACCAGCTCGGCTGCGGGAAGAAGGCCGCCTCGAGCTCGTGGCAGGGGGTGATCCAGTTGCGGGAACCGAGCACCACCGGGGCTGCGTCGAGGTAGTCGAAGCAGAGGTCGGCGATGTTGGCCGCGAGGTCATTGAGGTAGGATCCGCGGGCCGCCGCGTCACCGGCGATGATGATGCGGCCGGTCTTCTTGACGGACTCGATGACCTTCTCGTAGTTGAACGGCACGAGGGTGCGGGCGTCGATGACTTCCGCCTCGAGGCCGTATTTCTCTTTCAGCTCGTCCGCCGCCTGGAGGGCGCGGTACAACGTGGCGCCGATCGTGAGGAAGGTGACATCCTTGCCGGGACGCTTGACGTCGGGTTCGCCGAGCGGGATCTCATAGTATTCCGTCGGCACGCCGCCCTGGTGGAACTCCTCGCCCTTGTCGTAGATGCGCTGGCTCTCGAAGAAGATGACGGGGTCGGTGCCCTGCAAGGCGCTGTTCATCAGACCCTTGGCGTCGTAAGGCGTGACCGGGAAGACCACCTTCAGGCCCGGGATGTGGGTGCAGAGGGAAGTCCAGTCCTGGCTGTGCTGGGCGCCGTACTTGGAACCCACGGACACACGCACGACGACCGGCATCTTGAGGATGTTGCCGGACATCGCCTGCCACTTCGGCAGCTGGTTGAAGATCTCGTCGCCGCAGCAGCCGAGGAAGTCGCAGTACATGATCTCGGGAATCACGCGGCCGCCGCACATCGCATAACCGATGGCCGTGCCGATGATAGCTGCTTCGGCGATCGGGGAATTGAACAGGCGGTGGTAGGGGAGAGCCTCGGTCAGGCCGCGGTAGACGGCGAAGGCGCCGCCCCATTCGCGGTTCTCCTCACCGTAGGCGACCAGGGATGCATCCTTGTAGAAACGGTCGATGACCGCCTCGAAGATACCGTCCTTGATGTTGTACATCTTCATCTTGCTGACGGGCTTGCCCTCGGCGTCGACGTAGAAACGGGTCTTGCCGGCAATCTGCTTGACGCGCGGGTTCTCCTCCATCGGATGGTTGACCTCGGGCTTGGCGTCGCTGAGGCTGTCCACGCTGAGGTTGGAGAACATCATGTCGCCCAGCAGCTCGTTGTCCTTGACCAGGTCCATGCGCGGGGAGACGGTCTCGTCGATGGCGAGCTTGTACATCTCGAAGATGACGTCCTTCATGTCGGCCTGGATCTTGTCCAGATCGGCCTGGGTGGCGACTTTCGCTTTCACGAGCTTGTCGCCGAACTCCTTGATGCAGTCTTCCGCGAGCCAGGCTTCCATCTCCTCCTTCGTACGATAGGAGGACTGGTCGCTCGGCGAGTGGCCGCTGTAACGGTAGGTCACGACGTCGAGCAGGCAGGGGCCTTCCTTCTTCTCGAGGAGGGCCTTCTTGCGCCGGAAGGCGTCGATGACGGCGAGCGGGTTGTAGCCGTCCACGCGCTCGGCGTGCCAGGCCTCGGGGTTGAAGCCGGCGCCGAGACGGGCGGGGAAGGTGTAACCCATCGTCTCGCCGCGGGTCTGGCCGCCCATCGCGTACTGGTTGTCCATGACGTTGATCAGGACGGGCAGGCCGCCCTTCATGTCGCCCTCCCAGAGGGTCTTGAACTGGTCCATGGAGGCGAAGGTCATGCCTTCGAGGACGGGGCCGCGGGCCATGGCGCCGTCACCGAGGTTGGCGACGACGATGCCCTTCTTGCGGTTGACTTTC
>JAEEGF010846285.1_pt1 | contig 11589 bp, 13 predicted proteins | sample 9134171 | NCBI WGS metagenome assembly JAEEGF01 (sample SAMN16246542, study PRJNA631951) | gut metagenome | biome: gut microbiome; feature: rumen; material: AP-attached | host: Bos | place: Iran: Karaj | collected 2018-10 | reverse complement strand
GAAGGCACAGGAAGAGTTTTCTCTCTTTTGTGAAGCAAATGTCGTGCCCCTAACTCAATTGTATGGTGGTAAGATTGCTGCAGCACTCTCTCGTCAGCATCCTCGTGACTTGTTTGATGTAAAGTATATGGATATTCCATTGAGCAAATGCCGTGAAGGACTCATTTTCTGCTTGCTTGGCAGCGATAGACCAATACATGAGTCATTTGCTCCCCGCTTGATTGACCAGCGGGAAGCAATGGATAATCAGTTTGCAGGAATGACTGATATTCCATTTACATACGAAGAGTTTGAAGAGACTCGTGCAAAACTCATTAATGATGTAAAGTCATTGATGACAGAAGCGGATAAGAAGTTCCTGATTAGTTTCGAATCTGGTCAGCCAGTGTGGGATGGATACGAATTTGAGTACTTCAAAAACTATCCATCAGTACAATGGAAACTACTCAATCTGAAGAAACTTGCTAAGCAGAATCCGCAGAAGTTGCAGGAGGAAGCTGAGAAATTGAGTAATGTTTTTTGTAATCTGATATCTAAACAAATATAAATCTTTTTCATATATTGCCAATGCTTTATAGTCGTGAAGAATTATCGAACAAGAGTTTTATTGATAGTCATGCTGTTGTTCAGAGGTATATAAATAAGGTGTTTCCTCGTCGGAAAGAATTCAAAAAATTGAAATGGCATGAATTAGACTTTCTTTTTCAGCATATGAAGATTATGAAAAATAACAAAGGGGAATATGGCTTTAACCTACTGGAATATCCAGAAGCTCAGAACTATGTACTTTATTGCATTATTTTGATATATGGAACGTCTTCATTCTGTATTGATTTTAAGCAGAAAGTATCTGATTATACTGGAGTCATTTCATCTAAAAGAAAAGCAAAACATCAGTCCTTTTTTTATAAAAAATTGAATGAATGGTTTGATGAATTTATAAAAGGTAGTGGTCCTTATTATTCTGTTATGAAACCAATGTATGAAAGGAAAATTAAGGAACTATTGGACTGGAAGAATAATAAGGCGATTAATTCTCATACTTATACAAATAGAGTAATCTATACGAAAGCATGTTTCTTTCATATATATTATTTTGTAAGGTTATATTTCGACGAGTATAAATTTAAAGCGAATTTCAGAAATATTTTTGGCTTTGATTTTTATGGCGATATATTTACGTACACACATGTTTTGAATCGGCATTATTTCCCATACATGAATTTAGGAAATGGTGCATCAATGAATGACGATATTCCTGGTGTGGATATAAGGAATCTTCCTGCATCATTGCTTGATTTAGTGGAATTGCATGCAAAATACAAAGCAATTGACAAAAAAACGGAATATCTTCTATTCCGAATAAATTGTGATCCTTATATCTTATGGATTAAGTATGGTAAAATCGGAACGTTACAAAATGTAGAGGGATTCGAAATACGATCTTTCTACAAATGTTCTGAGCAATGGGATTTCGATAAATACAATGGTACAACCGAAATAAAAGTGGATGACCAAATAACTGTTGTATTATAATTTACTATAAAAAGAACGAAGTATGTCATTGAAGTTAAAGAAACTCGTTATTCATGAAGGCTGTAGCTATTTAAAAAGATTGCAGCCAAATACATATGAATTCCTAGACAATGGATCTATAGATAATTTCTATGGCGAAGGTATTGAAGTTAGTGCTGTCGTCGGAAAGAATGGGTGCGGTAAATCATCATTGCTGGAAATTATATTCAGAATGATAAATAACCTAAGTGTATTTATCGCTTATAAGGTGGATGTAATGCATAGAGTCAATTCTGTGTTTGTAGCTGGGCTAAATTCTGACCTTTATTACACCATTAACGATGTGGAATGTCAACTAATCTGTCGTAATCATAGTCTTGCTTTTATTTATGGCGATAATAGATGGGCGTTTGGTAATCATAATGATGAGTTTAATGGCTTTAAAGATGGTAACACTATGTCTAAAACAAAAAAAATCGCTATGTGCAAGAATGTATTCTTCACTTTGATTTCCAACTATTCAGTTCAGGCATATGTAGATGAGGATTACCAGGATGATATTACATGTACAATTGATGAAGATGGTCATGTATTAGAAGTACCTTCAGAAGAAGCGTGGATTCATTACGTCTTTCATAAAAATGATGGTTATATGGCTGCTATCAATATCAATCCTTTCCGTGATAAAGGCAAACTTGACATGCAACGAGAAGAACGCTTGGAGAGACAGCGTATGCAGTTCTTGCTTTTGCATTATCACAAGAAAAATAGGGAATTTATTCAAGGTTACAAGTTGTCGAGTATCAAATATAAATTTAACTGGAAAAAGCTATATTATAAGTTTACTCATTCTAAAGTAGAAACACGCACAGAAGAAGTACAAGAAGGTGAATGGGAGGAAATAAAAGCAAAATTCCGTGATGCCTTGGAAATGGATAGGTCAATAGCAAAGAGCATCCTTCATGAAGTTGTAGGTACAGATGTCAGGCTCAATGACGATATGCTTTTCTATGCTTATATGTATATAGTTTTTAAAATATTAAGTATTGCATGTACTTATCCTTCTTATAGTCAGTATGAACCTATTGCAAATATAGATAATGCTTTTGAATCAGGTACTCATGAGCAAAGAGTGTATGCTTTAAATCGAACTAAAGATGTACTTGCTGATCATTCTCATATTACAAATAAGGTTTACCAGGCGTCGAATTTTATAAAGATGGTGATAGCTGGCTTTAGGAGTAATGTTAATGACGGCTTTACTTGGAATGATTATGACCATCACAAAATTAATGACGAACTAAATAGTTCTTCTGCTATAGAAAATGAGATAAGATGCCTACCTCCATCCTTTTTTGATTTTAAAATATATCTTAGTCAAAATGGTCAAGTTGGTGAATTGCCAATTGAACATATGAGTGCGGGCGAAAGGCAGTTGTATTATATACTAAGTACTCTCATTTACCACATCTTGAATATTAAGTCTGTTGATGCAAGAAGAATACACTATAGAGATTTAGCAATAGTTCTTGATGAGGTTGAATTAGGATTTCATCCTGATTTTCAGCGAAAATTTATAAACTTCCTTATAGAGACGTTTACGAGATTACGCCTTAATACTTATTTGCGATTTCATTTCATAATTACAACTCATTCTCCATTTATGCTGAGTGATGTAAGAAAGAACAACATACTTTATCTTGAAGAAGGTCATAAAAAAGATAAAGTTGAATTGATGGATCCGTTTGGTGCGAATATCAATGAAATCCTTGCACAAAGTTTCTTCCTCGATGATGGTTTTGTTGGTGATTTTGCGCGCCATAAAATATTAGATTTACTGAATTGGTTAGATGTCAAAAACTCTAATAATAGTGTTTGGGATATTGATAAAGCCCAAGCTGTAGTTGACTCTCTTGGTGAGCCAATTATTAGAGATCATCTTAAGCATATGGTTGAACACAAAAGAAGAATGCTCAATGCGCAGGATATTAATAACTGATAAGGTCAAAGGATATGCAGAAGAATTTGCAAGTAATCTATTTAAAGATAGAAATACCAAATTCAAGTTGCCACGTAAGAACTTGGAATTATTATCTGATGCTTTAAAAGCAAATCATCAAGACGAGTACGTCAAGTATGTGGAAAAGATAATTTTATTTTATCCTCGTATTTTAACGCTTCTTCCCGATGAATTCGAACCTTATAGGGTAAAGCATTTTGCAAATCTTAATGAAAGGCAGCTCTCTGCCGTTGTACCTGGTTGTTCTAACGGCAAGAGTTTTTATGAATCGGTTGTTGCCGCAATGAGATATGATGCTGTTCAAAGCACAGAGATAAGGCCTTATATGAAAAAACTTGGTGTCAAAGCATGTGTCTATTGTAATGCTGCTTACGCAGTCGCTACTGATGATAATAAAGCAACTTTCCAAGTGGATCATTATTATCCAAAGTCAAAATATCCTTTTCTTTGTACATCATTCTTCAACCTATTTCCTAGTTGTATGCATTGTAATCAAATTAAGAGTAAAAATAAGGGATATGATTATTGCTTGTATACAGAAGATCCTGCTAAAGTGAATCCGTTTTATTTTACCATCGACGATAAAAGTATAGTCAAATATATGTTAACTCATAATAGTGAGGTTTTAAAGTTTAAACTCAATGGTAATCTTGGAGAAGATGCCGATTTGCATTCGTCTTTCTTTCATCTTGCTGGTTTATACCCACAATTTTCAGATGCAGCAGAGGAGGTAATATGGAAGGCTAAGATTTATGATCAAACATATCAAACACAGTTAATGAAGGCCTACAAGCGCAAATTCCCTTATAGTATGGATGATTTTAAACGTTTCTATCTCGGCTTTTATCCAGATGAAAAGGATGTCAATATGCGTCCTCTGACGCTGTTAATGCAAGGTATAGCAAAAGATATGAATTTTGAATAAGTAGTTATGATACTTTCACAGAAGAGTTTAGAATGTCTTCGGGAAATGATCAATGAGAAGACAATGTACAGAAGTGGGCCAGTACTTGTAGCTTTGTTTAACAAGCTAGGAAGTAATGACAGTTATGGGCAGGGATTTCCATCAAGATGGGTATATACAGATCTGAAACTTAATACCTTAAATGGTACGCCGGGATTAGATAAATGCATCAAGATGGTATTTGCACCAGTCAATTTTATCGGTAACATGGAGACACTTTCGCTTTGCTTGGATGAGTTTAATAAATATTTGGCTTATGATGGATGGAAAGTCGAAGTGAAAAATGCCGGTATAGAGATTCATCATTGTGGAATCCCTGACGTTGAATCTCAATTAAAGAAGGAAAGTAAGAAAGATGCCAAGGTTGAAAGTGAGGCAGCTTTCCTTGCGGTTGAATTTGGCGAGATAAGCATTGAAAATCTTCCTATTGAAGAAAATTTCAAGCCAATTATTGCCTCAAGGTTAGAAGAGGTACGACATAATATCGAAGTGAAATCTTCACTATCTGCAATCATAATGATTGGAAGTATATTGGAAGGTGTATTACTTGGTGCTGCATTGCATGATATGAAATCATTTAATCAGGCTAAAAGTTCACCAAAGGATAAGAACGGAAAGAATAAGGTGTTCCCAGATGAAGTGAACCCCAGAAGTTAGACAAAAAACTTCTGGGGTTCATTATGTACATACATCACAGTTTAGAAGAAAAGAAAGAAATCATCCGCTTGCACGAATTAGGAGCAAGCATGTGTGATTTGATGAAACGTTATCATGTTCGTGACCATTATCTTTATATTCTGTTTGGCAGATATGAGAAATATGGCATGGATGGTCTGGAAAAGTTTAAGGAGCGACGCATTACAGACACATTAAAGCAGTCCGTAATAGAAGAATATGAAAAAGATTGCTTACCTTTGTGGCGGATTTGCGTAGAGTATGACGTCAGTTTTGCCAGTGTATGCCGTTGGGTACAGCAGTACAAGCATGGCGGCTATGAGGAATTGCTGCGTCATGGTCTTCGCGGACGACCAAGGAAAGATATGGGACGACCAAGGAAGAAAGAACCACAGACGGAATTAGAGAAACTCCAGGCTCGTGTACGCTGGCTTGAGGCGGAGAATGCCCTGCTAAAAAAAGCAAAAGCCTTAATGGAAGAAGAGGAGTCCAGGCTGCGCGGTTCTGGACACAGGCCATCCAGACATTAAGGCCACAATATGGTCTCGACTTGCTGTTGGAGATCAAGGGGATGGCTCGCTCTACATTCTATTACCATCTGAAAACCCTCGGAAGGACAGACAGGTATGAGGTGGAGAGGAAGCGTACATGTGAGATATTCCATGAGAGTAAAGGACGCTACGGCTATCGCCGCGTCACCATGCAGCTCCATAACGAAGGATTTGCCATCAATCATAAGACGGTGGAGAGGCTGATGCAGGAGCAAGGGCTGAAATGCTTGATACGTAAGAAGCGGTACCGCTCGTACAAAGGCACGATAGGCAAGATTGCCCCTAACATACTGAACAGGGACTTCAGGGCTGACAGGCCTTGTCAGAAACTTGTCACGGACGTATCACAGATTTCCATAGGCGACAAGAAGAGCTTCCTCTCGCCCGTACTGGATCTTTTCAACGGTGAAGTGCTTGGCTATGACATATCTGATAGGGCTGATCTCACGCAGATAAACAAGATGCTGGATAAGGTCTTTGCTATTACGGACAAATTACCAGAGGAATGGGATACAACACTACACTCCGATCAGGGATGGCAGTACCAGCACAAAACGTATCAGGAGGCCTTGGAGAAGCATGGAATCAAGCAAAGCATGTCACGCAAAGGGAACTGCCTGGACAACTCCGTCATGGAGAACTTCTTCGGACTCATGAAGTCGGAGCTGCTGTATGCGAACGATTATAAGTCCATGGAACACTTCAAGAAGGACTTGAAAGAATATATTGATTGGTATAACAATAAAAGGATAAAAATGAAGTTAAAAGGAATGAGCCCGGTGCAATACCGAGCTCAATACCTTAGGGATAAATAACGTGTTTAACGTCCAACTTCTTGGGGGCACTTCAAAAATCCACACCTTTTTTACTTAATGAATCTTAATCGGAATTATGCTTCAGCTGGTACTTCTTCGGCAGGAGCCTCGCCTTCTGCCTCTTCTGCAGGAGCAGCAGCGGCTGCAGCAGCGGCCTTCTTCTCAGCTACCTTCTTTGCAATTTCCTCATTCACTTTCTTCTCAGCAGCAAGACGAGCAGCATCAGCAGCCTTCTTGTCGGCTGCATCCTTAGCTGCTGCAGCTTTCAGCTTATTGTCTTTCTCTGCTTTCCATGCGTTGAATTTCACTTCAACAGCAGCCTCGTCAAAGGCACCTTTCTTCACACCGCCCTTCAGATGTTTCATCATGTAAACACCTTCTTTAGAAAGGATATTACGAACAGTGTCGGTTGGCTGTGCACCATTCTCAACCCAATGCAGTGCACGCTCAAATTTCAAATCAACAGTCGATGGATTGGTGTTAGGGTTGTAAGTACCAATTTTCTCGATAAAGCGACCATCACGTGGTGCTCTTGAATCAGCGATAACGATAGAATAGAAAGCATAGTTCTTTCTTCCGTGACGCTGCAATCTAATTTTAGTTGCCATTTAGATGAATTTTAGAGGGACACGTCCCTTGTTAATAAATGATTTGATGCCGTCAACACGTAACAGCTTTGCAAAGTTACGACTTTTTTTTCAAATATCCTCAAAAATGCTTTGTTTTTTATTATATTCAGATTAATATATACTTATACCATAGCAAATTAAAAGGATTTCCATAATTACTTCAAGTCCAGTCATGATTGAGAAAGCAAAATAGCTCATTTAAGAAACATGCGGTTAAATTGAAAAAAAGAGCATAAAATTTTCTTCTTTCCAAAAATATTCATAAATTTGCATGGTAAATGGGGTGCAAATTGATATTTATCCATGCGGTAGTAGCTCAGTTGGCAGAGCATCAGCTTCCCAAGCTGAGGGTCACGAGTTCGAGCCTCGCCTACCGCTCAAGGCAGAGAAACAGAAGATTAGCTACTTTAATCTTCTGTTTTTATTTTTTATAATTGCTCGTAAAGAAGCCTCCGGCTTTCCCAATCTCATGCCGAAGAAAGCCCGTGCACGCCACTTGTTCTGATTGACAATTACCTTGTCATCATCAAACACCGAGTTGTTCATCACAAGTGTAGCTCCAGCAAAGTAACGTTGTGAGAACTGATACACCACAGCAGCTCGCTCATTGAAAATCATGTTGAAGCGCATTTGCTGAGCTTTTTTGCGTTCTCCGCGAACGGTCATATTATTGCGGTTATATACCACAAATGTAGGCAACATGGAAAAATGCAGCAACCACCTCTTACCCAATACCCAGTTGTAGCCATAGCCACCGCCAATGCCCAAATGTCCCACATAGATACGGGTTTCTGGTGCATCGGCATTCCTCTCCAGCAGTGCTTTAGTAGTTTTGATGCTACCCCCTTGATAGCTGAAGCCCGCCAGCCATGATCCTGCAGAGCGTCTCTGTATATAGCTCTGGGTGAAAGCAGCGGGGAAAGAGAAACGGCGGTGGTTGAATGTGTAGTAGCCAGCCACATTAAGCACCTTCATCGTTGCATCTCCCGACTCAAGCTGCTTAGGAACATTGTCCAAAAACATATCTCCCTGCAGCGACTCCGACCGCTGGTAACTGAGGTCGAGGCTCAAACGACTGCTAAAGTAATTGAAATTCAGTTCATAGTCTTTATATGCCCCTTTCCATTTGGCAGGATTTAAGGCAAATCCAATGCCTATACCACGGTAAATGGCAGCTATTGAGAAAGTGGTCTTATAACTGGTTTTAAGGTCAGCTTTTGCATACACATCATTCACCGTCCCTTTAGCATGGAAGTCGTTTCCCGTCTGGTTCATCCTGACCTTTAATGTCAACTGTCCTTCCGGCCGCACTACATAATTTGTATCATAAGGTGTTTTGTAGTACCGCTGTGTAAGCAAACTATCCACCATCGCCATACGCTCAACCCCGCTCAGTTTCTGCGCAGAAAGCGAGGGTGTGAAAGCAATTAATACAAAAACCAAATAAATAATCTTTTTCATCATGTAAATCAGCCTGAATATAATCTACCACTCTGAATAGCTGTCACGCCAAATTTCATTCAGGTATTCACCTACGATTCCAACGGGGTCGCTGGCATTCACATATCCCCATTCGGCCTCGCCACCATCGCCAGTATCGTAAAGCAGCTTGTTAGCCTTGTTGTATGCCATCACCTGACGTACCTGCACTGCTGCATATGCCTCATCATATTCCGCCTTGGTCTTTGTCATGCAAACCGGTACTCTCGAGCCAATCTGCTCTGCCATGTAGTTCTGCCACTCGGGATCATGAAATATAGTTTTTACCCACACCACATTGTTCCCGCGTCTGTTTTTCTGAATATTCTTGTCGTAGTAGATTGTTGCCATTTGGTCATCTCTCACCTTCACCCATTGAGTTGTGCCCTTTCCTTTGGACTGACCATACATTGCAGTTCCCAAAAGTAGGAAGAATGCTGTCAATAAATATCTTGTTGCCTTCATAATGAATTAGACATTTTATTTCAAATAATGTGCTTATTAAGGACTTCTTTATTTTTTCTTTTTGCAAATATACAGTAAAAATAAATATTATGTTTTTATTTTCTGTTATTTTTCTTTTCTGTTATCCTTCTTTATCCACTTTCAATCAATTGCATCCCCAAAAGGAGTTTGATATTACAGATTGAATGACGGGCGTCTTCACCATCTCCGTGCGGGCCTCGCCGGTGCGCTTGTTCTTCACCACTTAAGGACCTCCTTTCTGTCGGCACTCCTTTGTGAATCTAAGTCTTCAGCCGTCGCATACCGAGCACCTATTCCGCTCGGTCAAGCCAAAGGCATCCCCAGTAAAGCACTGCAACGGCATGGGGAAAGAAGAAATATAATAATTGAGATTATTTATGGCTTTATAGCTGATGATAATCCGAAAACGTCAGAAAGATATTGAAATTCCATGTAACTTTGCATAAGAAAACAAGATGGCATAATTCGTCCCGTATAGAAAGCCGAATATTAACAAATGGTTCAAAATTACTGAGCAAAGAATAATTGACTTCCAACAATCTCTCCGATAATGTACACGATAAGACAATGATATGAAAACAACTAAGAAACGAAAAGTATGGTAAAGAGTGAAAATTTTGATAATTGGAAAGAATGTCGTATATTTGTATTTTATATGGACACAAAAGCAAACAGCAGTGATTGTCACGTTGTTGCCTATCCACCATAGCTCAAATCAAAATCCGTGGTTATTTAATCAAGAATAGAATCATCATGCAGCTCAACCATCTCTCCATATTGAATTACAAGAACATCGCCCAAGCAGACCTGACCTTTTCTCCTGGCATCAACTGCTTTTTGGGAAGCAATGGAGAAGGTAAGACGAACGTGATTGATTCCATCTATTTTCTGTCATTCACGAAAAGCGCCACCAACAGCGTTGACTCTCTGAATATCCGTCATGGCGAGGAAATGATGATGCTGAAAGGTGAATATGAAATTGAAGGTGTGCGTGAATTGATCAGCTGCGGATTGAAATCCGGCCAGAAGAAACAATTTCGTCGTGGAGACAAAGCGTACAAACGCATGTCGGAGCACATCGGTTTGCTCCCGTTGATATTGGTGTCTCCCAACGACCAAGAGTTGATTCTCGGTGGCAGTGAGCAAAGGCGGCGCTTTTTGGATAGCGTGATCACCCAGTACAGTCCCGTCCACCTTCAAATGCTTCAACGCTACAACAAAGCTCTTCAGCAGCGCAACTCCCTTTTGAAGCACGAAGGCGAGATTCCGTTGGAATTGCTTGATGCCTATGAAAGCGTGATGGCAGAAACGGGTGAATTGATATTCAAAGAGCGAGAAACATTTATCAAAGACTTCATCCCTTATTTTCAGCAATACTACAACAAGATTTCCTCCAATAAGGAAGAGGTCGGCATCAACTATCAAAGTCATTGCCAGCGAGGCCCCCTACTCGATGTGATCCGCAAAGACCGTCACAAGGACCTTGCCGTGGGCTATTCTCTTCACGGCATCCACAAAGACGACATCGAGATGACCCTCAACGGTTATCCTATCAAAAAAGAAGGTTCACAAGGCCAATCCAAGAGTTATCTGATCAGTTTGAAACTGGCCCAGTTCAATTTCCTGAAACAGACAGGCAGCCACACCAAGCCCCTTCTTCTGCTTGACGACATATTCGACAAGCTGGATGCGGAACGTGTGGGCAATATCGTGAAATTGGTTTCAGAAGAAGATTTCGGTCAGATATTCATCACCGACACCAACCGTGAGAATCTACATGAGATACTCAGCAAGATGTCTGGAGACTACAAGCTGTTTAAAGTGAAAGGAGGAGAGATCAGGTCATGAAAAGGAAACGCGCCATTTGCATCGGCGATTTACTTCGCCACTACTTGCGAGAAGAAGGTTTGGAAACTCCATTGAATCAACACCGCCTCATCAATTCATGGAGTGAAGTGATGGGAAATGGCATTCTGAAATACACCGGAGAGCTTTTCATCAAGAACCAGACGCTATGGGTACAGATCAAATCATCGGTGCTTCGGCAGGAGTTGAACATAGGTCGTCAACAAATAGTGAAGCGCTTAAATGAGCATGTGGGTGCGCAAGTGATAGCCGACATCAAATTTTATTAGTCCAAATCAAATGTTAGGACATAAAAGGTGAATATAATTATTTCTATTCTTTTCGTTCTAAGTAACGATAAAATAATAACTTTCCTCATTTTTGATATGTACAAAATGTTGGTGTAACTTTCATCTTTCGGGCTGTTTGCATAATAACGGCTGCGTCATGACAGAAAAAGCAAGCTTTCTCTGTTCATTTGACTTGCACGTCATTTTTGCCCGTTTCCTCAGTCATGATGCCCGCATCACTCCTTCGAAAACGAACAAAAACAGCTCCAAAATATGAACAAACTGAGGCAACTTATTTTTTCATCATTACTAAAGACCGG
>JAEEGF011549021.1_pt1 | contig 11590 bp, 10 predicted proteins | sample 9134171 | NCBI WGS metagenome assembly JAEEGF01 (sample SAMN16246542, study PRJNA631951) | gut metagenome | biome: gut microbiome; feature: rumen; material: AP-attached | host: Bos | place: Iran: Karaj | collected 2018-10 | reverse complement strand
ACTCGATGGTCAGGTTGTAGGCTTCCAGTTTGTTTGGGTCGACATAGACCTGAATCTCACGTTTGGGTGCACCGTTGGCCGACACCGTACCCACGCCGCTCACACGGGCCAGAGGCGTGGTGATGCGGTCGTCGATGATTTTCTCCAAGGCGGGCAGGCTCTCTTTGGCCGTCACGCTGAGCAGCATGATAGGCATGTCTTCCGCGTTGAACTTGAAAATCACGGGGTTGGTGGCGCCGTCGGGCAGGTAGTTTCGTACCATGTCCAACTTGTCGCGCACGTTATTGGTGGCTTCCTCAATGTCGATGCCGCTCTCGAACTCCATGGAGATGACCGAGGTGTTCTCACGCGAAGTGGAGGAGAGGTGCTTCAGGTCGGGCACGGCGTTGAGGGTGTTTTCCAAAGTCTTGGAGATATTGGTCTCGATATCTTCTGCGCTGGCACCCGGATAGTTGGTCAGCACCATGATGAAGTTCGTCTCCATGTCGGGAAGCTGGTTGATGGAGAGGTTCATCAAGGAATAGATACCGAAAATGGCGATGGCGACAAACACCAAGGCCGTCGTCACCGAATTATTTACTGCTGTTCTCTGTAGGCTCATTTATATTTCAAGATTTTTTATTTCAATATTTCAAGATTGAGTTTCCCTTCGGGAATGGAGTGTCGGCTTTGGGTTATAAGGCGGCGGCTGGAATAAGATGTATTTTTTGTAACACTACATGCCGCCGCGGTTTGAAATAACAATGGGCCTCCATTCCCCGCAGGGGAATCCCAACAATCATTTCACAGTAACACTCACACCGTCTTTAAGTCTCACCTGTCCTTCAGTAACGATGCGGTCGCCTTCGTTGATGCCGCTGACGATTTCATATCTGTTGCCGAGGCGCTTGCCGACTTCCACGAGCTGGTATTTCACCGTGCCGTCGGGTTGCAGCACATAGATGAAATGCTCGCCCGAGCCTTGCTGCTTGACCACGGCACCGTCGGGGACGACCACATGGTGGTTGGTGCCGAAGTTGGCTGTCACACGGGCAAACATGCCCGGACGTAGCTTCTGGTCGGCATTTTGGCAGATGACTTCGACGGGGAAGGTGTGGGTCGAAGCACTGACGGTGGGGTAGATGAGGTTCACCTTGCCTTGGAAGGTCTCGCCAGGATAGGACTCCACTGTCACCTCAAAATCCATGTCTTTGTTGATGTCGGTAAACAGGCTTTCCGAAACATTGATGAGCATCTTAACCGGTTGGATCTGTTGAACGACAAAGATGGGCTGCGTCATGCTGTACATGTCGCCTTTGTCATAGTTGCGGGCCGTCACCACACCGTTGATGGGGCTGCGGAGATAGGTGTTCTCTGCGAGGTTGTTGTAGGTCTTCTTGGTGATGTTCAAAGCCAGTTTCGCCATGTCGTAGTCGGCCTGCGAGACGGCGCCGATGTTGTAGAGCTCGGTGAGGCGCGCCAGCTCGGTCGAGTCGTTGACGTACTGCATGCGCGTCTTGGCGAGGTTGACGTCGTCCATGGTGGCCAGCAACTGGCCCTTGCGCACTTTGTCGCCCACCTCCACCTTGATGCTCATGATGCGGCCCGCAGTCTGCGAGACGATGTTGTTAGTGGCATACGGCTCGATGTTGGAGGTGAAGGTGTTGGTGATGTCGACGTCTTCGGCCTGCGCCGTGACGACACTGACCACAGGGGCGGCCTTTTGCGTTTCGGCACCCTTCGTCGGGGTGTTCGTCGTTTCTTTCTGTCCACAAGCCGTCATCGAAGCGGCAGCGGCAATGGCGATGATACTGAGTTTGAGGTATTTCATTTTATCATTCAAGATTTAATATTCAAAATTCAAAAATTGGCTTTCTGCTTGTAGCCGTCAGCTCTCAGTATGTTTCAACTGAGCTGATGGCTGACAGCTGACAGCTTTATTCTTCTTTTCCAATAAGTTCATCCAACGAGGCCTTCGCCACCATGAAGTTGTAGACGGCTTGGGCCTGTGTGAGTTGTGCCTGCATCAGCGCGACTTGTGCGTCGTTCAGCTCGACCATCGTGGCCTTGCCGACCTCGTACATCTTCTCGGAGATGTCGTAGCTCTTTTGGGCTATCTCCACCGTGGCATTGGCGGCTTCGTAGTTCTTGATGCACAGCGCCATCTGGTCGTTGTAGTTGCGGATGCCGATGCGCAAGGTGCGTTCGGTGTCTTCGCGTTGCATCTCCAGCATGCTCTTGCTGATCTGGCTCTGCTTGATGGTATAGCGTTTCTGGAAGCCGTCGAACACGGGGATGCTGAGGCTCACCGCCGCCGTCGACGAGGGGAACCAGCTCAGCTCCTTGTCGCCCATGGCGCTGTAGTTGTAGTTGATGCTGGCGGCGAGGGTGGGGAGGTATTGTTTCTTCTGCATCCTGATGGTCGACTCGAGCATGCGGTCTTGGATGTCGAACTGCATCAGCGTGCTGTTGCCGCTGAGGTCGTCTTCCGCTACGTAGGGCGCCAGCATCTGGTCGGTGTAGTCGTTCAAGTCGCCGACCACCTCCACCTCGGTGCCGAGGTCGATGCCCATGACGGCTTTGAGCTGCCAGGTGGCTAACAGGACGGCGTTCTCGGCGCTCGACACGTTGGGCTCGGCGTTCATCATCGTCACCTGGGCACGCAGACGCTCCACCTCCGAGGCCTTGCCCACGTTGAAGCGCTGCAGGGTCTTCTCATAGTTCTTCTGCGCGTTCTCGTAGACCTGCGACACCACGTCGAGCGACTTCTGGGCCAGCAGCACGGCATAGAAGGCCTGCTTCACCTGCTTCACCATGCCGATCTTCGACGAGCGGGCCTGCTCCACGGCAAGCTCCACGTCCATGCCCGACAGCTTGAGGCTCTCCCACAGCGGGGCGTTCACCAAGGGCATGCTCGCCGAGGCCGAGGTGCTGATGTTGTTGTCGCGGCCCACCTTGATCTCCATCGGCTGACCGCCCATGTCCATCACCATCACCTGCTTCTGCAGGGTGCGCTGGTACGAGCCGCTGATGTTGACGTTGGGATAGAGCGAGGCATAGCTGCCTTTCTTGGCATAACCCGTCTTCTCCACGGTCATGTCGGCCACCTTGATGACGGTGCTCTCCGACAAGGCGATCTCCAAGGCCTGGTCAAGAGTAAGTTGTAAGGCCCCTGAGGTCCCAGGCCCCTGAGCCTGTCGAAGGGCCGAAGAGTCTTCTTGTGCCTGAACAAAATACGGTGAAGCAACTATGGTAACGAATGCTAAAATGTTTATTATCAGTCTTTTCATTGGTTTGATGTCTCTGAAAGTCGTATCTTAATTAATTAAGGTGCAAAAGTAGAAATTATTGTGTTGTGAAGACGTAGATTTCAACGAAATATTATGCCGATTCAATGAAAAATAATCCAAAAAGTCTTATTTTTGCACTCCAAATTCGAAGCGATGAAGAAACGGACTTTGCCGACCCTGCCGACAGCCAACCTGAGCCTGCTCGAACGCCTCTATAAGTACGGCGTGGTGTGGGTCGTGCTGTTCGTCATCTACTTCATGGTGCACTCCAATGGCAACTACCTCTTCAGGGTGGCCAGTTCGTTGAGTTTTGTGGGCATGGCCTATCTCCTCGTCATCTTCACCAACTATGTGCTCATCGAGCCGTTGCTGAAGAAGAGTAGGGTGGTGCTGTTCATCCTGTCCTCGCTCATCACCATCCCCGCCTGGGCCGCGGTCTTCACCGCCATCGATGGCTTCCTGCTCTATTTCATCACGCAGAAGCCCTTGGAGGAGATCTTCAGCTTCCCCTCCATCTTGTTGACCTACATGGTGCGTTTGGTGTGGTTCATCACCACCTATGCCCTCGTCCTCATCTTCTATTACCAACGCAAGGAAAACGAGGAGAAGATCATCTCCGACCAGCTGAAGAGCGAGAAACTCGACATGGAGCTGCGCTACCTCAAGTCGCAGATCAACCCGCATTTCCTTTTCAACGCGCTCAACAACATCTACTCGATGGTCTACACCCACGACGACAATGCCGCCAACGGCGTGCTGAAACTCTCCGAGATGCTGCGTTACGTGCTCGTCGACTGCCAGGCTGAGATGATCCCGTTAGGCAAGGAGATCAAATACATCGAGAACTTCATCGACTTCCAGATGATGCGCATGGCGGGTCAGCGCGATGTGGTGCTGGAACAAGACGTAGAGAAAGAGGACTTTATGATAGCCCCCATGCTGTTGCAGCCCATCATCGAGAACTGCTTCAAATATAGCCGTTTGGAGACGCATCCCGAAGGCTATGTCCACATCAGCATCTACCAGAAAGGCGACGTGTTCCGTTTCGAGGCCTACAACACCATCGCCCGCAATGTCGTCCCCATCATCGGCAACGGCGCCGAGAAGAAGTCGGGCATCGGGCAGACCAACGTGCAGCAACGCCTTATGTTGCATTATGGAGAGAATTATAGGTTTGACATCCAACAAGATAAAGATATTTACAAAGTCAAGATAGAATTATGAGTACGAAAGACAAATACAATGTGATCATCGTCGACGACGAGTATCTGGCGCAAAAGCTCTTGCAGGACTATGTGTCGAAGGTGGAGTCGCTGCAGCTGGTGGCCACCTGTTCCAATGCCATCGAGGCCATGAATGCGTTGAACGACCATCAGGTCGACATCATGTTCCTGGACATCCAGATGCCCGACCTGACGGGTCTGGAGCTGGTGAAGAGCCTCGAGCAGAAGCCTGCCGTCATCTTCACCACGGCCTATTCGGAGTATGCCGTCGACGCTTTCAACCTGTCGGTCGTCGACTACCTCCTCAAGCCCTTCGACTTCCCGCGTTTCATCCAGGCCATCAACAAGGCCATCGGCACCGAGCAGCCCAAGGTGGCGGGCGTCGAGAAGGCGGCTGCCGACACCATCAGCAAGTCGAACGACTTCATCACCGTGAAGGCCGACTACAAGCTGTATAAGATCAACTACGACGACCTGCTCTATATCGAGGGACAGCACGAGTATGTGACGTTCCACACCACGCAGCGCCGCATCACGGCCTTGTTCGCCCTGAAGGACCTCGAGGAGATCCTGCCCAAGGACAAGTTCGTGCGTGTCCACAAGTCGTACATCGTCTCGTTCGAGCACATCCAGGACCTCGACAAGAGCGACGTGACGGTGGCGGGCAACAAAGTGCCGGTCGGCGCCAGCTATCGCGACGAGCTTTTGGCCCGATTGCAGTAAAAAAATCCATTTTTCTCTTTGTTGTGAGGAAAAAATGTATATTTGCAGCGTAAACCAACCTTTTAAAACTGATAATTATGGGTAAATTTGAAATCACAAGCAGGAAGAACGGCGAGTTCCAGTTCAACCTGAAGGCCAGCAACGGCCAAGTCATCCTCACCAGCCAGGGCTACAAGACCAAGGCCTCGTGCCTCAACGGCGTGGAGTCGGTCAAGAAGAACAGCCAAGAGGCCAAGCGTTTCGAGGTGAAGGTGTCGAGCAACGGCAAACCTTTCTTCAACCTGATGGCCACCAACGGCCAGGTCATCGGCACCAGCCAGATGTACGCCAGCGAGACCACCATGAAGAACGGCATCGCCTCGGTGAAGCGCAACGCCCCCGATGCGGTGATCGTCGACCTGACGGAAGCCTAAGCCATACGGCATGAAAGCGAAAAGGAACGGCTGCGAAGTCGTTCCTTTTTTTTGTGCATAGGACTACACTCGTCCCCCTGCCGTCATCGCTGCCTGCGAGCCGCGATCTTCTGAGCGATGGCGCGCCCAGATGGTCGCTATTCGTCAAGAAAATGTGTGAAAAAGTGTAATTATTCGTCAAGAAAAATGTAAGAAAAGTTGTTTATTCATCAAGAAAAGTGTATTTTTGCCGCAATTATTCGTCAATAAAATTGTGTAAAACATGAAGAGATTGCTTTATAATCAGTTAGTTGAATGGAAAAATGACACAGATCGAAAACCGTTGGTGTTAGAGGGAGCTCGCCAGGTCGGTAAAACCTGGTTGCTTAAGGAATTTGGGAAGAACGAGTATCATAACATGGTATATGTCAACTTTCATGATGATCATGATGCCCAGGTGATTTTTCAGCAGAACCTGAAGGTAGACCGCATTATGGAATTGTTGGAAACCATTTCGCATCAAAAAATCACTGCTGGAAAAACGTTGATATTCATGGATGAGATACAAGAGGCTTTTCGTGGTTTGGACAGCTTGAAGTATTTCTGTGAAGATGCAAGAGAACAACATGTGGTGGTGGCGGGTTCGTTGCTTGGCACCACGCATCGCAAAGGGGAGTCGTATCCTGTAGGCAAGGTCAATCTGCTCACTCTGTATCCTATGACCTTTGAGGAATTCCTGTGGGCAAAAGGTGAGGAACGTTTGGCGGATGTCCTTGCGCAAACAGACTGGGAAATGGCCAAAGTTTGTGATACAAGGCTTCAGGAACTTTTGAGACAGTACTTTTTTGTTGGCGGAATGCCTGAAGCCGTTCTGCAATACACCACCAAGGGAGATGTAAACAAAGTGCGCAAAATTCACCATGAGATCCTTAAGACCTACGACAATGACTTTGCCAAACATGCCGGTGACGAGACGGAACGCGTTCGCATGGTGTGGAAAAGTATACCGGCCCAATTGGCAAAAGAAAACAAGAAATTCATCTATGGTGCGGTCAAAGCAGGCAGCAGGGCCCATGACTTTGAGGTGGCCATACAGTGGCTGGTCAACGCAGGTTTGGTATATAAAATCCACAGATGCAAGGCCCCTGTAATGCCGCTGAAGTTTTATGAAGACTTTGATGCCTTCAAGCTGTATCTGTTGGATGTCGGGCTGTTGGGTGCCTTGTCGGAAGCTTCTCCTCGGTTTATGCTCATTACCAACGACGTGTTTGAAGGCTTCAAGGGGGCTTTCACAGAGAACTATGTACTTGAACAACTGAAAGCAATGCAGGACTTGCCTGTGTATTATTTCAGCAAAGAGAACTCCCCGTTGGAAGTTGATTATTTGGTTCAAACTGAAGATAGGGTCATTCCACTTGAAGTGAAAGCCGAGGTGAACGTGAAAAGCAAATCGTTGAGACAGTTTGTCACTATTGACCATGCCGACAAGCAATTGAAAGGCTTGCGCTGTTCCATGCTTCCTTATATGGACCAGGGGTGGATGGAAAATGTCCCTCTTTATGGCATTGCGGGATATGTCAAAAGTCAATTCCAAGACCAAGCTGCTAATTGATCGTTTGTAGTCGAATGTAAGCGGCTGTGCAGGGTCCAGCAGCCATGTCATCCCTGCGGAGGAGGTGGGGTGGCATGGGATCTATGGCTGCGTCAAAGAGGGTGGAAAGTTCAAATGATGGCCTTATACAGCGCCAGCCCTTTCGCCGTCAGCAGGTACTTCTGCCGTGGATGGCGTGGCGTGTCGGGGAAAAGAAGACGGACAAAGCCATCTTGTACGGCTGGGTTGAGGTGGTATTCCAAAAAGTTCTTTCTGTCCTTCAGCCCTTTGAGTTCCATCATCTCTTTGATACTCAATTCTTCGGTTCCGATAACTCGTATAAGTTGAATGATGCATTCATTGCTCGTGAACACCTTACTATTTGGATTTAAACGACTTACAAGAGAGCTTGTGGGGGTACTTGTGGGGGTACTTGTGGGGGTGTTTTTCGGCTCCGCCAGATTAGGTTGCACATGCCATTCCTCAGTAGGGTGGATATGCAGATAGCGGTTGCGGAGGTCCCATTGTTCGCCAAGGAGCAGGTTGCGGAAGAAACGTTCCAGATAAATGGGGGAGTAGTCGATGCCTTTTACGGCGCTCTTGTAGTTGGCGCGGACCAGGGCATTGCGGAAGTACCAGGAGTGTTTTGCGAACAGGTCGTTCTCGACCTCAAAGCCTATCGAACGCAGATACTGGATGGTGAACACGGCCGTGGTGCGGGTGTTGCCTTCGCCGAAAGCGTGGATTTGCCATAGTCCGGAGACGAAGCCGGCAATATGTGTGATGAGGTCGTCCTGCGAGAGTCCTTTATAGCTGAATTCGCGTTCTTGCTTGATGTCGTAGTCCAATGCCCTGCGCAGGTCTTCCCAGTTCAAGTAGTTCACCGTGTCGCCTTCCAGCACCCATTCCTTCTTGGTGATGTCGTAGTCGCGTAGTTGGCCGGCGTGCTTGAAGACGCCTTCGAAAATGCGGCGGTGCAGCGAGACAAAACCATTGGCGGTGAAGTCGACCGTCTTCACAGAGAGTATTTTCTTGATGTTTCTCGACGCCTTGTCGGCTTCATTCTTGTCGTCGTCATGGGCTTCGCGCGCCGCCTTGCTTTCGTAATAGCTGTCGAGCAACTTGTCGACCTGGTCCATGGTCAGCTCGCCTTCGATGTTACGACGTGCCAAGTCATTGAGGTACTCGGAGGTCGTGAGTCCGTCCACGGCCTGCAGGCCGATAGCCGTGCTCCACGCGTAAGCGGCCTCGCGTTGTGCGGGTTCTCCTTGCCGGATATATTCGTCGAAGTCTATGTATCCTTGTTTCTTGGCCATGGGGCATCAGTCTTGAATCAGGCTTCAAAGATACGAAATTTTGGTGGATTGAGGGCTGTATATTTATAAAAATGTGATTTTTTATTGTAAAAACTATCCGAAAATGTGATTTTTTGACTATTTTTGCATCCGAAAATGTGATTTGACAATATGGAACTTCTTGAAAGAAAGATAGATAAGTTTCTGCTTGAATGGAAACAAAATCCCAACAGGAAACCCTTGATTGTGAAAGGGGCACGTCAAATAGGTAAAACGGAATCCATAAGAGCCTTTGGACGCGCTAACTATGAGTCGGTACTTGAAATGAATTTCGTTCTCCAAAAAAAATTCTGCAATATTTTCAGCGACGGTTACGAAGTGGATCAGATTGTCAAAAACATCACCGTTCTTGAGCCTTCGTGGAAGGTCATCCCACACAAAACGCTGCTGTTTTTCGACGAGCTTCAGAAGTGTCCTGATTGCGCCACTTCGCTCAAATCGTTTTGTCAGGACGGTCGTTACGATGTGATTTGCTCTGGCTCGCTGATGGGTATCTATTACGAGGAGATTGAGTCAAACGCTGTAGGCTTCAAAGAGGATTACGATATGTTCTCCATGGACTTTGAGGAATTTCTTTGGGCCAAGGGATATTCCAAGGAACAGGTTGAGGATCTTTATACACACATGCATTCGGTAACGCCATTCTCGCAAGTCGAAATGGACACCTATATGGGTGTTTTCCGCGACTACATGACGATTGGCGGCATGCCGGAGGTAGTCAAGATGTATATTGACAATGGCCATTTCGGAGGGACATTAAAACTCCAACGGCAGCTGTTGAAAGATTACGAGGAAGACATCACAAAATACGCCAAGGGAACAGACAAGGCGAAAGTCCTGGCAGTATTCGGTCACATTCCGACTTTTCTGGCAAAAGAGAACAAAAAATACCAGATTACGAAGATAGCCAAGGGAGCGCGCAACCGTGAATACATCGGCGCCGTGAACTGGTTGAAGGAAGCCGGAGTGATCAATGTGTGCTATTGCCTGAACAATGTGGAGTTGCCCTTGAAAGGCAATTACGATGCCGATTGCTACAAAATATATTATCATGACATAGGATTGCTCGTCGCTTCTCTGGATGAGGAGGCGCAGGAAGACCTCAGGGCCAACAAAAACTTTGGCACTTACAAAGGCGCTATCTATGAAAATGTTGTCGGCGAGATGCTGCGAAAGTCAGGATACGAGCAACTGTATTTCTACAAGCACGACAGTCCATCGGTTGAGATGGATTTCTTTGTCAGAGATGCCAATTCGTTGGTTCCCGTTGAGGTGAAGGCTAAAGATGGGGCCACGGCTTCGCTGAACAACATGATCAAATGGGAGTCTTATCCCGAAGTCCAATACGGTATCAAGTTCTGTTACAAGAATGTCGGCTGGAATGGTGCTTTCTATACTTTTCCTTATTTTCTCGCTTTTTTGTTGAAGCGATTCCTGAAAGAGAAGTAGTTTCTGGCAGCCATGTCATGCCGACGTGGGCATGTGCGTGAGCGGGCATCTGTGGCTGCGGCCTGCTTGCTTGAGAAGGCATCCGACATCCATAGTCAACCGGTCGGTAGTGCGCCGTGCGGCCTAAGCCGTGCATTCGAATGACAACGTGCTGAGCCTGCGCCGTGCGGTTCATCGTGAACGGGTGTTGTCGGCTCCGGGCAACGGTCAGTAGAGGGGGTTCCGGTTCGCCCTATGAATGCGGATGCCCTGAGGTTCAGACCAGCTCGGTCTGGAAGTTCAGCGACTGGATCTCCATGTCGAGTTGCCGCAGCTGGGCGGAGCATTCGTCCGCTTGTTTGCCGATGGCTTTCACGTCGACGACGGTCACCGTCTTGATCTCCGAGCGCGAGTAGCGGTCCTGTCCCGCCGAGGCGGTCTCAAAGATGTTGCGCAGGTTGCCGACGCGCATGGTCAGCACGTCCTTGCGGGCCATGAGTTGGGTGAGGGTGACGCCCTCGGCGTTCTTGGTCTGCATGTTGGTGGCGTTGATGCGCCAGATGAGGTCTTCCAGCTGTGTGAGGCAGGCGTCGAGTTCCTTCATCAGCTCAGTGGGTTCTTCCGAAGGCGCGTCGCCCTCCTGCACCTTCACGTTGTTCTGTATGCGCTGTCCCAGCTGTTGGATGCGCTTCTGCAGGTCTTTCCTGATGCTTAATGCTTCCGCGAGTTTCATAGTGGATGGATTTGGGTGCAAAGATAGGAAAAAATCGGTTGTTGTCACCGTGTGGGTCTGCGAACTATACAGACGCGCTTGCGCGTCATCGCGAGGAACGAAGCGATCCGGAGTTAATGCATCACCAACAGTGTTATTCCCCTAACGCTTTATACAATGCTAGTTCCTTCGCCGTCAGCAGGTATTTCTGCCGTGGATGACGGGGTGAATGAAGGTAAAGTAGGTGGACATAACCATTCTGTATGGCTGGGTTAAGGTAGAGTCTTAATAAGTTGTCTCGTCCTTTTAGTCTGACTCCATTATAAGGTTTCAAGAATCTCTTATCTATTCAATCAGATTTCATTAAGGATGTCGATTGTGTCTTCGAGGTTAGAGACAGCTTCTTCAAGGTTTTCGATGGCTTCTTGCATGTCTTCGCCACGCTCACTTTCCTGTATACCTTCGGGCATGTTGTCGAACTTGTCTTCCTCTTCTTCCCTCATGGAATCAAGATTGTTTTTGATTTCTTCGAGAGAGGCAATGTACTTTGCAATCTCTTTTCTTCCTTGTGCGTTCATAAAAAAGTGTATTAGAAGGATTATTAGTAATAATATTTGCTGGCTGCAAAGATACAACCATTCGCAGAAATGGGCAAGTTTGATTTTGAAGAATTATTTTCGCTGCCCACAAAAAAGTATGAAATAAAAACTCTATTTTTGCACTTTATAATTTGTACTGTGCCTAAGAAAAGAATTAAGATTGGATTGGTAGATGCCGACCTGCTTTGCAATGGGACTCGGCATCCTAATCTTGTCTTGATGAAACTGGCTGGATTTTTTAAAGACAATAAGATTGACTTCAAACTGATAATTGATCAGGATGAAGACATAACACCCT
>JAEEGF012008557.1_pt1 | contig 11592 bp, 8 predicted proteins | sample 9134171 | NCBI WGS metagenome assembly JAEEGF01 (sample SAMN16246542, study PRJNA631951) | gut metagenome | biome: gut microbiome; feature: rumen; material: AP-attached | host: Bos | place: Iran: Karaj | collected 2018-10 | reverse complement strand
ACATCCTCTGTATCATTGATTCATAGGTACCGTCTTCATTCTTGAATATTTTAATGAACTGTTTGCTTCTTATATCATTTGACAGCGGCCATAATCTCTTACCCGAGCCGCCGGACAGTAATACTACATTCATAAGCTAAGCTTAGCTTTCCTTTCCTTTTTTCTTCTTATCCTTCTTCTTGTCTTTCTTCTTATCCTTCTTATCTTTTTTATCTTTCTTGTCCGATTTGTCCTTCTTGTCTGATTTATCCTTCTTATCCTTTACTTGCCCGTCATCCTTCTCTTCCCTGATATGATAGCCGTCATCATCATGCGCGATCGCGGATATCCTGGGAAGTACTATACTCATCGAAGGAGCCTCGTTTTTCTTCTTATCCCCGGCTTCTATCCCGTCTTTGCTTTCTTTCCTGTCTTTGTTTTCCTTTTTATCCAGTTCCTTCTTATCCGGTGCTTTCTTATCCTCTGATTTCTTATCCGGTTTCCCGTCGTCTTCCTTCCTGTCTGCCCTGTCCCTGCCTTCCGGCCTCTTGTCGGCATTCTTGCTTACACTCCTGTAAACACCTACCTTTGCCTCTCCCTTCTCGGAACCCGACAATAAAAAGTACGGCGATACCTCAAGCACCTCACATATAACCAGTATCTTGTCCGAAACCGGGTTCGTTCCCTTCTTCTTCCAATCACTGATAGTACTCTCGGCTATCCCCGTTCTTTTAGAAAATTCCTTCTGTGTGTAACCCTTTTTGTTGATAAGATCGAATATCCTCTCACTTATAGTCATATTTACCCCGCTCCTTTATATGTGATAAACCAAAAGCTTATAAATATGATTATAACTTAATTTGTCAGATATTTCACTAAATTTCTTGTGATTATTCTATATAATTTGTATCTATTCAGAACAGCACATAAATTTTAAAATATGAACTGCCAAGTTTACTTGAGCAGGGCATATTTTATAAATTTATGTATTGGATGAATCCAAAACAGCGAAAAATACGAAGTATTTTGAGCCTGTTCTGAATAGATAATTGTAACTAATCCCTCTTAAAGATGTCCCTTGTATACACCTTCTCTTCAACATCGTCAAGCACCGGGTCGTAGCGATTTGCTATTATCGCATCACTCCTCTTTTTGAAGTCATCGATATTGTTAACGACCTCGCTTCCGAAGAAGGTGCTTCCATCCTCGAGTGTCGGCTCATACACGATAACAGTTGCTCCCTTTGCCTTGATACGCTTCATGATACCCTGTATGGAACTCTGACGGAAGTTGTCACTGTTACTCTTCATTGTCAGTCTGTAAACACCTATGATGACATGATGTTCATCATCCTTGCTGTAGGAGATGCTGTTGTTATAATCGTAATATCCCGCTTTGTTGAGCACCCGGTCCGCTATGAAATCCTTACGTGTCCTGTTCGACTCAACGATGGCCTGTATAAGGTTCTGCGGAACATCATTGTAGTTGGCAAGCAGCTGTTTGGTGTCCTTGGGAAGACAGTAGCCGCCGTAACCGAATGACGGATTGTTGTACTGGGTGCCTATCCTCGGATCAAGGCATACACCGTTGATGATATCCTGAGTATTGAGTCCCTTCGTCTCTGCATAGGTATCAAGCTCGTTGAAATATGATACCCTGAGGGCAAGATATGTATTCGCAAACAGCTTGACCGCTTCGGCCTCGGTCATTCCCATGAAAAGTACATCTATATCCTCTTTGAGAGCGCCCTGTGTGAGCAGTCCCGCAAACACCTTTGCAGCATTAACCAGCCTCTCATCATTCATATCTGTTCCGACGATTATCCTTGAAGGATAAAGATTGTCATACAATGCCCTGCTCTCCCTCAAGAACTCCGGCGAGAAGAGTATGTTGTCAGTATTGTATTTCTTTCTTATCGATTCGGTATAACCGACAGGGATGGTTGACTTGATCACCATTATCGCATCTTTATTGCATTCAACAACAAGCCTGATTACCGCTTCAACCGCAGATGTATCGAAGAAGTTCCTGTTCACGTCATAGTTGGTCGGAGTTGCGATTATAATGTAATCGGCGTTTTCATATGCCTCCCTGGCATCCAGAGTGGCCTTAAGATCAAGCTCCTTTGTACTAAGATATTCCTCGATCTCCTTATCTGCTATCGGAGATTTCCTCTTATTGATCAGCTCAATCTTCTCGGGAATGATATCCACCGCGGTCACATGATTGTTAACCGACAGCAGGGTCGCCATTGACATTCCAACATAACCCGTACCAGCTACCGCAATGTTATATTTCTTACTCATTTCTGTTCCTTTCTCAGAATGAAGAATAAACTCTCCATATTATACCTTAATCTGAAAAATACTGCAATCTTACCATAAAACAGCCCGGGATTCCTCCCGGGCTGTAAATTGTATATCTTTCAAGTGTCCAATGAGCTGTTTACTCATCTTTCATTTCGTTCCGATCCGGAATTACTTCCATACATCGTACTGTTTACGAAATTACTTCCATGCATCGTACTGCTTCTGGAACTCAGCGAGGATATCCTGATATCCTGCTTCGTCAAGAGCTGCCTGATATGCTTCGATGGTTGACTCAACGTCAGCTGAAGCGATACCGCCGTTCTCAAGAGCAAATCCGTATTCCTCGAATACGTTCTGACATGCTGTGAAGGCTGCCTCAACAGGTGTCTTGTCGAAACGGAAACCTGCTGCGGGTGATACCTCTGCACCGCCGTTGAAATCAGTGTACAGAGAAGCCTTGTCTGCAGGCTCGTTGTCAAGAGGTGTTACGATAGTAGCCGAAGCTGACTCCCACATAGAATGGTTATACTTTTCAGAAGTCTGGGTAACCTGACCCTTATCATTGTATGTGAAGTCCTCGCCCTCGATACCGAAGGTATAGATATCAGCAAGCTTGCTGTCTGTGTAAAGAAGTCCAAGGAAATCTATACAAGCCTGTGCCTGCTCGGGTGTTGAATTAGCTGTTACACAGTAGCATGAACCAAGTGCTGATGTTGAATGTGCCCATCTCTTGGTATAAGGCTGTAATGCGATAGGCTGGTTGTAACGGCTCTCAGCTTCCATGTTAACCGGAAGATCTGTCCACCATGTTACTGCCCAATCCTGTGACTGTGTTGTAGTATCGTTTGTTGTCTTGGTTACATCATCCTCTGAGAGATATCCCTTCTCAGCCCACTCAGCCATAAGAGTACAGAACTCAAGGTACTCAGGGGTAGTAATGGTATCAACCACTTCATTTGTCTTCTTGTCTACCGCAACCCAGTTAGATGTGCTGTCTGCTGTGAAGAAATCAAAGTTATCAATGTACCATCTGTAGAACATTGCTGTCTTCTGTGTAAGGTAAGGGTACTTAAGTCCTTTATTCTTGGCATCCTCAAGCATCGGCTCAAGATCCTTAAGGCTCTTAACCGAACTTACATCCCATCCGAACTCATCAACAAGTTCCTTACGGAAGATGAAGTCATATCCTTCAACATTGTCCTTGTATACGGGAACAAAATAGTTCTTGCCGTCATACTTTGTTGCTTCCCACTGTCCTTCGTCCATTGAATTGTAAAGATCGGTTCCCTTAAGAAGATCTGTAAGATCGTAAACCGCATTCTTGGGTACGAGGTCATTGGTACCGATCGTTGCTTCCCATGAAGCTGTCCAGAGAAGGTTGATCTCATTATTTGCAAGTGCCAGGTTAGCCTTCTCCTGATATTCACCTGAGCCTATATCTGTCAGGTTGATATGTACGTTGATCTTATCTGCGATATAGTCATTGATCGCATCCTCAACCTTCTTGTCCTGCTCTGTATCAGGATTTGCAAGGTTGAATGTACATCTGTACAGATTGATGTTAACCTTTCCGTCTGCTGTTGTAGCTTCTGCTGCGCCCGCATCTGCTGTGTCTGTCGCAGCCTCATCACCTGCGTCACCTGCATCTGCTGTATCTGCGGGTGCAGCTGCACCTGCATCTGCCGGAGCTGCTGCCGGCTGTCCGCCGCATGCTGCAAGACCTAATGCCATTGTTGCTGCGAGTGCTGTTGCCAGTACTCTTTTGATTACTCTGTTTTTCATTTTTTACCTCCCTTAATTCTTTGTTTCTATCCCTTAACCGATCCAACCGTAAGACCCTTAACGAAGTACTTCTGGAAGAACGGATAAACGATCATTATAGGTCCGATAACGACAATAACCGTAGCCATTGTTGCCGAGTACTGAGGTATGCTTCCTCCCATGGCCGCCCTTACCGAAGCAGGTACGTTGGAGTTGTTGAGAAGGAATTCAATACTCTTCTGTATATTTACAAGAAGAAGCTGAAGCGGCTTCTTACTGTCCGAAGTAATGTACAGTAATGCATTCTGCCAGTCATTCCAGTAGGCTGTTGCCATCATGAAACCTACGGCTGCGAGCGAAGGTTTAAGAAGCGGAAGTGTTATACCGAAGAATGTGTAATACTCACCAGCTCCGTCTATCTTGGCTGCCTCCATTAGCTCACCGGGAATGCTGTTGACTATGTATGTCCTCAATATGATGACATTCATCGTCGTGACCATAAGAGGAAGCACGAGCAGTGCATAACTGTCTTTTAAGTTATAATACGAAGTAAATACTATATAACCCGCAAGCTGACCGCCTGTAAATAGCATCGGGATAAGAAGATATACCGACAGGAACTTCGCCAGCCTGAAGCCCGGACGGCTGATCGCATAAGCGAACATACTCATTATCAGAAGTCCGAGCAGTGTTCCGATAACTGTAACCCCTATCGTTACCGCATAGGATCTCATGAGCTGAGTACCGTATCTTAATACCGCATTCATTCCGGCCATTGACCATTTCTCGGGGAAGAAGCTGAAACCGTTCTTCGCTATTGCCTTCTCATCCGTAAACGCCGCTATGAATACCAGCACAACGGGAAGTGCACAGAATAATGTATATAACAACAGGAAAAAACCAAGTATGTATTGTCCGACTCCCTTTTTTTCTCTTCTTGATGGAGCTAAATCAGCATCGTATCCTCTTGCCATTGTATTACCTCCGATTTATTAATCATTGTTTCGAATAATCATTAAGAAGCACAAAAAACCGTCTTCACATCACCTTAATATCAACTGTCCCGGTCAGAACAGAGCATTTTCGGGTTCGATCTTTTTAACCACCCAGTTCGCAAACAGCATCAGGAACAGACCTACAACCGACTGGAAGAACGAGGTAGCCGCCGTAAATCCGAAATTGGAGTTCTTAAAGATCGCATTCAAAACATAAGAGTCAATAACCTGCGTTGTATCATACAGCTGTCCGCTGTTTCTTGTAACCTGATAGAAAAGACCGGTATCGGATTTCATGATACTGCCGACCGAAAGAAGAAGCATTACGGTGATCATCGGGATAAGTGAAGGCAGGGTTATATGCCATATCTGCTGCCACTTGTTGGCTCCGTCGATCTCGGCCGCTTCATACAGGGCCGTGTCTATTCCGGCCAATACCGACATATACAGGACCGAACCGTATCCGACGCTGTTCCACATCTTAACGATAGTAAGTATGGTGGGCCATAAGTCCTTCCTTGTATAGAACCTTATTCCCATGTTGAATGTATTGTTAAGGATTCCCGTATCAGTACTGATAAAAGCATATACTATGAACTGAACTGCCGCATAAGAAATGAAAACAGGAATGATCATTATTGTCTGCATTGTCTTGGCTGCCCGTTTAAATACGAACTGATCAATGGCAATGGCAAGAACAACATTGAGGAAAGTTCCGAGTGCCGTAAAGATAAAGTAATACATAAGAGTATTCTTGGTCATGGAAATGAAAGTCTTCTTGGAAGCAATGAGGAACTTGAAATTGTCAAGTCCGCACCATGGACTCTTCCATATTCCGAGCGAGAAATTGTAATCCTTAAATGCCATCACAAGTCCGGCCATCGGCACATACATTATAAAGAATAAAACAAGTACAACAGGCAGTGCCATCACAACATGCGCTCTGTGCTTCCATGTGTTTTTCAGGAAATCCTTCATAGCTTGTCACCTCTTATGATTATTTGACATTCGTAACTATTAAATATTTACCGGTTACTCAACTTAAACGATTACGTAAAAATTCTACACCATTTTTTTTCTAATGGCAACACCTATAATATCTTTCTGTTACCATAAATGTTAATTTTGGCTAACCTGACTAACTTTACCTGATTAAATTTATTAAAATTTACCTAATTATCATCACATTTCTACCTTAACATCCGGCTCCGACATATGCAGAACGTACTCCACACCCTGTATCTCTTTATCTGTTGTTACCTTTATCACATTTCCGGTCCGTACGGCAGATATCCGGTTGGCCGATTCTCCCTTTACATTCACGAGATCGCAGGAAGCTGCCGCGCCGTCCTCAAGCTCGTAGATATGAACCTTTATATCTTTCGTATAGTCATAATCCGGTCTGTTATCAGTATTTCCTCTGACAAGCAGGGTATTCGGCCTTACATACAGCGGCATTGAGAAATAATCATAGGTATCACGGTAAAATCTTCCGCCCTCCCGCTTATCATCTGTAAGCAGATGCGTCCATGTCCCCTCGGGAATGTAGTAATCACTGACACCCTTTTCATTGAACACGGGAGCCACCAAAAGAGCTTCCCCAAGCATGTACTGCATATCAAGATATGAGCAGGCAGGATCATCCATGTATTCAAACACCATCGGCCGCATAACAGGGACACCGGTATTATGTGCCTTTACCGACATTGAATACAGGTATGGCATAAGCGTGCATTTAAGCTTTGTAAAAAACCTTACAACATCATTGCTCTCATCATCAAAAAGCCACGGAACGCGGTAGCTTCCCGAACCGTGAAGCCTTGAGTGTGTGGACATTAGTCCGAATGCCGCCCACCGCTTATACAGATCCGGTAAAGCGGTGTATTCAAATCCCGAAATATCATGGCTCCAGAATGAGAAGCCCGACATCGCAAACGACAATCCTCCGCGAAGTGTCTCTGCCATCGATGCATAACTTGCGGAGCAGTCACCACCCCAGTGAACCGGGAACTGCTGACCGCCTGCCGTTGCGGAACGGGCAAACAGTACGGCTTCTCCCTCGCCCTTTACTTCCTTAATAGTGTTAAACACTGCCTGATTGTATAAGAATGTATAATAATTGTGCATCGAATGCGGATCGGCTCCGTTGTGGTAAACGACATCAACAGGTATTCGCTCCGCAAAATCAGTCTTCACGCAGTCCACTCCTTTGGCAAGCAGGCCTCGTATCTTGTCCGTATACCACTTAACCGCTGCGGGATTGGTGAAATCGACAATTGCCATACCGCACTGCCATGCATCAACCTGCTTAACACCCTTACCGTCCGCACGCATGAGAAAGTATCCGCCTTCAACTCCTTCACGGAAAGTCCTGTTTCCCTGAGCAATATACGGATTTATCCAGCAGCATATCTTCAGTCCTTTGTCATGATATCGCTTAAGCATTCCCTCAACATCAGGGAATACCCTTTCATCCCATTCAAAATCACACCAATGGAATTCCTTCATCCAGAAACAGTCAAAATGGAATACTGATAAAGGAATATCCCTGTCACTCATCCCCTGAATAAAAGAACTTGTTGTTTCCTCATTGTAATTGGTGGTAAAGGATGTGGACAGCCACAGTCCGAATGACCATGCCGGAGGCAGGGCGGGACGGCCTGTAAGCTGTGTATATTCAGTCATGATATCTGCCGGCTTCGGGCCGTAGATAAAGTAGTATCTCAGTTCCTCACCGGGTACACTTATACCAACAAATTCCACCTTCTCACTACCAACCTCGAACTCAACATTGTCCGTATGGTCTACAAAAATTCCGTACCCTTTATTGGACACATAGAAAGGAATGGATTTATATGCTATCTGCGAAGCGGTTCCACCGTCCTCATTCCATGTCTCAACGGTCTGTCCGTTCTTAACAAAGGGAGCGAAGCGTTCACCGAAACCGTATATACATTCTCCGGGACGGATGGACAACTCAGTCACCATATGGTTGTTTCCTTCTTCCCTCATGTACTCATCACCGGGAAGCATCGAACCTCTCTTTCTGTCCATCATGATATAAGAAAGATTCCTGAAACCGCATCTTGTGATCACCTCACCGCCTGACATAAAACTGTATGAGAAATCCTTTCTGTCAACAACAACCGAAACATCCCCCGTCGTCAGCACAGCCTTGTCATCATCTATCCTTACACTGTATTCCACAGGATTTATATTAAGTGAATATCTGGCTTCACGAGAATCGTATGCCTCATAATGCCATGATCTTACAGATATAACATTCTTTCCCGCTACCGTAAAATCAATGGTGATAACCGGCAGGTTGAGTGTATCACCCCTGCTCGTTATCTTCTTAACAGGTGCAACAACCCGCATGCCGTTCTCTATCTCTTCTATAAAATATGCATCCGATGCATAATGAATGGAAGCTCTTTCACTTGTAACCCAGAATCCTTCAGTGTAACGCATTGTTCATCCTTTCCTGTCTTATGTACTAACCTGATCAGAACAGTTACAATTTACTTAAATTAATTTAAACTTTCTTAATCGTTTAAGCTAAATTTACAGCATTTCCAGTATATTTGCAACTCTTTTATAAAAATTTTACAATAAAAATGTCATTCCAATAATCAGAATGACATTTTATCTGAGGTAATTGCCTGTTTTGAATCACTTCATGTTCTATCTTAATTATATATTTAGCTTACTTAAGTTTAAACAGTGTTCCGATTATGCCACGTCCGAGTGAAGCACCGACATTACCGCCGACCTTCTTACCGAAGGAACCGCCGACCGACTTGCCAAGGGCATTTCCAACCTCACGTCCGAGAGTACCCGCCGTAGAACTCGCCACACTCTTTGCAGCATTCTTAACTGCATTCTTCTTGGCTGCCTCTGCTTTTTCAGCCGCTCTTTTTTCCGCTTCCTCTGCCTTAAGCTTAGCTGCTTCTTCTCTTGCTTTCTCTCTCTCGGCTGCCTTTGCTGCCGCAGCCTCTTCACGCTCCTTCTGCCTCTGAGCTGCAGCTTCCTCTTTTTCCTTCTGCTTTCTTTCAGCTTCTTCTTCCTTTTCCCTCTTCTTACGTTCGGCCTCTTCTTCCTTAAGCCTCTGTTTCTCCTCCTCTGCGGCACGAAGTTCATCTTCCCTGGCTATCTGCATTCTCTGCAGGAACTCATATGCCGAATCCCTGTCAACCATATCACGGTATTTCGGATTAAGATAACAGGTGTCTATCTTCTCTCTTCTGACCTCATCCTCAAGTGCACCCATCTTACTCTGCGGAGGAAGTATCCTGCACTGTTTGACTATGGTAGGAATACCTTCCTCATCAAGTACAGATACAAGAGCCTCACCAATTCCCAGCTGGGTCAGGACCTCATATGTGTCAAATTCGGGGTTCTCCCTGAAGGACTGGGCAGCTGCCCTGCATGCTTTCTGCTCTGACGGGGTGTATGCATGAAGTGCATGCTGTACCTTGGTCCCAAGCTGTGCAAGTACACCGTCAGGTATATCCTTGGGACTCTGTGTGATAAAGAATATCCCCACACCCTTGGATCTTATGAGCTTAACCACCTGCTCGATCTTGTCCATCAAAGTCTTCGATGCTGAATCGAATAACATGTGTGCTTCATCAAAGAAGAATACCATCCTCGGTTTCTCAAGATCTCCCGCTTCAGGAAGTGTCTCAAACAGCTCGGACAGCATCCAAAGAAGGAAAGTAGAATACATATTGGGATTGTTTATGAGCTTCTGGCAATCGAGAACCTGTATCATTCCCTTACCTTCGGCACTTACCGTCAGCCAGTCCCTTATATCAAGTGCAGGTTCGCCGAAGAACTTATCGGCTCCCTCTGCTTCGAGCGCCATTACAGATCTCATTATTACTCCGAGACTCTGTGAGGAAATATTGCCGTATCTGGAACTAAGTTCCTTTGCATTCTCACTGACATACTGGAGCATTGCACGAAGATCCTTCGTATCTATCAGAAGCATGTTCTGATCTTCCTCAAGCATATCATCTGCTATCCTGAATACTACTGTCAGGATATCTGTCTGGGTATCGTTAAGACCAAGTATTCTTCCAAGGAGCAACGGGCCCATCTCGGTTATCGTAGTGCGGAGCGGAAGTCCGTTCTGAGCATATACATCCCAGAAATTCGTTGGATAGGCCTGATATCTAAAGCCTTCCTCATTAAGTCCGAACCGTTCGATCCGGGCATTCATATCCTCACTTTCAACACCGGGCTTACACATGGCGGCCAGATCGCCCTTAACATCCGCAAGGAAAACAGGTACTCCGAGATCGCTGAACGACTCGGCCAAGACCTTAAGCGTCACTGTCTTACCTGTTCCGGTAGCGCCCGCTATCATACCATGCCTGTTGACCATCTTAGGATAAATAAATACCTTTTCATCACCCGACTTGCCTATCCATATTTTCTGCTCGTTGTACATCATATACCTCCGTATCATTAATTGATCTCTGATCAGTCTGTAAGTGTTAATACCCAATAGGTACATCCGTTAACAGTAACCGTTCCAACACCGGCATGTGTGTATTCGCCATTAGTCATACACCTGTTATGTGAAGGTGACATCGACCATGCCGATACAACCTGCTCGGGACTGTCCATATAACATGCAAGGTTCTCTCCGGCACAATTGTAGTTAACCTTGTTCTGCGAAAGTATTGTCACCCAGTTCTTTCCGCCCGCTCTTGTATGTGAATAGTTTGATGAAGCTTCCCTAGCCCTTAACGATGCAACATAGTTAAGATCTTCTTTCAGGGACAATTCACCTACTCCTGCCTTCCTTCGTTTCTCATTTACTGCATTGAGCAGCCTGTTTATTTTATCAGTAACACCTGTATTGTTTCTTGTCTGTGATGATGTTACTGCAGGAACAGCCGTCTGACTTCCCGATTGTTTAGCAGATACAGATGCGGTGTTGTCGGCCGTGCTGTCCGCCTTAACTGTCGATGCAGCCTTGTTCACTTTCGCAGTTGCAGATGTATCAACCGACTGTGTCCTGATCGCTGTTTCGTTTTTATTTGCCGTTACTGCTTTGGAAGCTGCTGCGGATGTATTATCTGATGATGTCTGTTTCTTTATCTTATCACCGGCTGCGGAAGCTCCCGTATCAGTTAAACTGTAATGTACCGTAGGATCGGAAATAAGAGCGGGCCGGCTGTCTGACGGATCCGTCTGTAAAATATCATCTGAATATCCGGGTTCATCGGCCAGTACAACGTTGCTTCCATAATATGCAGTATTTTCCAAAAGTATGTCCTGTTGTGCATTACCGATATCACTGTTACCGTCGTCAAGAAATATATCATTGTTTACGGATGTATCAATAAGGAAATCCTCTGAAAAGGCAACCTCATCTCTTCCTATATTATAATCCGAAATCAAAATGTTAGTGTTATCGACCAGAAGCTCTTCAGCATATGTCTTAGATACGGGTGTAAAAGTGAATGCAACGCAGGCGGCTGCGATCATAGATAATTTAAGTGTCTTATTCATTTGTGTCTCCCTTCTTTAAGTAC
>JAEEGF011472577.1_pt1 | contig 11592 bp, 12 predicted proteins | sample 9134171 | NCBI WGS metagenome assembly JAEEGF01 (sample SAMN16246542, study PRJNA631951) | gut metagenome | biome: gut microbiome; feature: rumen; material: AP-attached | host: Bos | place: Iran: Karaj | collected 2018-10 | reverse complement strand
ATATATTAACTAAAACCAACAACTGGTTTTGTCCCTATTATTTTTCTGAAGTATTGATGATATCTGCTCATGGTTTGCCACATTTTTGGCCTTTTCTCCGTCCACAAGCAATAAAGAAAGGCGTTTGCCATTCGTTTGATTGCTTATTATCTTGGAGGCTCTGGTAAACCTTGACACTATAAGCACGAATTAGTTCACGCCCTAAAACGCGAACCTTCCGCTATCTTATTCTCGTGTCGAAAATTTACCAGATTTCCCAAGAGAGAACAAGAGCGTAAAGCCCTTTATTATGTCTTTATTTGCCTACAAAAGTAATATTTTTTTGTTTTCCAACGCTCAAATTCAATAAAAAACCATTATTTCTCCGTCCTCAAAACCTCTATTTCACCTTTTCAGCGAAATGCTTATGAGTTAGATAAGAAAACCACGGTTCCTGAGCCTATGGTCCCTGAGGCCCATCGAAGACGGTGTGACAGCCCTACAAGCTGTTACCGCTGCCATTTCTTTGGCCCGCCAAAACGGACATTGATGCCGAAACGGTGATAGGATTTTGGGGTTCTTTCTGTATAGTAATTAACAGCCTTTTTGTTGAGGTTGTCGTAACCCAATTCATAAAACAGGCCAAAATACCTTGAGGGATTGATGGCCAAGCCAACACTGCCTCCGATGAGGAAATTGTTGAAGGTATGCTTAGAATTGGCATCATATTCTGGGATATACTGGTCCCACACCGTCCTCATGCCCAATTCGCCACGACAATACACGTCGACGAAATAAAAGTTGGGAAGCAAAAGGGCCATAGGATGCAGCTCCGCATCGATGCCATAATGAAAGTAATGCTGGATGAGTTTCCCTTCATAGACAACTGGATGGTATATGGAATCAGTGCCTTCTATAGTCCAGCCACCACCAACAAACACTAAGCTTTCATCTCTGCCATAGCTGCCGAAAACGCCCGCCAAGCACCAGTTGGTGATACCGTAGCTTACCCCAACACGAAAGTCGGGATAGTTGAAGGAAGGATGTATTTGCTGCAATCTGGAATAGCTTGCATCGATTTTGAAATTACCCTCGTTGAAAGGCTTGGTTTGGCTCTGCGCAAAGGTAACGCAGGCCAAGAGAAGAAACGTTAAAAGAAAAATCCTGTTTTTCATGACGAATGCTATTATGTTGTTTGTGATAATATATTCGGAGGAATAACGACAGGCCTTGGGTTTTATTGCATTCACTCTGTAACCGCCATCAGCAGGAGCGCAAGCAGAGTGTAAGATTATGTTGCTTTCATATTCTTTAGGTCTTGAGATTTCTAACGTTTCAGTATCTTATCCACAAACGATTTTCCGTCCTCTAAAATGACGCGCATTGTATAGGTTCCGCTGGGCAGACCTTCCACATCGATGCTTTCCATGCTGTCGCGCTGTATGCGTAATAAACGGCCTTGCAGGTCGTGAAGTTCTATTTGCTTGGGTGTAACATCGGGAGAAAATTGCAGGTGAAGCTTGTCTTGCACGGGGTTGGGATAGTAGACGTAGGGACGGATAAAGTCTTGGTTCTCGTCAACATCCCACAATTCATCCTTGATGATGACTACGGAAATGCCTCCAGGGTTTTGTCCGTATCGATAAGAGCCGATGGCCACATTTCCATCGTGCAAAAGAGTCATGCAGGTGGCCCAATGAAACATGTCAGGCTCAAGGAAATAGCGTGTCCACCGAAGATTCAAATCCGCATCAAAGCAAGCAAGAGCCAACTGATTGGGGCTACCTGTGCCTGTCATAAAGCCATAATAGATTGTATCGGGAGCGGCTACAATGGTTTGGATAGGAGCAATGCTATTAAAAGGTGGTTCTTCCTCAAACCATTTCATTTTCAACAGATTGAATTGGTTGTCAAACATCGTCAAAGCCGTACATTCGTGGGTGTAATTCATTTTGTATCGTGAAGCCAACAGGTGTGTCGAATTATCAAAGGGGACGATGTGCTCTTGCAATCCACCCGAAAACCAACTGTAACTGTCAGTTTTGTAATACAAATGTTCATCCGTCACTTGAAACAGGGAATCAATAAAATAAGCCTGCAATCCTCCATTGTTAGAAATTTTCCAACCCAAATAATAGTAAGTCAACGGCGATTCACAAAACACATTGGTATGTTGGGATTGTATCAACAAACCCGATGAAGCCATTTCTTCCACCATCCTATGATGTTTTATCGTCCCGTCTATTCCGATACGAAGCATGTAGAATTTCTGCTGGCACCAATACGAGGCGATGATATCACCATAAGGATCGATAAACAGGTCTGACGAAGTAATAACATAATCATAAAGGAAGTCGGTGATTGGTACCTCAAGTTCGCTCAAAATGTTCAAGTCCTTGTCGATAGTTGTAAGTTTCAGATAGGTTGTACTGTCGCACTCCTGTTGTTCGACACGGCCATAGATGTATCTCTTTTTATCATTTGGAAAAGGTTCAAAAAGCGTTCTAAATGGGACATTGTCGGAAGCGATGAACAAGGAATCCAACAGCTCACCTTCCAATGACACCTTATAAAACATGTTACCGAGGTCGATGCCGTATGCAAAGGATTCAAAAAGTGGACATTCCACAAGAAGTGTGTTGTCGTTTGCTTCCACGATGTTGTGGATGTTGAAGTATAGGCCATTCTCGTGCCAGAATTCGGTGACGATTTCTTGGGCTTGGCCAAATGTTGCTGTCATCAGCAAGGAGAAAAGTAATGTGGCTTTTTTCATGGTAATGGGATTTTAGCGTTAACGGCTCAAAAGTATAGAAAAAAAGCACGATTTTTTCAAGAGGAAGTCCAAAGTATTGATTTTTCCCGGTCAGAAAAACACAATTATTTGGAAAACAAAATGTTGAAAATTGTCAAAGTATTGGTTTTTCTTCATGCAATGAGGTCGGAAAAGGCTTCCAATCCTGACTTTTTGCGGATGTTGGTGCGGTATTTTGTGATTGTATTGGCACTCAAATTGAGGAGTTGGGCCACTTCCTTCACACGGAAGCCGAGTAGGGAAAGGATAGCCACCTTGCATTCAGCTTCGTTCAGTTCGGGATAGGTTGCTTTCAGTTTTTCCATGGCTTGCGGATAACTCGTCTCAAATTCTGCAAGAATGCGTTCTGCGGCTTTATCTGATTTGAAAAGAGCTATGGCCCGTTGTTGCATGGTCTGCAAGGAGTGTTGCGAATGCTGCTCCAATTCCGATTGCAACCGTTGGATGGTATCTTGGAATTTTAACGCCTCGATTTCCTTCTCCTTCCGATAGTGGTATGCTAGCCAAAGAGCAATTGTGAGGGCTGCTAGGGTCAAGGCAAGCAACGTATAAAGTCGTAGGCGCTTGGCTTGTTGATTGGATTGCAACTGCATCATTTCCAACTTCTTCTCGTATTCATTCTTTACCTTTTCCACAGCCTTAGGTGCATCTTTCAAGGCATTTTGCATTTCAACATATCGTTTGGCATAGTACAAAGCCTTCTTTGAATCCCCCAAAGCCTCATTTGATTTGTAAAGCCTATAATACAACAATGAGTTTTCATCGTTTGGAACAATTTGAAAGTGCCGCTCTGTTAGGAAATCTATCTGTTTTTCAGAATAATAGACGCACGAATCAAATTGCCTAAAATTGTAATAGGCATTGCTCAATTGGGAATAAAACCCATCCTTATACCTGAACATCGGTTCTTCATACATTGCCAAGCCTTGCTGACACTCCGAAATTGATTGTCGAAGCAAGCGTTGACCATCTTCCTCTGTTTCAAATTGTTGGTTCCTAAACAAGTGTTCATAGAACATGGACATGTAGAAATGGTAACAAATGCATAGTTCTTTCTCATTGGCTTTTTCGGCAGCATCCAATCCAATGCGATAATACATTAGGCAACTATCGTATTCTGTTTTTGCCAAATATGCATTTCCCAACATATAAGCTGAATGGGCAAGCATGACATATTTCTGTTTTTCAGCGAAATAACTTTCGGCTATTTTCAGGTGACGAAAACCTTCTTCAATATAATCGGCATCCAAATAGGTCATGCCCAACCTCCAATGAAGTCTGTGTTTGTAGGTCTCAAGCCAATCTTGTTCCGTGGTTGGTTTGGGACAAAATCGGATGAAACGCTCGTCAACATTATTGCATTGGTCAACGCTCTCCACGGCCTTTTGCAGCCAATCGAGTTTGTATTGATCGCCTTTGCCCGTTTTGAAGGCAATCCTCGAAAGTGCCTCGCAAGTCCGTGCTTCAAAATACTTGTCTTTTCCGCCAACAAAATAGTTTTCAGCCACTTGCAACAAGCTGTCGGTTTCGTCATCGTATTTGAAAAATGCGTCGTAAACGCAGACCTTCAACAGGCAGTAATGAGCCCGTTCTTTTTCGGAGAGCATGTCAAGATTCAGTGTGTCAATAATTTGCAGAACGCTATCGGGCTTTTGGCCAAAATAGCCTTCCACCTGATAAAGCACATCCTCTTGTAGACTCGGAACTATTGGTTTTTTGCATGAGACTAGAACCAGAACTAACAAAACTGATATCGGCATAACTCTTTTCATGTTTGCAAAGATACGAAAAGGTTATAAATTGTTTTGTCAAAGTTTCAAAAATCAGGCCGTTCTCACATGGGGCTGTTGATGGTTGCCAGTTCAGGCGACACTTTGAAAGTGTCCCCGCCAAGGAGTTCCGCACCTCGCCGAAGCGCTCCTCGTCATGTTTGTCCCGTCAGCCACATTTATTGTCGAAAGACAGTGTTACAGCCCTACAAGCTGTTACCGCTGCCATTTCTTTGGCCCGCCAAAGCGGATGTTGAAACCACCCAACAGATAGGTGTCCGCCTTGTGGTTGATTCCGTATTCGAGATAGAATCCAAAATGGCGGGACAGATTGAGTTCTGCGCCTGCCCCAATCTGTACCAATGGACTGATTCGTGTCGGCCAGCTTTGCGTTGAAATGGTGGCGGAAACGCCTATCAGTCCCGCTGCGTACAGGTCAATCAGTGAAAATTCAGGCCAAAATGCGGAAAACAAATGCGCTTTGGCCTCCTGCCCGACATAGCATTGGATTGTAGGCAAATGGACATCATACCCTCCTTCCTCGGCAGATCGCCAGAAATGACTGGCATAACACGCATCCAAAGCCACGCCCAATTCCAGCCAGTCGCTGTAGCCATACATCACTTGGATATTGCCACCCTTTAATTGCCCTGTCATACCTAAACGTTCCATGCGTCGATAAGGGATGAAAGCAACCTTGCTGTATGACATGGACAAAGACATTTGGTTTCGGATATAAGGCAACTGATTATCGACAGGTTTTTGCCCGAAAGCACAAGTTGAAGTCCATACCAACAAAACAAAAAGAAAACACTTGACACAAGTTTTCATTCCCAATTAAGTTTGCTTTCCTTTCAGGCCTTTCAACGGCTTTGTTTCAGAGATATTGCGTGGTTATTTGTTTTTGACCCTTTTTTTCGGGCTGCCGAAACGGATGTTAAGACCGAAACGATTCATTCCTTTGCTTCTTTTATTATTTTGAAACTCTGTGTTTACATTGTCGTAATCCCTTTCATAATAAATGCCGACATGCCTTAATGGATATAATGCAAGCCCAATCCCCATTCCATAAAGAAACTTGTTTTCTTTAGGCCAATAATCCGAACTATAGGAAAACGCTCCAATGCAACCGTTCAAATAAACATCGAATCGTATTAAGTTTGGAAAGAATATGGACAAGGGATGGAATTGGGCATTTATGCCATATTTCAAGAAAATGTCACGGCAGTTTCCATCGAACAGAAGGACACCATTGTTTCCATATACACCTAATCCATATTTGCATGTCCCTCCATTGACAAAAATGCCTGCGCTCATCCATCGGCAAATAGAATAATCTACTCCCAAACCGATGCATCTGTAGTCGAGGTCAAGATTGTTGGAGTATTGCTGCTTCCCATACCACATCTTCAAATTCCAAGGTGTTGGGACCGCAGTAGCACTCTGGGCGAAGAACATGTTTTGCCATGATAACAAAACAAGAAGAACTAATGACTTAACGAATTTCATGAAATCGATGATTGATTAGAACTACCTACAATATATTTATTTCCCCAGCAAGTCATTGATAACAACCGAGGCGCAAAAGATGCCGAAAGTGGCGGGGAGATAAGAAATGGTGCCCACATTGGAGACCTTGTTCTGCTCATCAACGCCATCGGTAATAATGGCCGAAGCATCGACAGGCTCAGGCGAGAAGACTACCTTGATGCCGTCGAAAACGCCCAAACGGTGTAGGCGCTTGCGGATGTAGAAGGCCAAACGGCAGTGGTTGGACTTCGAGATGTCGCAGATTTCCACCCGCTCGGGATGGAACTTGCCACCCGCACCCATGCTGCTCACGATGCGCTGGTTGTTTTGCTTGGCGTAATAGAGCAGAAACACCTTTGGTGCCACCGTGTCGATGGCATCCACCACATAGTCAAAGGGTTGCGCCATTAGGTCGATAATGGCTTGGTCTTTCAGATATTGGTTGAGGACGGTCAGCTCAATTTCAGGGTTGATGTCGCGCAAGCGCTCGGCCATCACCTCGGCTTTGGGGCGACCGATGGTGCTTTCCAAAGCCAAAAGCTGCCGGTTGCGGTTGGTCACATTCACCACGTCGCCGTCCACGAGGGTCATGCGGCCAACGCCTGCACGGGCGAGTTGTTCGGCGGCATACGCGCCCACGCCACCCAAGCCCACCACAAGCACGTGCTTGGATTTCAGTGTGTTGATGCCATCATCGCCGATTAATAGGCGGGTTCTGTCTTGCCAGTGTTCCATTGTGATTTTATTAGACGCGAGACTACGGGACACGAGACTGCGGGACTATCCTCACGCTCCTTGCCGTCATTGCGGGCGAAGACCCGCAATCTCCTGAACGATGGGGATTCATCTTCGCGCTTGAGAGATAGCGGATCAATTCCGCTATGAGAATCAAGGCTCGGTGTAGTGTTTCTCGGTCTCATGTCTCGTGTTCAAATATTCGTGCAAAGTTAGCAAAGATTTGTTTTTGTAAAGTAACAATGTCGGTTTCCAATAGTTTTGCTGCGGGTTCGTAGACCTTTTCTATGCCGATTTTCGCCATGTCGGTTTCGAAAAAGAGATAGTTTAAATCGATGGTTTTTAACGAGTTGTAAATTTTCCTGTCGAGGTGCAGCAGACTCTCGCCGACGGAGAGAAAAATCCCCTGTCGGGTGAGTTGGGCGGCATCTTGCGCTGTGCCGTTGAAGCCATGCACAATCCAAGGTTGCTTCGCACGATGCTTTTTCCGCAAGGCGATGATTTCATTGTGGCTCCTTGCATCATGAAGAATCATCGGCTTTTTCAGGTTTTCCGAGAGTACAATCTGTCGCTCGAAAACCTTCATCTGTCGCTCGAAATCAGCATGAAACTTGTCCAACCCCGCCTCGCCGAGGGCAAGCACGTTGGGCGATTGAAGCTGCTTTTTCAGAAGTTGCAATGATTTTTCCTCCTGAAAATCAGCGGAATCCAATGCCCACGGATGAATGCCATAACTGTAATAGCCATGCTCAGGGCAAGGTGCCTCCAATTCCAAGTTGACGATTTGAATTAGATTGTTATTTGGGTTGGCATTGTGGGTGTGTATGTTGATAAAACAAGATGTCATAGTGTGGGCAAAAATAGGAAAACTATGGCAGTTTTGGAAAATTTCATAAAAAGCAAACATGTTGTGGGTAGTTTTCAAGATAATATTGTTAATTTTGCCACAAAATTATTGACATAATGTCAAAACGAACTCTGGATATTATCGAATATACAATAGCGTTGGTGAATGAATTTGCCAAGCGTTTTGGCCTTTCGGAAGCTGATTCTTTCAGGTATATTGACCGTTACAATGGAATGAAGTTGATAGAGCAATGCTATGGCATTATGCACACACTCTCGTTTGCCGAAAGTGTTGACGGCATGGCCTCGTATTGCAGAAGAAACGGAGGAACATTGTAATGCTATTGTATCATGGTTCAAATATGATGATAGAGGAGATTGACCTTGCAAAATCTCGACCTTGCAAGGACTTTGGCAAAGCCTTTTACCTTTCAGAAGATGTAGAACAAGCAAGGGAAATGGCCAAGTTTAAGGTATTGACGGGTGGAGGAAAAGTATGTATCACCGCTTTTGATTTTGACGAGCAAGATTTAAGTGTGTTGAAAATCAAGCGTTTCGAGAGATATACTGAAGAATGGGCAGAGTTTGTTTACAACAACCGCGACGAGAAGCAGGATTTCTGTCATGACTTCGACTTGGTGTATGGACCGATTGCCAACGACACGGTTGGTGTCCAGATTCGTGACTTGAGGGAAAGGAAGATTTCTTTTAAGGTCTTTCTCAAAAACCTTGAGTATTACAAAGGTATCACCTTTCAATATGCGTTTTGTACGCCTTTGGCCATCTCAAAACTGAAGAAAGCATGAATGTAACGCCAGCAGAATTTAGGTATTTAAAAGAAACCTTGTCGAAAGACTTGATTGCATTACTGATGGAGCGCAGGAGTATGAGTTTGGAGGATGCTTTCAGATGCTATTATGAGTCTACGACTTTCCAAAAGATAGCCAACCCAGAAACGGGATTGTATTACCAAAGCCCAGGCTATGTGTACTCATATTTAGAAGAGGAAATTTGTACTGAAAGTTGAAAATCTGCCTTATCCAATGCCCACGGATGAATGCCGTAACTGTAATAACCTTGTTTGGGACAAACTTGCTCCAAGTCAAGGTTGATGATTTGAATCAAGTCGATACCAACCTTTGTAGTGTGCGTGTGTATATCGATATATTTCAGCATCATAACAAGTCAAACTCACTACTCAAAACCTAAATCCAACACCAGCCATAATCATATAGCCAAATTCATTGACTAGCCCAGAAAACCGTTGAAAGGGTTCTGGCATTATTTTTTCATCTTTTCCGATTACTTCTGTAGCATTGAACCCGATTTTTTCAAAAAGATACAAAGACTTCCAGATGTCCACACTGAATCCTAAACCAATCGTGTTCTGCAACCAAAGAAATGGGCCGAAAGACACCAAATACTCTTCCAACGGAATGAACGTCCCGTCGTTGACGTTAATAGTCCATGTGTAGCCGTGGTTTCTTGTGGTTGAATAAGCGGCCTGAAGCTCATAAAACACAAAGGGTTGCAAATGCTCAAGCTGGGGAAGGAAATACCAGTTGTAGCCCAATTGCAACCCAAAATGTTGCGCAAAATTGGAGGCGTACATCCTTCTATAATAAACACTTTCCTGGTCGTCCGGCATGGCCAAGTTGTTGATATGGATACGAAGTCCGACCTCAATTTCGTGAGTCTGGCGAAAAGCTCTTGAGTAGCCGACAATCAAGCTCTCCCGAAGTGTTGATGTGTTGTAACTAACTTTTGCCGCGTTTTGGGCAAACGAACAATAAGCCGCCAACAAGAAAATGAACAATGCAATTGCTTTTTTTGACATGGTTTTAGAGATTCGTTCAAGTACTTTTCATGAATTGCAAACGGGAAGCGGAAAGATTTATTATTTTTGCGGCGGCTTGAAAACAGGTCTATGGGATTGAATAAATCAACGCTCACGGGGCACCTCGCCTGCTTTGGTGCCTACTGCATCTTTGGGTTCAACATCGTTTGTTGCAAGAACATCTCCAACGCCAACGTGTTGACCCCCATGGACTTGTTGTGCTTTCGGGCAACGGGTGCCACGCTGTTGTTTTGGCTGCTTTCACTCTTTATGCCCAAAGAAAAGGTACCGCTGAATGACTTGTGGAAGATTTTTATAGCCTCTATGTTGGGCCTATTCCTCACCCAATGGAGTTTCCTGAAAGCCATCACCATGACGACCTCCATTGACACAAGCATCACCAACACTTGCACCCCCATTCTGACCATGATTGTGGCCGCCATCGTCTTGAAGGAGCCTATTACTTTCAAGAAAGTGGGGGGCATTTTGGTGAGTCTGGCAGGTGTTTTGATCTTGGTTTTCAACTCGGTGGGACTGGGTGGCGGCGCTTCCGAATCCAAGCCTTTGGGCATCGTCCTTGTGGTCGTCAACGGCCTGACCTTCGCCCTCTACCTCGGCATTTTCCGTCCGCTCATCTCGAAATACAATGTGGTCACTTTCATGAAGTGGATGTTTTTGTTTACCATGCTGGTGACGGTGCCCTTCAACGTCAAAAACCTGATACACATACCTTTCGGACAGATAGAGAGCCACGTGGCGTGGCAAATCGCTTTTGTGGTTTTCTTCGCCACTTTCGTTGCCTATTTCCTCATCCCCATCGGGCAGAAACGCCTGCGACCCACTTTGGTCAGCATGTACAACTACGTGCAGCCCATCATCGCCACCATCATCAGCATCATCATCGGCTTGGACCATTTCACTTGGAAGAAAGGCATAGCTATGGTGCTGGTCTTCACGGGTGTCTGGATTGTTAGCCAGAGTAGGGCGGCAGTACCACAGAACGAGAAATAAAAGCTGTCTTTATTGCTGGAAACAAGGCTTGGCTTAAACGCTCATTGTGAGATTTCTTTGACGAAACTCATAAACAAGGGGTGCGGATGAAGTACAGTGCTGGAATATTCGGGATGGAACTGGGTGCCGATGAACCAACGGTGGCTGGGAATTTCAACGATTTCGACTAAATCGCTCTCGGGGTTAGTTCCGACGCACTTCATGCCGTTTTTCTCGTATTCGTCTTTGTATTTGTTATTGAACTCGTAACGGTGGCGATGCCGTTCGCTGATTTGCGGTGTGCCGTAAATCTCGGCCACGCGACTGCCTTCACGAAGCTCACAGTTGTATGCACCCAAACGCATGGTGCCGCCCATGTTGACGATAGTCTTCTGTTCCTCCATCATGTCGATGACATTATGTGGGGTGTTGGTGTCCATCTCGCTCGAGTTGGCGTCTTTGTAACCCAACACGTTGCGCGCGAATTCGATAACCATCATCTGCATGCCAAGGCATACGCCAAAAGCAGGCAGATTGTGGGTGCGTGCATATTCCACGGCGACGATTTTTCCTTCGATGCCGCGCTGGCCGAAACCAGGACAGACCAAAATGCCCGCCACGCCCGAGAGCTGTTCTGCGACATTTTCCTTGGTGATGTTCTCGCTGTTGATGAAGTCAATCTTCACCTTCACGTGGTTGTAGATGCCCGCCAAAATCAGGCTTTCGCGGATGCTTTTATAGGCATCTTGGAGGTCGTATTTGCCCACCAATCCGACATGCACCTCCTTGGTGGCGGTGCGTTGCAGCTCCAGGAAACGGTGCCAGCCTTCCATCTTGGGTGTCTCGCCCACCGGCACGCCGAACTTACGCAACAAAGCAGCATCAAGGCCTTGGTTCTGCATGTTGACGGGTACGTCGTAGATACTCGGCAGGTCTTCGCTCTGCACCACGCATTCGAGGTCGACGTTGCAGAAAGAAGCTACCTTCTGGCGGACACCGTCGGAGAGGTGCTTCTCGGTGCGCAGCACAAGCACGTCGGGCTGGATACCAGCACTTTGTAGTTCCTTTACGGAATGTTGCGTGGGCTTGGTCTT
>JAEEGF011418437.1_pt1 | contig 11593 bp, 8 predicted proteins | sample 9134171 | NCBI WGS metagenome assembly JAEEGF01 (sample SAMN16246542, study PRJNA631951) | gut metagenome | biome: gut microbiome; feature: rumen; material: AP-attached | host: Bos | place: Iran: Karaj | collected 2018-10 | reverse complement strand
GGGGGCCTTATTTACCCTTGTTATGTACGCCGGGGCCTTTGTTCAGGGAGGCTATTTGGCTAAAAAATTCATGCCGGTAAGAGCTCAGTTGTCAATCCTTGGGGGAATTCTGGCAATCGGCCACGGAATTGCTCTTGGGCAGAATTTCCTTAAAAACCTTGATTTCTCAGTGGGATTTTTGATATCTCTTTTACTACTGATAGTTATGGTTCCGCTATTTATAACGTCTTTCCTGTTTATCAGGAAAAAGATGAAGCCAAAGACCTGGAAGAGATTGCAGCAAATGGCATATCTTTTCTATTTTCTGACATTTGCTCACATTCTTGTTTTCGAAATGCCAAAGGCGCTTCGCGGAGTTAAGGGCTATCCATTAAATGTATTCGTGTATTTTGTGGTGTTTGTAAGCTATCTTTTTTGCAGAATTTTCAGGGCTGTCTATAAGAATGCAAAAGAAATGATGGTAAGAGCGCAGGTAATTTCAACAGCTGCAGTTTTATTTGTTGCGATATCCGGTAGTTTATCCGCAGGACTTTTAAGGACTGGCAGCGACGAACCTGAAGTTTTGGGTGAGAAAAGAGAGGAAAGAGAGGAAAGCGAGGGTGTTTTTTATGGAGAAGGAATGGGCAACAATGGTAAGATTGGCGTTAATGTCACTGTTTTAAACGGAGAGATTACCGATATCGAGATAGTTAAGTTCCCGGATGACGCGGACTATTTTGATGTGGAAAAAGATGGCTCTAAGATGATTCAGCAGATGATCGAGAGCCAGAATCCGGAGGTTGACACGGTTTCCGGCGCAACATTTTCTTCAGAGGGACTTATCGATGCTGTAGGTGAAGCACTTAGGAATGCTGAGATCGGGGAGTAAACTCAAAAACGGCGTACTTCTGAATAGCTGAGGCAAAAAATGCAATGTTTATAGCAAAATGCTATAAAAAGTGCGTAGATAATGCACCAATTTAAAAATAGAATGTATAGTGTAGGATGATTTTTCTATGCTATACATTCTTTTTTTACATATTAAGGAAGGTGAAGACATGAGCAAAGAAAGTAAGTTTTTGAGCATAGCCATAGGTCTTTTACAGGGAAAATATCGGGAGGAAGGTAAGACAAACAAGAGTCTTGAGTCCATGGACGCCGACAGAATGGTCAGGTACGTTAACTATGTCAATGACAATCTGGTGGATAAGGAACACAGGAGAACCAATGAAGTGGACTATGCTGCCAAAAATGACCGCAACAGATTCCATGGAAATGGCATTGTTGATAGAAATGCTCCCCTGGGAAACCTCATGGTGGAGACTGTTTGTGGCGGCAAGGGAACACCTGCTCAGGTCAAGCTCTTTAAACTTCTGGAAAATGAAGATTTTGACAACTTCAACAGAGTTAATGGAAAGATCACCATGATCCGCGATATGACGGGCTTTGACGGATGTCTTTCAAGGAAGCTCCCGGTGGGACGATATGTTGTTGAAATATCCAAGGGCAGTGAGTGCGAGATCATAAAGGATTATCTTGAAATTGAGGCGGACAAATTCGTTACCAAAAAGTATGAGCTTATCCGCTTTGTGAATATGGAGGAGCAGGGCTGGATGGCAGGAGAACTCCACCATCACAGCATTTATTCAAGTCCTGTCTTCAGAGGCGATGATGATGTGGTGGAGACTCCGGAGCAGATAGCCAATTCCATGATGGCTATGGGCCTTGCCTACGGAGCCCTTTCCGATCACCACAATGTCCTCAACCACGAGGCCTGGCTGGCAGGTAAGAGACGCAATTTCGTGCCGATAATCTCCAAAGAGATTTCGACTTCCAACGGTCACGTCATGGCCATGGGAGTACACAAGGATGTTATTTACGCCATCCCGGAACCAGAGAACAGAACGGATGAGTATCTTAGAAGCGAGTTTGTACGTATAACAGATGAGATAAAAGAAAACGGAGGCCTGGCCCAGATCAACCATCCCAGGGACCTTCAGAAGGCAATTTCCTGGAATCCTGATTTTGAGGATATGCTGGATATTTTTGAGACCATGGAAATTTGGAATGGATCCAATCCGATGATGGCGGGCAGCACCAATGATGCAGCCTTTGATCTGTGGCTCAGATGCCTAAAGAGAGGTCTTTTCCTTCCTGCCACCACAGGAAGTGACACCCATAACATCTGTGCGGATGATTATCACATCCTTTTTGATGAGATCATGGATACCATGGATGCTATTGAGGCTCATGAGAAAGAACTTACGGAGAAATATCCTGAGGAGACCGACATCTGCCGTGAAATCTGCAGCGAGATATTGCCGATTCTCGAGAAATGGGCAGAGACCTGCCTTACCAGCGGGTGCGTCAGAACCTACGTTTTCTTTGATTCTGCGGAACCGAGAGAGGCGACCCATACCCAGCAAAATATATTAAGCAGCCTTCGCCGGGGCAACAGCTTTTTGACCAACGGGCCGATTCTGGTGACAAAGGTAAACGGTAAGATTCCGGGAAAGCGTGTCATGATAAGGAATTCGGAAGAAGAGCTGAATATAGATATACAGCTTTTGTCCAACAGACGTTTAAAGAAACTTAAACTCTGTACAGAAAACGGAGTGATAAAAGAGATAAACCTCAAGGGCGGCAAAAGAGACAAACATTATGATTATAGCTTAAACCTTAAGGAGGCGGTTCCCGATGCAGGCTATCTTTTCTTTATGGCAGAAGATGACTGCACCAATCTCGCCATCACCAATCCCGTTATTCTGGTAAGGAAGTAAGCACCAAAAATTGTTTTTGCACTCACTTCAGAACCGCAGACTGACGGTATTCTCTTGGGGAGGTTCCCGATATCTTATTGAAGACCCGGTTGAACTGTGAGAAGGATGAAAAACCACAGGACTGGGCAATGACAGATATCTTTTCGTTGCTGGAAACCAACTTGTACTGCGCATTCTTTATTCTAGTGAGCTGTATATAATTGGACAGATTAAAACCGGTTACCTGTTTGAATTCTCGTGACAGGTAACTGGAACTGATGAAGAACTGCTCTGAAAGTGAATCCAGAGAGATGTCCTCGTCGTAGTGAGTATGAATATAGGAAGAAACCTCATACATTTTCTGCTGAATGGAATTGTAGGTCTGCTCGTTGGTGTAGATGTTTTTATCCTTCAGCTCGTAGAGAGCGTAGAGGAGCTCCTGAAATTTGTTGTGAATATAGAATTCATCAGGAGGATTTCCGTAGTATTTGTGCTCTTTGGAAAAAATATAAAGATTGTTCAGGATATCGATGATGCGCTGCTGATCCTGAAAATCGAAGCGATAAATTGGAACATCCTGATGGAAGGGCGCAAGAATTTCCTTGTAGGCCTCAGCACTTTCAGGCTTGTCCAAAGGATACATGAAATCAATGATAATTCGTTTACTGGGTTCACCCTTGTAGTAAATGGATTTGTGCATGACAGAAGGCGCCAAAAGCACCATGTCACCCATGTGAATGTTATATGGAACACCCTCAATGAGGTGAGAAGCATTTGGCGATAGCAGCATCAGAATTTCGTAATATGGATGCAAATGCTGGAATTCCATATTAACGGAGGCATCCCTCTTGTCGTAGTCAATATAGTAAAAAATGTTATTGGGGATGTTGTTGATGATTATATAGTGGTTGTCTTCGTAATAGATATTATCATTTATCAGCATGAAATAAGTATATCATGATATAGGCGTCAAAAGTCAAAAACGCGTACATCATGTAATCTTTTTTAAAGAATAAAGAAAGAGGTAACACATGAAAGTTGAGAGAAATGAAATAATGCCGGTACTGGATATTCTGGCAAAGAGTTTTCAGAAGTTTCTTTTTGAGGATGATGAGATATTCCTCAAAAATATGAAGACCAGGAATCTTGCCGGAGATGATGTCTCAAGATATCAGCACTGGGAGTGGACTCAGGGAGTGGGGCTCTACGGACTCTATCAGCTGGCTGAAGAACTCGGGAAAACAGAGTATCTCAAATTCCTGGAGGAGTTCTATGACAAAGAGATATCCCTGGGGCTCCCCGCCAAGAACATCAATACCTGTGCGCCTCTTTTGACGCTGGCTTTTCTTTATAAGAAGACAGGAAAGCCCAAGTATAAAGAAGTATGCCATGAGTGGGCAGAGAGTGTTATGAATGACTTTGCCAGAACTCAGGAGGGCGGCCTTCAGCATAGAACTTCAGACAGTGAGAACACTGAGGAACTCTGGGACGACACCCTGTTTATGACGGTTATGTTCCTGGCTCTCATGGGGGAGATCGAGGACAACGAGGAATACAGACAGGAGGCCAGATACCAGTTCCTTCTGCACATTAAGTATTTAACAGATCACAAGACAGGTCTTTTGTTCCACGGCTGGACCTTCCTTGAACACAACAACTTTGTTGAGGCCCTCTGGGGAAGAGGCAACTGCTGGTTCACCATTGCAGTTCCTGAGTATCTGTCCATCGCCAAGGTGGAGGGAGCCGACAGGAGATTCCTGACAGAGGCACTTCTCAATCAGATAAAGGCTCTGGAAAAATATCAGGATCAGGGCGGAATGTGGCACACCCTTGTGGACGATGAGACATCTTATCTGGAAGCCAGCGCAACCTGCGGATTTGCCTACGGAATACTTAAGGCTGTAAGACTTGGCCTTATCGATGAGAAATATAAAGAAGTTGGATTAAAGGCTCTTAAGCCAATACTGGAGCTTATCTCCGAGGATGGAACTGTAAATCAGGTATCCTACGGAACACCAATGGGAAGAGAGAGTAAGGACTTCTACAAGGAAATCGAAATAAGACCTATGCCCTATGGACAGGCACTGGCAATGCTGTTCCTGTTGGAAGTTTTGAAATGATCATCACCATTACAGAGGAAAGATAATGTACAGAGTAGGAATAGATGTAGGTGGCACCAACATTGCCATCGGTCTCGTGGATGAAAAGCTTCATATCACAGACCGCACCAATATTAAGACGGCAGAGGTCATGGGGCCTGAGGAGATGATTCAGGCCATAGCAAAGGCTACCCTCGACCTGATAAAAGAGGCTGGGATGTCCGCTTCTGATATAGAAGCTGTGGGTGTTGGAGTTCCGGGAACCGCAGAACCCGACACCGGCAAAATCCTTTATGCCAACAACCTTGGATTTGAGGATGTAGCTTTTTTACCGGGACTTAAAAAGGCTCTGGGCGATGACCTGGCTTCAAAAACAAATTTTGACAACGATGCAAACGCAGCTGCCATAGGCGAATACATCGCCGGAGGCTACAAGGACCAGAGCTTTGTAATGGTAACTCTTGGAACCGGAATTGGCGGCGGCATGATAATAAACGGAAAGGTTATCAGAGGCTGCAACAACGCGGCAGCAGAGTTCGGACACATGTCCATCAACATTGACGGCTGCGACTGCAACTGCGGCAGAAAGGGATGCTTTGAGGATTACGCCTCAGCCACCGCCCTTATACAGATGGCAAGAGAAGCCATGGCTGCACCTGCGGGAGACTTATCCCTTTTGTGGAACAAGGTTTCCGATGCGTCGGAACTTGACGGCGAGAAGTTCTTCGAGGCCGTGAGAGAAAATGATGAGCTGGCCTGCAAGGTCCTTTCTAAGTTCTCGGATTACCTGGCAGAGGGACTTACCAATCTCATTAATATCCTTCAGCCCGACGTGCTGGTTTTAAGCGGTGGAATCACCAGAGCGGCAGATCTTTTCCTGGACAGGGTAAAAGAAAAAGTTGCCGGGGACGTATACTCCCGGACCAGCAGCAAGAACACAAATATAACTGTTGCCCATGGAATTGCAGACGCCGGAGATGTGGGAATAATCGGAGCGGCGCTAATTGATAAAATGTAAATTGATGTAAATAAGAAATGAGGCGAAATATGGAAAAGCATTATCAGTTTATTTTGAAGGACACTGAGGAACTTGTTTTTGAATCCATGTGCAGACAGATCATGGATGAGAAAAACGAAAATGTTGGAGCATTTCTTGATAACAATCATATTCTTGATGCGAAGTTCACCATCTACAGAACTTCTTCAATGATTTCTCTTTATTGTAATCCCGACAGCAAACTTTATAGGGACGAAGCACTTTATGACAGGATTTTAAAGGGCCTTGGCTTTGCAGTTAAGATGCAGAAGGAAAGCGGCCTTTTTGACTATGTTACCTGTAACTTCAGCTCTGCACCGGATACGGCTTTTTGTATCAAAAAGCTCATGCCTATTTTCTTTTTCCTGAAGGATGTAAGGGGCGAGAACAGAACAGAAAAAGAAGATGAGATCTTCGGCATTATAAACGGAATCATAGAAAGAGCTGCCAAGGGCATTATGACAGGCGGCTTCCATACACCAAATCACAGATGGGCCATTGCCTCAACTCTTATGGAATGCGCCAAGATCTATGGCGACGACTCCATGGCTGAGTGCGCTGGCAGGTACCTGGCTGAAGGTATTGACTGCAACGACGACGGCGAATACGCAGAGAAGTCGGCAGGAAACTATAACAGAGTAAACAACGATGCCATGATAACCCTGGCTGAGGCCACAGGAGATAAGTCCTACGAGGAGCATGTAATCCGAAACCTTCACATGATGCTCCACTACTGGGAGCCGGATGACTCGGTTTATACCGCCAATTCCACCCGTTTTGACAAGGACAGGCTCATGTATCCCACAGATTATTACACTGAGTACATGCTTATGGCTGAGCGCCACGGCATCGACGAGTTCTACGAGATGGCCAACACCATCATAGATATCTGCCAGAGAAAGAACATGCATGGCCCCGACTGCCTCATCTATTTCATGTGGTATCCCAAGTGGAAAGAAATAGAGCACGACGGCCTCTACAAGGATCCTGACTACCACGTCTTTTACGAGGAATCAGGTATCTCCAGAAATAAGACAGGAAGATATACCTACACCATTATGAACGGCAAGTCCAATTTCCTTTATTTCCACAACGGCACCATCAAGCTGGAGATGAAGGTGGCGGGAAGCTTCTGCGAGCACAGGGCCTTCAAGTCAGAGACCATGGAAAAGACCGAAGAGGGCTTCCACCTGCATCAGACCATGCACGGCTGGTACTACCTTCCCTGGAGCGAAGACAAGATTCCGGAAACCAACGACTGGTGGAAGATGGACAACGCTGCCAGAGACAAGAAGATGGGTCCTGACATGGACATTGATGTCTGGGTAAAAGAAAGCAGCAACAGAGATGGAATAGATGTAAGAGTTAAGACCTCCGGAGTAGATGGGGCGCCCTGGAGAATTGAGATGGCTGTTACCGGTGCAGACTTCATGGAGGATGGAAGCTTTGCCACAGCTCTTTCAGGAAACGAAGCCATCATTGCCAAGAACGACTACGTGGAGATCTCCAACGACAAGGACAGACTCACAATTGGACCCGGATTCGGAACCCACAGATTCATGGAGGGTAAAGAGGACTCCGAGCTCAGGAATGCCGGAGCATCCACACTGTACTTTACAGATTACACGGGATTTGATCACACCATCAGCATCAGGAACATGAGAAGCAGTTTCTGAGAACATGATTCAAGATATCATGATAACGGGAGGTTACAAGATATGAAATACCTGGATTTTGACAGCAGCAGGAAAATGGACATAGTTTTCCTGGGAAGGATAGCAATCGACCTCAATCCCATAGACTATTTCCATCCCCTGGAGGACTGCACCACCTTCAGAAAATATGTGGGGGGATCTCCCGCCAATACTTCCATCGGAGTATCAAGGCACGGGCTGAAAGCGGGTTTTTTTGCCAAGGTTTCTGATGACCAGTTCGGAAACTTTGTAACTGAATATATGAAAAAAGAGGGAATTGATACCTCACGAATTACAAGATGCAAGAACGGAGAAAAGCTGGGACTTACCTTTACGGAAATCCTTTCTCCCACAGAGAGCAGCATTCTCATGTATAGAAACGACATTGCTGACCTTCAGCTTTCCGTGGAGGACATCGATGAGGAGTATATAAAAAGCTCCAAGGCTCTTCTCATCTCGGGCACAGCCCTCTGCGAATCTCCTTCCAGAGAGGCAGCGTTAAAAGCAGCTCTTTTGGCAAAAAAGAATGGAACGAGAATTATTTTCGACATAGACTACAGAGCCTACAACTGGAAGAATCCCGATGAGATTTCTATCTACTACGAAGCCGTAGCCAGAAACGCAGACATCATCATGGGCTCAAGAGAAGAGTTCGACTTAACAGAAAGACTCATTCAGCCCGGCAGGACCGATGAAGAGACTGCAAAGGGCTGGTTTGAACAAAGTGCTAAGATAGTCCTCATTAAGCACGGCAAAGAGGGCTCCACAGCTTATACAAAGGACGGAGAAAAGTTCTCCATAAAGCCATTTCCGGTGGAGGCACTTAAGGGATTTGGCGGCGGAGACGGATACGCAGCAGCTTTCCTCTACGGAATTTTCTCAGGCTGGGATTTGATAGACTGCCTGGAATTTGGAAGCGCTGAGGCCTCCATGATGGTAAAGAGTCACTCCTGCTCCGAGGAACTTCCAACAACCGAAGAGGTAAAGGCTTTTATAGCAGAGGAAAAAGAGAAGTACGGAGAAATGGTGGCGCGAGGGTAAATAGCATTTTTTAGAGAAGGAGAAATTCGGGGATGGAAAAGACAGTGAGACTAACGACAGCACAGGCACTGGTGAGATTTCTTGATAATCAGTATGTGTCTTTTGACGGAAAAGAGACCAAGTTCGTTGAAGGCATTTTCACTATTTTCGGACACGGCATTGCTGTGGGCCTGGGAGAAGCGCTGGACACCAATCCGGGGGGACTTAAGGTGTTCCAGGGCAGAAACGAACAGGGAATGTGCCACACAGCCTGCGCCTTTGCCAAACAGCATAACAGAAGAAAAATAATTGCCTGCACTTCCAGCGTTGGACCGGGAGCCGCAAACATGGTAACAGCCTGCGCAGATGCCACGGTTAACCACATTCCGCTTTTGGTTTTTCCGGCGGATACCTTTGCATCAAGGCAGCCTGATCCTGTGCTCCAGCAGCTGGAAAATGAGGGATCACTTAGCATAACCACCAACGATGCATTTAAGCCCGTATGTAAATACTGGGACAAGATAAACAGACCGGAGCAACTCATGACTGCCATGATAAGCGCCATGAGAGTTCTTACGGATCCGGCACAGACAGGAGCTGTCTGCATTTCACTTCCTCAGGATATTGAGGGAGAAGCCTGGGATTATCCTGAATACTTTTTTGCAAAAAGAGTCCACAGGATAGTGAGACAGGCAGCAGCTTTAGAAGAAATAGAGGACGTTGTGGCCAGGATCAAAAAGGCCAAAAAGCCCATAGTTATCGTGGGCGGCGGAGCCAAGTACTCCGAGGCGGGACCTATTATTGAGAGGTTCTGCACAACCCTTGGAATTCCCTTTGGTGAGACCCAATCAGGTAAGAGCGCCTGCAAATCCTCACACTCCATGTGCCTTGGAGGAATTGGCGTGACAGGAACTCTGGCAGCCAACACCATCGCCAAGAAGACTGACCTCATCATAGCTCTTGGTACCAGAATGTCAGATTTCACCACCGGGTCCAAGAGACAGTTTAAAGAAAATGTAGATGTGGTTTCCATAAATGTAAACCGCTTTGATGCCTACAAGATGGATGCCATTAAGGCTGTGGGAGATCTGAAGGCAACCCTTGAGATCGTTCTCAAGGAGCTGAAGAAATCCGGATATAAGAGCAGCTACAAGGATGAGATAGCATCCGCCAAGGCTAAGTGGGACAAGGAAATGATAAGGCTCTCCGGAATCAGATACACCAAAGATGCCTTCAAGCCAAATATCGAAGCCAGAGATCCCAGAACACTTCCTGAATTCCATAAGCTCACAGGAGCTACATTGACTCAGACCGCAGCAATAGCCACCGTAAGAAGGTGTATTGCCAAGAACGCAAATATAGTAACTGCAGGCGGTTCTCTTCCCAGCGATCTTCAGCGCATGTGGACCACAGAGGAGAGGGATGCTTACCACGCAGAGTACGGCTATTCCTGCATGGGCTATGAGGTTTCGGGAGCCCTGGGAGTTAAGCTGGCTCAGCCTGAGAAGGAAGTTTATACCTTCCTTGGAGATGGAAGTTTCCTTATGATGCACAGCGAAATTGCCACGGCTATGCAGGAGAGAGCCAAGATAAATATTCTTGTCTTCGATAACTGCGGCTTTGGTTGCATCAACAATCTTGAGATGACCCACGGAATCGGCTCCATTGCCACGGAGTTCAGATACAGGGACAGCAAGGGGAAGCTTGCGGGAGACCTCATTCCTATAGACTACGCTATGATAGGTAAGGGCTACGGCCTTACAACATATACGGTAACAACCATAGAAGAGCTGGAGGAAGCTCTTAAGGATGCGGCCAAGCAGAAGACCTCGACCCTCATTGACCTTAAGGTTATGCCAAAGACCATGACCGATGGCTATGAATCCTGGTGGGATGTGGGCCTGGCAGCAGTCTCTGAGAGCAAGAGCGTAAGAGAGTGCAGAAAGGAAGTTGAGGAAGGCCGTAAAGAGGCAAGGAAGTATTGATACGCTTTTTTAATGGAAAGGGGATTACAAGTGAGCAAGGTATTTGGGTATCCGGAGTTTGATGATAAGGGAGAAAAAATTCTCACTACTTACGACAACGACTACAAAGATATGCTGATGGATATCAGAGTATATCGAATGAAAGAGGGGCAAACCAAGGTTTTTGCAAAGCCCGGGGAAGAGATGGCAGTTCTTTTGTTGAAGGGAAAGCTCACCTTTAAGTGGCCCGGCGGTGAAAAGACTGTTTACAGAAAAGATGTTTTCACAGACGGATTGTACGCCCTGCATGTCTGCAGGAATACGGAGGTTACGGTAACTGCGGAGAGCGACGCTGAGATTCTTGTTCAGTGCACCGACAATGAAAAAGAGTTTGAGGCTAAATTCTATGATCCCGAGAACACTCCCTGGATCTATTCCTGCAAGGGAAAGTACGGCGGCACAGCTCAGAGAAGAGTCAGCACAGCCTTCGATTACGAGACGGCACCTTATTCAAATATGGTTCTGGGTGAGGTGTTAAACGACCCGGGAAACTGGTCAGGCTACATACCTCACACTCATCCGCAGCCTGAGACTTATTACTTCTTGTTCGACAGGCCGGAGGGCTTCGGCGCCAGCTTTGTGGGAGATGAAGTATTTAAGAGCGTGGATGGCAGCTTTTCAGCCATTCCGGGAGGCAAGGTTCATCCTCAGTCCTGCGCACCGGGCTTTCAGATGTACACCTGCTGGATGATAAGACATCTGCCCGGAAACCCATGGACAGAGCGAATCGACGATGAGCGCTATTTATGGCTTGAATCATATGGTAAATGAAGTTTTGCGTGGAAGGAGAACAGAGAATGTTAGACAGTAAGAAGGTTTTTCTGGGGATTGCTCCCATTGGCTGGACAAACGATGATATGCCGGACCTGGGAAAAGAGAATACATTTGAGCAGTGCATCAGCGAGATGGCACTGGCAGGTTTTAAGGGCTGCGAAGTGGGAAGTAAGTATCCCAAGGATGCAGCGGTTTTGAAGAAGGCACT
>JAEEGF011229643.1_pt1 | contig 11593 bp, 7 predicted proteins | sample 9134171 | NCBI WGS metagenome assembly JAEEGF01 (sample SAMN16246542, study PRJNA631951) | gut metagenome | biome: gut microbiome; feature: rumen; material: AP-attached | host: Bos | place: Iran: Karaj | collected 2018-10 | reverse complement strand
GATTCTAGTGCAGGGTATCATCGACGTATTTTTTGAAGAGGATGACGGCATCGTGCTGCTGGACTACAAAACTGATAGGGTGGACGACAAGCAGGAATTAGTGCTAAGATATGAAAAGCAATTGCAGCTATACAAGGATGCGATTGAACATGCTTATGAAGTGCCAGTGAAAGAGGTTTTAATCTATTCATTTGCCTTTGATGAGACTATAAAGTTAGATGTTTAAAGGAGCAAGATATGTACGATAAATTAGTTGTTGAAACATTTCTTGAAAAGCAGCTTCAGCTTTTCCCTGAGACAGTTGCAGACTCTTACCAGGAGGCAGCAGAGTTCTTAGAGGATGTTTGTGCTGTTGTGTGCAAAAACAAAAAAGAAGTTTTGGAATATTTAGAGGATGAAATGGATACTGCAGGTATGTCAGAGGATGAAATCCTTTCAGCAGAGGAAGTATTTGCTCTTTCTGATGGTAGATATCTTGTAGTAGAGGGATAGTATGAAGTTATATAAAAGATTAGGTGCCTTCGTATTTGCGATATGCGCCTGCGTTACAATATCAGGCTGCACCATTTCTGATAAGGAGGTCTATTTTGACCCATCCATTGGTCATGGTACAGTTTTCAAAATAGGAGATATGAAATGCTCTAAAAAGGAGGCGCTCACATATCTTCTTAATGAGAAAAATATTTACGGATCTGTAGACGGTGTCAATCTTTGGTCAGAGGATTTTGATACCACCACCATGACAGGCTCTATAAAGGACCTTACTATGGAGCATCTCACTCGTGTGTATGTGTTAAACCTATATGCCAAGGAACAGGAAATAGAGCTTACAGAGGCAGAGCAAAAAGCATGTGCATCGGCAGCAGCTGCCTACTATAAAACCTTGAATTCAGATGAAAAATCTTTCACTGGAGCTAAGAAAAAAGACATTGAAAATATGTACCTAAAATATGCTCTTGCATCAAAGGTTTACAAGCAGCTAATGGACTCTGTAAATGAGGAAGTTTCAGAGGACGAAGCGCGCGTTATGGAAGCATTTGTATTGTTCGTTTCTGACGAGGCAAAAGCAAAAGAAATCCAGGGCATGATTGACTACGGATATACGTTTGAAAGACTTGCTGCAACCTACACAGAGTTAGATAGATATCAGGTTACTTTTGCAAGAGGAGAGTACCCTGAAAACGTAGATGACGTGGTGTTTAATCTTGATACAGATCAGGTGTCAGGAGAGATTCCAGCAGACGGTGGATTTTACTTTTTCCAGTGTCTTGATAAATACAACGAAGAGCTTTCCGAGGCCAACAAAGAGGTCATTATCGACAACCGTCGTAAGCAGGTTTTAGATGATATTGTTGAGGAACAAAAGACAACATATTTTTCAGATATAAATACAAATCTTTGGAATGAAATTTCTTTTCCAGAGGATGCATCTAATCTGATATCTGCAGACTTTTTCAAAACATTATCGGAACATTTATAGAATTTTGTACTAAAAAGATTTTTATTTCACTCTTTTATTAGTTATTTGGTAGAAAATTGTTCATATAGACTAGAAATTACAAATACAAATGACTATAATACTGAATAAATAAAACACAATAAATGTTTTACAAAATAGGAGGGTGAAAAAATGGTAACTACAAAGGTTACAGTTGATGACATTAAGAAGTCAGCTGCTTCTGCAACATCAACAGTTAAGTCTGCAGTAGCTAGTACACAGGCAGCCACAAAAAAGGCTGTTTCTGAAGTAAAAAAGGATGTGGCAAAAAAGGCTACTACAGCTAAAAAAACAGCTACAAAAAAAGCCACAACAGCTAAAAAGACAGCTACTAAAAAAGCTACTACAAAGAAAAAGGCAGTTGCTACTACAGCAGTTGTTCAGTATCAGGATCGCGAGTTTACAGAGGCTGAGTGCTTAAAGAAAGCACAGGCACAGTTCAAGAAGGATTACAAGGGTAAGACTCTTGAGGAAATCAGCATCTACATCAAGCCAGAGGAGCGCAGAATTTATTACGTAGCTAATAAGGACAGCGTTGGTTCTGTAGAACTTTAAACGCAAGAGGCTGTATCGTATTTACGGTATGGCTTCTTTTTTTATGCTTTTATTTGAAGATATGATATAATTCACATAGTTTTTGTAAGGAGAAAAATTATGTACGATTATTTAATAGTGGGCTCAGGCCTATTCGGCGCAGTTTTTGCACGTCAGGCTACTGATGCTGGAAAGAAAGTTCTTGTTATCGACAAGAGACCAAACATTGCAGGCAATATTTACACAGAAAAGATTGAGGGCATTCACGTGCACAAATATGGTGCCCACATTTTCCATACTAATATGAAGCATGTGTGGGATTATGTGACAAAGTTTGCCACATTCAACCGTTTCACCAATTCACCTGTTGCAAACTATAAGGGAGAGCTTTACTCACTTCCTTTCAACATGTACACCTTCAACAAGATGTGGGGTGTGGTAACTCCAGAGGAAGCTGCAGCTAAAATCGAGGAGCAGAAGAAGGCTGCTGGCATTACAGAGCCAAAGAACCTTGAGGAGCAGGCTATCTCACTTGTAGGTACTGATATTTATGAAAAGCTTATCAAGGGCTACACACAAAAGCAGTGGGGCCGTCCATGTACAGAGCTTCCTTCATTCATCATCAAGAGACTTCCAGTTCGTCTCACATTTGATAACAACTATTTCAACGCTCTTTATCAGGGCATCCCTGTTGGCGGCTATACACAGATGGTTGCAAATATGTTAGAGGGCATTGAGGTTCGTCTTGAAACAGATTATTTCGAGCACAAGGCTGAGCTTGATGCACTTGCTTCAAAGGTTGTTTACACAGGCCCTATCGATGCTTATTTTGATTTCAAGCTGGGCACACTTGAGTATCGTTCAGTAAGATTTGAAAATGAAATCCTTGATAAGCCAAACTTCCAGGGAAATGCAGCTGTAAACTACACAGATGCAGAAACTCCATGGACACGTATCATCGAGCATAAATGGTTCGAGTTTGGCAAGGACGAAAATGGTAACGATCTTCCAAAGACTGTTATCAGCCGCGAGTACAGCTCAGAGTGGAAGCCTGGCGACGAGCCTTACTATCCAGTTAACGATGAGAAAAACGGAAGGCTTTACGAGCAGTATAAAGAGCTTGCAGCTAAGGAAGACAAGGTTATCTTTGGCGGCCGCTTAGGCGAGTACAAGTACTACGATATGGATGCTGTAATTGATTCAGCATTAAAACTTGCTGAAAAAGAGCTGTAATATACTATTAGCACTCATTGTATATGAGTGCTAATTTTTTATTGACTTTGATTTTTCCCAGTATTATCATGTATTTCAGTGAATATTTTATTCAAAGGAGTGATTAAAATGGGAAACAAAAAGGGTAGTTTATCAATTACTAGCGAAAATATTTTTCCAGTGATTAAGAAATGGTTATATTCTGATCACGACATTTTTTATAGAGAGCTTATCTCAAATGGTTGCGATGCCATCACAAAGCTTAAAAAGCTTGATATGATGGGTGAGTATTCACTTCCACTTGACTATAAGGCAAAGATTCAGGTTATCGTTAGTCCTGAGGACAAAACACTTACATTCATCGATAATGGTCTTGGTATGACATCTGAAGAGGTGGATGAATACATTAACCAAATCGCTTTCTCCGGTGCTACAGATTTCTTGGAAAAGTACAAGGATAAGGCAGATAGCGATCAGATTATCGGTCACTTCGGTCTTGGCTTTTATTCAGCATTCATGGTAGCTGATGAGGTTCACATCGATACACTTTCTTACAAGGACGGCGCTACAGCAGTTCACTGGGAGTGCGATGGCGGCACAGAATTTGAAATGGGCGATGGTGACTGGGACCAGGTCGGTACTAAAATCACATTATTCTTAAACGAGGATTGCCTTGAGTTTGCTAACGAGTATCGTGCTCGTGAGGTCATCACAAAATATTGTTCATTCATGCCTATAGAGATTTTCCTTTCAAAGAAGGGTGAGGAGCCTAAGAAGGATGATGAGGGTAAGGAAATCGAACCTACACCTCTTAATGAGACACATCCACTTTGGACAAAGAACCCATCTGAATGCACTGAGGACGACTACAAGGCATTCTATCGTGACGTATTCCACGACTATAAGGAGCCACTTTTCTGGATTCACCTTAACATGGATTATCCATTCAATCTCAAGGGTATTTTATACTTCCCTAAGATTAATACAGAGTACGATTCTATCGAAGGCACTATAAAGCTTTACAACAATCAGGTGTTCATCGCTGACAACATTAAGGAGGTCATTCCTGAGTTCTTAATGCTTCTTAAGGGCGTTATTGACTGTCCAGACCTTCCACTTAATGTTTCACGTTCAGCTCTTCAGAACGATGGCTTCGTTACAAAGATTTCTGAGTACATTACTAAAAAGGTGGCTGATAAGCTTACTGGTATGTGCAAAACAGAAAAGGAATCTTACGAGAAATACTGGGACGACATTGCTCCATTCATTAAGTTTGGTTGCTTAAAAGATAACAAATTCTGCGATAAGATGAATGACTACATCTTATTCAAGGACATTAACGACAAATACATCACTCTTCCAGAGCTCCTTGTTAAGGAAGAATCTGATGAAAAGGCTACAGACGAAAATGGTGAGAAGGTTGAGGCAGAGGTTGTTGACGAGACAAAGGATGCTGACGAGACAAAAGATGCTGATGAGACAAAAGAGCCAGAGGATACTAGAAAGACTGTTTACTATGTAACAGATGTTAACCAGCAGTCTCAGTACATTAACATGTTCAAGGAACAGGGCATGAACGCAGTTATTCTTGACCATGCTATTGATACTTCATTCATCACTCAGTTAGAGCAGCGTAACGACCAGTACAAGTTTTGCCGCATCGATGCAGATGTTACAGATTCAATGGTAGAGGAGACTACTGAGGACGAGCTCAAGGCTGAGACAGAAACTCTTACAGATGTATTTAGAAAGGCACTTAACAACGAAGGCCTGGAGGTCAAGGTAGAAAAGTTTAAAAACAAGGACCTTTCTTCTATGATTACAGTATCAGAGGAGAGCCGTCGTATGCAGGATATGATGCGTATGTATGCTATGGGTGGCATGGATATGAACATGTTTGGCTCTGCATCCGAGACACTTGTGCTTAATGCTAACAACGATTTAGTTAAGTACATCCTTGAAAATAAGGATTCTGAGAATGTTCCTACATTTGCCGCTCAGCTTTATGATCTTGCTAAGCTTGCAAATGCACCACTTGCTCCAGAGGCAATGGCAGAGTTTGTAGCTCGTTCAAATAAGATCATGATGTTACTTGCAAAATAGAGATTGCATACTTGCATTTAATTATAACGGCAGACGGGTAAGTCTGCCGTTTTTAAATTTTTTAAGTAATAATGACCAATTATCAGACCATTAGTCTGTAACTGTGACTAAATTGTGAAATATCCATTGAAAAATTGTGTTATTTCATTTATCATCAGAATACGTACATAAAAACAATTGGGGGATTGTTATGGCAACTTCTAGTACAAAGAAGTGGTGGAAAAATGCGATAGTATATCAAATTTATCCGCGCTCCTTTTGTGATAGTAACGGGGATGGTATTGGGGACATACCCGGAATCATATCTAAACTTCATTATCTGAAGGACTTAGGCGTAGACGTTATTTGGCTTAGCCCTGTGTATCCTAGCCCAGGCTATGACAATGGCTATGATATATCAGACTACAAGGATATTAATCCTGAATTTGGCACCATGGAGGACATGGAGCGCCTTATCAGCCGTGCAAAACGACTAGGCATTAAAATAATAATGGACCTTGTTATTAACCACACTTCTGACGAGCATGAATGGTTTAAAAAGGCTCTAGCAGGAGACAAAAAATACAAGAACTATTATTACTTCAGACCAGGCAATGGCAAAAAAAGTCCTAACAACTGGGGCTCATTTTTCGGAGAAAAGGCCTGGACTAAAACAGATAGTGGAGAATATTATCTACACTTATTCAGTAAAAAACAGCCCGACTTAAACTGGCACAATCCAGAAGTTTACGATGAAATTACAGATATTATGCGTTTCTGGCTAGATAAAGGTGTAGCCGGTTTCAGATGCGATGTTATTAATGTCATTTACAAGGATTCCCTTGAGGATGGCAAAAAGCATTTTGCCCTTACTGGTAAGGAACATTACCTTAACACAGAGGGCTGTCACGAGCTTTTAAAACGCTTCAACGAGGATGTTTGGAGCAAATATAAGACCTTCATTGTAGGAGAAACTGTCATGGTTACTCCAGAGGATGCAAAGCTTTTAAGTGACGAAAATCGCAAGGAGTTAGATGCAGTATTTTTCTTTGAGCATATGGATGTGGACTCGAGAGGTGGCATCAAATGGTTCAAGAAAAAGTATAAGCCATACAAGCTTATTAGGATTTTAGATAAGTGGCAGAATGCCCTTGAAAATCCTGCCAACTATTTAGAAAATCACGACCAGGTTCGCTCTGTTAATCACTTTGGTAATACAGGACGTTACTGGGAGAAAAGCGCAAAGCTTTTATGCGGTCTCAACCTTTGTCTTCGTGGTATTCCATTTATTTATGAGGGCGAGGAAATCGGTATGACAAATGGCGATTTCAGAGGCCTAAAAGAGCTAAAGGATATTGAAAGCTATAACATTAATCAGGCCATGAGACGTCTGTTGATTATAAATGCCATCAGACGCAAGCTGATTTTACAAACCACTAGGGACAATGCCCGTACCCCTGTTCAATGGGATGCATCTGAGCAGGCAGGCTTTACAGAGGGTATTCCTTGGTTAAAGGTAAATGAAAACAAATCATTTATTAATGTAGAGGCAGAAAATCAGGATCCTGACAGTATCCTAAACTTCTATAAAAAGATGATCGAGTTTAGAAAGTCGTCATCAGCCATTACAGAAGGTAGCTATAGAAGAGTAGCATCTCCTAGCGATGTATATCTTTTTACCCGTGAATCCGACGAAGAAAGACTATATATTTATTGCAACCTTACAGCCTTCAACAAGCCTGTAGAGTTTTATGGGGACAGAATTATCTTTGGAAACTACGACCCAACAGACAGGGACAACTTCGTCCTAAAGCCATACGAATTTAGAATTGTGGCTTCAAATATTTAAATAAAAAATGCCAGCTCTATTGAGCTGGCATTTATATTTTATAAGTTTTTGTTAGCTGTTGAAAGCATAAGCTTAATTCTGTTCAACTGGTTTACTTCTGATGCACCTGGATCGTAGTCGATAGCTACGATGTTTGCTTCAGGATGCTCATGACGGATGCGCTTGATAACACCCTTACCAACTACGTGGTTTGGCAAGCATCCAAATGGCTGGATACATACGATGTTGCTAGCACCTGTCTCGATGAGCTCTAGCATTTCGCCTGTAAGGAACCATCCTTCACCAGTCTGATTTCCAATAGAAACAATTTCCTTTGCATTTGCAGCTGTATCAGTGATGTAAGCTGGAGCTGTAAATCTCTTAGACTTGTTAAACTCGTCTCTAGCAGCACTTCTTAACCATTCAAAGAACTTAATTCCCATGTTGCAATAAAACCGCGTCTTCTTGCTTGCACCAAGGTTTTCTTCCTTAAAGTTTGCATTGTAGAAGCTGTAGAGTAGGAAGTCTGTAAGGTCAGGTACAACTGCCTCAGCGCCCTCCTGTTCAAGTAACTCAGCCAAATGATTGTTAGCTGCAGGAAGGAACTTAACAAGAATCTCTCCAACAATACCAACACGAGGCTTCTTAAGGCCTTCGATGATAGGAAGGTTATCGAAATCGCGAATCATTTCGCGACACATCTTCTTAAACTTTCTGTGTGAAAGAATCTTAGTGTTTGAAATAAATTCTATTACCTTCTTTCTCCACTTATTATGAAGCTCGTCAGTAGAGCCCTTTACAGCCTCGTAAGGGCGAACTCTGTATACGCAGCGAAGAAGTATATCACCAAATGTAAGAGCGTAAAGTCCATGCTGGATAAGGCTAGGTGTTAGCTTAAATCCAGGGTTTGGCTCGAATCCGCTAAGGTTAAGTGAAATAACAGGTACATTTGGATATCCAGCCTTTGCAAGGGCACGTCTGATAAATCCGATGTAGTTAGAAGCACGACATCCACCACCAGTCTGAGAAATAAGAAGGGCGGTGCGGTTCATATCAAACTCGCCTGTATCAATAGCTGCCATCAGCTGGCCAATAACCATCAGTGATGGATAGCATGCATCGTTGTTTACGTATTTAAGACCTACATCTACGCATGTACGTGTAGGAATGTCTGGCACTACTAAGTTGTAACCAGCCGCATTAAATGCAGGCTCGATTAAGTCGAAGTGGATAGGAGACATCTGTGGGCAAAGAATTGTGTAATTCTTCTTCATTTCCTCCGTAAATACGATACGGTTATAATTTGCAGGAACGATTTCTCTTTCCTGTTTCTTCTTTTTCTTAACACGAAGTGCAGCAAGAAGAGAACGAACTCTAATTCTGGCAGCACCTAGGTTGTTAACCTCATCTATTTTAAGACAAGTGTAAATCTTGCCAGAGTTTGTAAGGATATCAGCAACCTGATCTGTTGTAACAGCATCCAAACCGCAACCGAATGAGTTCAGCTGGATTAAATCTAAGTTATCGTGCTTCTTAACATAGTTTGCAGCGCTGTACATTCTAGAGTGGAACATCCACTGATCCATTACGATAAGAGGACGTTCAACTTCTCCGAGGTTTGAAATAGAATCCTCAGTGAGAACTGCAATACCGTAGCTGTTAATCAGCTCTGGAATACCATGGTTAATCTCAGGATCCACATGATATGGACGACCTGCAAGTACGATACCGTGCTTTCCAGTTTCCTCAAGGTACTTAAGAACCTCAGCACCCTTAGCATACATATCATTTCTGAAATGCTCCTGTTCAAGCCAAGCCGCATGAGCTGCTGCCTTTACTTCTGAAGCATCGATATCAAATTCATCCTTGAATACCTTTTCAAGCTGGTTTGTAAGTATTTCCTCAGATGAGAATGCCATAAATGGATTCAGGAAACGAACCTTACCTGATGTAATCTCATCCACGTTGTTCTTAATATTTTCAGCATATGATGTAACGATAGGGCAGTTGTAATGGTTGTTTGAATCAGGGAACTCATCTCTCTCGTATGGAATACATGGATAGTAGATGAAATCTACATTGCCCTCATTTATCAGCCACTGAACATGTCCGTGGGCCATCTTTGCTGGATAGCACTCAGACTCTGATGGGATAGATTCAATACCCATCTCATAAACCTTACGGTTAGAACGAGGCGAAAGCACAACTCTAAAGCCTAATTCCTTAAAGAATGTAGCCCAGAATGGGTAATTCTCATAAAGGTTAAGCACGCGAGGAATACCAACAGTACCTCTAGTAGCTTCCTCCTCTGAAAGTGGCTCATAATCAAAAAGTCTATTGTATTTGTATTCATAAAGGTTAGGGATGTTTTCTTTGTTTTTAACACCGCCGGCACCCTTTTCGCATCTGTTACCTGTGATGAATGAACGTCCCCCTGAGAATCTGTTGATTGTAAGCAGACAGTGGTTTACACAGCCCTGACAACGTGTAAGCTTTGTATCAAATGTAAGATTGTTAATGTCCTCGATGCCAAGAGTAGTTGTAGTAGGATTTTCCTCGTAGCGTTCCTTAGCAATAAGTGCACAACCGAAGGCACCCATGATACCCGCAATATCAGGACGAACAACATTTACGCCAGCAACCTTTTCAAGAGAGCGTAAAACAGCATCATTGTAGAATGTACCACCCTGTACAACGATGTTTTCACCAAGCTCTGAAGCATCAGAAAGCTTGATAACCTTGAAAAGTGCGTTCTTTATTACAGAGTAAGCAAGACCTGAAGAAATATCAGCTACAGATGCGCCTTCCTTCTGGGCCTGCTTTACCTTTGAGTTCATAAATACAGTACATCTTGTACCAAGGTCGATTGGGTTGAGAGCGAAAAGCGCCTCCTCAGCAAAATCCTGTACGCTAAAATCAAGAGATTTTGCGAAGGTTTCGATGAAGGAACCACAACCAGATGAGCATGCCTCGTTAAGCTGCACGCTATCAACTACGCCATTTTTGATGCGGATACATTTCATATCCTGACCACCGATATCCAAAATGCAGTCTACCTTAGGGTTAAAGAAAGCTGCAGCATAGTAGTGAGCGATAGTCTCTACCTCGCCATCATCAAGCTGTAATGCTGCCTTAAGTAGCGCCTCACCATAACCTGTAGAGCATGAATGTACGATGTGTGTATCCTCTGGCATGATAGAGTAAATCTCTTTTAATGCCTTTATAGAAGTAGCCAGTGGGCTACCATTGTTGCTTGAGTAGAATGAATAGAGTAGTGTACCATCCTCGCCTACAACAGCAAGCTTTGTAGTTGTAGAACCAGCATCGATACCAAGATATACGTTGCCGTGATAGTTTGCTAAATCACCCTTTTTAACCTCAGCCTTTGCATGTCTATCCTTGAAAGCTCTGAAATCATCCTCGCCTTCAAAAAGTGGCTCAAGTCGTGCCACCTCAAAATCCATTTTGATTCCTTCTGCAAGCTTATCAATCAGCTCATCCATAGGAACATTGTTTTCCTCTTTTGAGTTAAGCGCAGAACCAATAGCGGCAAAAAGATGAGAGTTATCAAGAAGGATAGCGTGATCATCATCTAATTTAAGTGTGCGGATAAATGCCGCTCTAAGCTGATCCAAAAAGTGAAGTGGACCACCAAGGAATGCAACATGTCCGCGGATTGGCTTACCACAAGCCAGTCCAGAAATAGTCTGGTTTACAACTGCCTGGAAAATAGAAGCTGAAAGATCTTCCTTTGATGCACCCTCGTTGATAAGTGGCTGAATATCTGTCTTTGCAAATACACCACAACGAGCTGCAATAGGGTAGATGGCGTTGAAATCCTTTGCATATGTGTTAAGGCCAGTAGCATCTGTCTGTAAAAGTGAAGCCATCTGGTCAATAAATGAACCTGTACCACCGGCACAGATACCATTCATACGCTGCTCAACGTTTCCATTTTCAAAATAGATAATTTTAGCATCCTCACCACCAAGCTCGATAGCTACATCTGTCTGTGGAGCATAGTGAGTAAGAGCTGTAGAAACTGCGATAACCTCCTGCACAAATTCAACACCAAGGTGCTTTGCAAGAGTAAGTCCGCCTGAACCTGTGATCATAGGGCGAACCTGGATTTTGCCAAGAGAAGACTTGGCCTTTGTAAGTAAATCAGTGAGAGTCTGCTGAATGTTAGCAAAATGTCTCTGATAATCCGAAAAAAGTAAGTTGTTATCGTCATCGAGAACCGCGATTTTTACTGTTGTAGAACCGATGTCGATACCTAATTTGAATAATTTGTTTTCCATAACAATAACTAGTTCTTTCTTATTTATATATTTTTAATCTCAATCTATCGTATTATAAGTGTTCAAAAAAAAATATACAATAAACAAATTGATGTGATAGTATAGAAATGTAACAAATTTGAGCTAATGAGGTAGAGT
>JAEEGF011951448.1_pt1 | contig 11595 bp, 9 predicted proteins | sample 9134171 | NCBI WGS metagenome assembly JAEEGF01 (sample SAMN16246542, study PRJNA631951) | gut metagenome | biome: gut microbiome; feature: rumen; material: AP-attached | host: Bos | place: Iran: Karaj | collected 2018-10 | reverse complement strand
CCACAAGGAACATTCTGCACGGCAGCTGTATGCCGACAGTTTGAAGGTTGACCACTACCGTTTGGATATCAATCATGTATTGGCTGCGGATGACGTACGAAGGGTGGAATGGATGGAAATAGGAAAGCATCCGTACTACCGCGTATGGACAGCCAAAGACGAATACCTGTTAGATGCATCCGATACGGTACTGCATCGCGTGGAACTCAACGAGGCTGATTGCCGTAAGGCTGTACAGCAGGTTCACGAGGCCTCGGAACGTGTGAATGCCATGATGATGAACAATTACGACAATTATTATATCAGTCAAAAGCGAGCAATGCCTCTGCCCGTCTGCAAGGTGACGGTAGAAGATGCTGACCGCAGCATTTACTACATCAATCCGAGGACAGGCGATTGCCGTTACTTCAACACGAATCGTCGCGCAGGCAAGTGGATGTACACTGGATTGCATGCGCTTAACCTACCTTTCTTCGTTGCTCATCCCATGCTTCGGCTTGCAATCATGTGGGTTTTGATGTTAGGGGGCACCATTGTATCGGTTACGGGGTTATTACTCACCATCCGTTATCTCAGACGGAAAATAAACAAACGATAATCAATGTATCGGAAGAAGCTGAAAATTCCTTAATAAATGTCGCATATTGGTAGCCAATTGCCCGCTTTTTTGTAATTTTGCATTTTAATAACTTCTTATGAATACGGCTTTTCTCATAGCAGCCCCCATGAGCGGCTCGGGCAAGACAACGGTTGCCCGTGGCCTGATGGGTCTCTACACCCAAAAGGGCTACACGGTGCAGCCCTTCAAGTGTGGCCCTGACTACATCGACACGAAGTTCCACACAGCGGTGTGCCATCGGCCAAGCATCAATCTCGACACCTTCATGGCTTCGCCAGAGCATGTGCGCGAGCTGTTCCACCGCTATGGCGACGAAGCCGACCTCTGCATCGTGGAAGGCATGATGGGACTTTTCGACGGCTACGACCGCGAACGCGGGTCGGCCTATGAGATTGCCCGCGTACTTGACATCCCCGTCGTGCTGGTGGTCGATGCCCGTTCGGCGGCCTACTCAATGGCTGCCCTGCTTTCGGGGTTCATCAACTTCAGGAAAGACATTCGCTTCGCGGGCGTTATATATAATAAGGTAGGGTCAGGCAAACATGCCGCCATGCTGCGACAAGTGTGCGAAGACTTGCAGATAACGTGCTTGGGGTGTCTGCCCAAGAGTGCCGAATGGGAACAAGGTTCACGTTATCTGGGACTGGACTTCAGCCTCACTACCAATGCCACTCCAATGGGAAAAGATCATGAATACCTACAAGCCATAGGGGATAAGCTATTAGAAGAACTCTTTGTGAGCCAGCCATGCAACGACCCTCTACGTCATACCACGCCCTTCTCCCCTCGGAGAGGGGTTGGGGGTGAGGCTGTTCTCATCGCACGAAATGCCGAGTCGTTCTCATTCATCTATCAGGAGAACATCGACCGCTTGTCAAACGTTGCTTTCTTCGACCCTGAGAAGGACGTACCCCTCTTGGAGGGAGTCGACCTGCTCTATCTGCCAGGCGGCTATCCTGAGAAACATCTGGAGGCTTTGGTGAAGAATAAAGCCTGCCGAATGGCCATCAAGCATTATGCTGAACGTGGCGGAAGCATCGTGGCGGAATGTGGCGGCATGATGTATCTCTGCGAGCGCATCGTGACCGACGATGGCGAATACCCGATGTGCGGCGTACTGCCCTACTCCATCACCGCCCGTAAGGCCGACCGACGGCTCTCGTTGGGCTATCGGCAGTTCACGCTCGATGGCAAAGCGTATCGTGGACATGAGTTCCACTACACGCAATTCCTGGGAGAATCGCCCGATAGCCTGGTACAGGTCTATGATGCAAAAGGCAATCCCGTAGCCACTCCTATTTTCAGATTCAAAAACGTATTGGCCAGCTATACACACCTCTATCAGATATGAAGCAGCTTCATCCCATCATGTTCGTTGGCACGGGCAGCGATGTCGGCAAGAGCATCGTAGCCGCCGCCTTCTGCCGCATCTTCCGGCAGGACGGCTATCATCCTGCACCCTTCAAAGCGCAGAACATGGCGCTCAACTCTTACGCCACGCCCGAAGGCCTGGAGATAGGACGCGCTCAGGCTGTGCAGGCCGAGGCAGCGGGCATTCCCTGCCACACCGACATGCAGCCTTTGTTGCTCAAACCGCAATCGGACCACACCAGTCAGGTGGTTCTCAACGGCAAGCCCATCGGCAACCGCGATGCCTACGATTATTGGCGGCGGGGTGAGAGGTTTGCGATGAACGGTGAACAAATAGACTTCCGCAAAGAGGTCTGCGCTGCCTTCGACCGTCTGGCCGCGCGCTACAATCCCATTGTGATGGAGGGAGCGGGCAGCATCTCGGAAATCAACCTGCGCGACACCGACCTGGTAAACCTACCAATGGCTCGGCATGCCCAAGCGGATGTCATCCTCGTGGGCGACATCGACCGCGGCGGGGTCTTCGCTTCGGTCTATGGCAGCATCGCCTTGCAGACACCCGACGACCGAAAGTGCATCAAGGGCATCATCATCAATAAGTTCCGCGGCGACATGCGACTCTTCGACGAGGGGCGGCGTATGCTTGAGGAAATCTGCCACGTGCCTGTTCTGGGCGTCATACCCTTTTTCAAGGACATCCATATCGAAGAGGAAGACTCCGTGGCGCTGGCAACAAAAAATGTGAGTCCTTCTCACCTCTCACCTCTCACCCCTCACCTCTCACAAGTGTCTGTGGCGGTTGTCATGCTGCGCCATCTCTCCAACTATACTGATTTCGACGCTTTGGAACGCGACCCGCGCATACATCTTTTCTATACGAACAACGTGGAAGACCTCCAGAAAGCCGACATCATCATCCTGCCGGGAACGAAATCCACCCTGCACGACCTCTACGAACTGCGCCGCAATGGTTGCGCGCAGGCCATTGTCCGTGCCCATCGCGAGGGTGCCACCGTGCTCGGCATCTGCGGCGGATTCCAGATGATGGGGGTCGAAGTGTCGGACCCCGACCATGTGGAGGGCGACATCGAAAGACTGCCGGGACTGGGACTGCTCCCTGTCAGCACCACGATGAACGGCGGGAAAGTCACCCGACAGACTTCCTTCCGCTTGACACAGGCCGACCATGTGTCGGGGAAAGCCTACGAAATACATCAGGGTGAGACGCTGCCCTTTGGCGATGCGAAGCCTCAGCCGCTGGCCCTGCTTGAGGACGGAAGGGCCGACGGCTATTTCGTCAGCCCACAATGCATGGGCACTTACCTGCACGGCATTCTCGACAACGCTTCGTTCGTGGACTTCCTCTTGAAGCCTTTTGCTGCCAGAATCAACCAAAAGGCCGAAGCTTTCGACTATCAGGCATTCAAGGAAACGCAATACGACCTGCTCGCCGACCATGTGCGCCGGCATGTGGACATGCAGAAAATTTACCAAATACTACAGGACAATGATTGACGGACACGGCGACGACCTTTACCGATACAACGGCATACGGATGAACTTCAGTACGAACATCTTTGCCGATACGACAGAAACTACCGACCGCCTGGAGGAGTTCCTGCGCACCAGACTGTCTGTGGTGCGCTCTTATCCGGAGCCTACAGCCCACTCCTTGGAGCAGATGATTGCCCAGGAATACGGCATCGCCGACGACGAGGTGATGGTGACCAGCGGGGCCACCGATGCCATCTATCTCATCGCACAGACTTTCCGGCACTATGGCTCGTGCCACATCCTGCAACCCACCTTCAATGAATATGCCGATGCCTGCCGCACCTTCGGGCTTCAGGAACAGCCCAACGGGGCTTTGGCTTGGGTGTGTAACCCCAACAACCCCACGGGGGAAGTGCGCTCTCCTGAGGAGATGAGCAGGCTGGCTGCCAAACATCGAATGCTCATTGTCGACCAATCGTATGAGGACTATACGTTGGAGACGCTATGGCAACCCAACGAAACGGTACGGACGGACAACATCATCCTGCTTCACTCCATGACCAAGCGATACGGGGTGCCTGGCTTGCGACTGGGATTCATCACGGCCAAGGCCGACATTATCGCCCTACTGCGCGCGCAATACCGCCCCTGGGCAGTCAATGCCCTTGCCTTGGAGGCTGGGAAATGGCTCGTCAGAAACGGAAAACCGGGCATCGCTAATCTCCCTGAATACCTGCACGAGACTGAGCGACTCCGCCAATGTCTCAGCGCCATCCGTGGCATCGAGGCCTATCCCACACAGACGAACTTCTTCCTCTGCCGCATCGAACAGGCGACAGCCCACGAACTGAAAGAATACTTAGCCTTCCATCACGGCATGCTCATCCGCGATGCATCCAACTTCGTAGGCCTCACGCCCCACCACTTCCGACTGGCAGCCCAAACCCCAGAGAAGAACGATGCCCTCCTCAATGCCATCCACCTCTTCCTATGTTCTGTAAGCGGTGGCTCTGCCATCACCCCACCCATTCAAAAAACAATGCTATGACTCTTCAACCTCTCATATCCCTCCTCGTCGGCTGGCTCCTCGACCTGCTCCTGGGCGACCCCCGATGGCTCCCCCACCCCATCGTGGGCTTTGGGAAAACCATCGCTTTTGGCGAACACTGGCTGAACAAGGGGAACCATCGGATGCTGAAAGGGGCCTTGATGGCCATTAGCCTCATCGCCCTGACCTTCCTCCTTACCTGGTTATTGCGCTTTTTACTAACGACTTACATACCGCTCACCCCTCACCTCGCACCCCTCACAACGACTGTTTTCGATGCCGTCATCGTCTTCTTTTGCCTGGCGGGAACCTCGCTCATCCGCGAAGTGCGCGCTGTCTTCCAGGCGGTCGACCGCTCGCTCGACGAGGGACGGCGGCAGGTGGCGCGCATCGTGGGGCGCGACACGGCAGAGCTCTCGCCTCAGGAGGTGCGAACGGCAGCTCTCGAAACGCTGGCTGAGAATCTCAGCGACGGGGTCATTGCCCCGCTCTTCTGGTTCGCCTTGCTCGGCACACCGGGTATGCTGGCCTATAAAATGGTGAACACGCTCGACTCAATGATTGGCTACAAGACCGACCGCTATCGGCTGTTCGGCTGCTGGGCAGCACACATCGATGATGTCGCCAACTACATCCCCGCCCGTCTGACAGCCCTGTTGATGGTATTGGTGGCGGGCAAACCTTTCCTTATTCAGTTCGTCTGGCGTAACGGAAAAAACCACGCCAGTCCCAACAGTGGCTATCCTGAGGCGGCCTTGGCAGGCATCCTCAATTGCCGCTTCGGCGGACCGCACTTCTATTTCGGACAACTTTTCCCAAAGCCGTATATCGGGGAGAACGAACGGCCTCTGACAACACGCGACATGAAGACGGCTGTCCGTGTGAACCGAGCAGCCGAAGTCATCATGGTGCTGCTCGTCGCCTGCCGCTATCTGATATGAATCTATTTAAAACCAAAACCATAGACATGAGAAAAGCATTCTTTTTCTTTATCGCAAGCTTGATGATCGCCGCCTGCTCTCCCAGCGGCAATAAACGCAGTCATGCTGTAACGGGAAGCGACGCCAACGACTCGCTGACCGCCATTCAAGTGAAATATGCCACAGGATTCTCCGTGCGCGACTCGGCGGGCATACGACTGGTCGATGTGGGCAAACGCGACCACTTCGCATTGGTGCCCGTCCGTCCTGCCGTCGGTTCTACTGCACGCGTCGGTTCTGCCGACGCGACTGCCATCCCCGACGGTTATACTGCGGTACGTGTTCCCATCCAGGGCACCATCTGCATGACGGCACTCCAACTCTCCAACTTCACCATCCTCAATGCCCTCGACTTCGTGAAGGGCATCACGGGCACGAAAAATCTCTTCAACAACGATATTCGACAACGGGTCAACGACGGACGCATCGTGAAGATTGGCATGGAGGGGGAGTTCGACACGGAGCTCATCCTCGCCGCCAATCCCGACGTCATCTTCATCTCGCCCTTCAAGCGAGGCGGCTACGATGCCATCAAGGAGACGGGCATCACACTCGTGCCACACTTGGGCTACAAGGAACTCGATCCCTTGGGCCAGGCGGAGTGGATCAAGTTCGTCGCCATGTTCATCGGAAAGGAAAAGGAGGCCAACGAGATCTTTGCCGGCATCGAGAGCCGTTACAACAGCCTGAAAGCGAAGGCGCAGCAGGTAGCAAAACGACCCACCGTCTTCAGCGGCGAAATGCACTACGGCACGTGGCACGCTGTGGGCGGGAAGAACTACCTGGCGCAGATTTTCCGCGACGCAGGTGCCGACTATATCCTCAACGACGAGGAAACGGCGGGCGAGAACCTGGAGTTCGAGAAAATGTACGCCCTCGCCGCCAACGCCGACTACTGGCGCATTCTCAACAGCTTCCCAGGCGAATTCTCCTACGAGGCGCTCAAAGCCAGTGAGCCGCGCAATGCGCTGTTCAAGGCTTTCAAGGAGCGAAAGGTCATCTATTGCAACATGAAACAGACGCCCTACTACGAAACAACGCCCGTACAGCCCGACGTCCTGCTCAAAGACCTTGTCGCCATCTTCCATCCTGAACTGGTGGAGGCAGACTATCAGCCCACCTACTATCGGCTCTTGCAACGCGAAAGGTAAACTCACCCCTCACCTCTCACCCCCAAAACATGAAAGTAACAATAAAACTTGTGCTCCTTCTGGTGGCCATCCTCCTGCTCTTGGTGGCCAACCTCTTCATCGGGACTGTGAAAATCCCCGTCGCCGACATCCTGCGCATCCTGCTCTCCGCTTTTGATTCCTCCACCCTCCCTAAGCTACCCTCTCCCCTTGGAGAGGGGCTGGGGGTGAGGCTCGAAATCTGGCGCAACATCGTGCTGAGCAGCCGCCTCCCGCAAGCACTCACCGCCATCATGGCTGGGGCAGGACTCGCCGTCAGCGGACTCCAGATGCAGACGGTCTTCCGCAACCCGTTGGCAGGACCGTCGGTCTTGGGCATCTCCAATGGCTCCGCCCTCGGCGTCGCCTTCGTCGTGTTGCTCTCCGGACAGTTGGGCGGCGTGGCCCTCTCACGCCTGGGCTACCTTGGCGATGCCGCCATGAGTGTGGCTGCCATCGTGGGGGCACTGGCCGTGATGATGCTGATTCTGTGGGTTTCCCAAAAAGTGAAGGGAAACGTTACATTGTTGATAATCGGTGTGATGATCGGCTATCTGGCCAACGCCATCATCGGGGTACTGAAATTCCTGTCGCCAGAAGAAGACGTGAAAGCTTTCGTCGTTTGGGGGCTGGGGTCTTTCTCGCGGGTGTCGGGTGACGAGATGGTGCTGTTCGTTGTACTGATGTGCATCCTCCTGCCGCTGGCCTGCCTGCTGGTGAAACCCATGAACCTGCTGCTCTTGGGCGATAGCTATGCCGCCAACCTCGGACTCAACATCCGCCGCAGCCGCATGCTGGTCATCGTTTCATCGGGCGTCCTCGTGGCCATCGTCACCGCCTACTGCGGGCCCATCATGTTCATCGGACTCGCCGTGCCTCATCTCGCACGCGCACTCTTCCGCACCAGCGACCATCGCATCCTCATGCCCGCCACCATGCTCTGTGGAGCGGCACTCGCTCTCACCTGCAATCTCATCGCACGCATGCCGGGATTCGAGGGGGCACTGCCCGTCAACTCGGTCACCGCTCTGGTCGGGGCACCCGTCATCGCCATGGTCCTCTTTCGCCGGCGCAAAGACGGGATAGGTGAATGAGCCTCTCACCTCTCACCTCTCACCCCCTCGCGGTTAAGGAAAATATAAGTGGTGTTCAGCGCAATGTAGTTACGGCGCATGTACCAGATGCCGTCGTGCCGGCCGAAATGCCCCCACGAGTTCTTCACCTTGTAGTAGTCGTTGCCGTACTGGTCCTTCGCACGACCGTAGATCAGCATCACATGATCGTAGGTGGCGTCCCATTGGTCGAAACGCTGCTGGCGCAGCTCCTGCGTGGCAGGGGTCTCCTCCTGAGCCAGCCCTTGGCGGTCGAAGCCATTGCCGCTGACATCGCCTCCCCAACACACGTTGTAGCCGCGGTCGAGCGCTGTGTCAATAATATCCATCAACTCGTCAAGGGGCACGTTGTAACTGAGCTGCGGGCGCCATTTGTAGGGCGCCTCGATGGTGAACCATGTGTAGAAAGGATGATGCGTGAAGCTGGTGATGCTCACATAGTCGTCCCAGTTGAGCCCGAAACTGTCGGCAAACGTACGAGGCGTGAAGGTCTTCCCCTCGTACACGAACTGCTCAGGGCACTTGCCCAGATAGGCATCGAGAATAGACTGCAGACCTACTTTCCACTGTCCCGACAACTTCTTGGCCTGGTTCTTGGCCACTGCCTCGACGTAGGGGGTCAGCAGCGGAAAGAACTCGTGGAAGTTGGCCAGCGAGTCGCCGGTAAGCGATCCGGGAGCAGGCATCATCTCTTCAGGACACATACCATGCGTGCGCAGCACCCACAGCACATCGTCGGCAGAGCCTCCTTCGGAAAAGCGGCTGTCACCATGCAAACGCACGTGGTAGATGGCTTCGTCCATGTAGTTCTTGTTCGCCACAAACATCTCGCAAAGGTCGTATTCACGGCCGGTCTTCCGCAGGATCTCCCCTTCGAAGAATCCCAAAGTGGCATAAGCCCAACAAGTACCGCTGCGGCTTTGATTCTTTACAGACGTGATGGGGTTCTCCATCACCGTGGTGAACACCAACGAGTCGGTCTTCTCTTGGCCAAAAGCTGGGGTCATACAGGTCAAGGCCAGCGATATAGCAAATGCTTTCTTCATCATATCGGATAACACGTCATTTCATCATTGTTTCATCTCACCATCAAAGCGGATATTCTCGCGTTCACGCGCCACAACATCAATCGTGGCACGACCGTTGTCGAAAATGTCGAGGGTGTAAAGATACTGGTCCTCCTCGTTTTGCGTGGCAATCTCTATCCGCGTCAGTCCCTTCTTCAGCCGTCCCTCGCGATAGCCACGGATGGGAGCCGTGAAGTTGAGCGCCTTTCCCCCACCGTATGGCACATTGTAGGCTCGTCCGAAATAAGGCAGATAGCTCACAAGCGTGTCGCCTTTCACCTCCACAGAATAACCATACGACAGCATCTTGCTCTTGCCTCGCATCGGGTGCATCATACGCACATCAATCTGGTAATGCCTGTCGGCCAATGCTGCCGCCACTTCACGGACGCGGGCAGCCTCACGTTCGGCCTTTTCGGCTGTGGTGGCACAAGCTCCTACGATGAGCAAGGCCACTAATGACGTTGTGAATAACAAAAACTTCTTCATATGATCTTGATTTCTTGGCTGCAAATATAGCGATTAATTTTCAAACGACAAAGAGACGATAGGCTTTTTGTTCATGCAAACCAACAAAAAAAGTGATTTGCGCCACATCCGATTGAGATATGGCGCAAATCACGATAAGCGATGAAATCCTATGCCCTGGGGGTCACAAAAGCCTCAAGAGCTCTCTGACAGAGCAATGGTTAATCTTTCACGAGCATCGTGCCCGTCTTGCCTTGCAGCGCCTCGCGGGCTTTCTCCAAGGAAGTGATCAAGGCGCGCCCGCCGTCGGTATTCTCGACGAACGAGATGCACGACTCCACCTTGGGCAGCATCGAGCCGGGAGCAAAGTGCCCCTGGCGGATATACTCGCGGGCCTGTGGGATGGTCATGCGGCTCAGGTCGAACTGGTTTGGCTTGTTGAAGTTGATCGACACCTTGTCGACGGCTGTGAGGATGACCAGCATGTCGGCCTTCAGGTCGAGCGCCAGCTTGGCCGAAGCTCGGTCCTTGTCGATGACAGCTGCCACTCCCTCGTAGTCGCCAGGACCTTTCTCCATGACGGGGATGCCGCCACCGCCCACGGTGATGACAATGTTGTGGGCACTCAGGAGCTGTTCGACAACGGGAAGCTCTACAATCTTCACGGGTATGGGTGAAGGCACCACACGACGATAGCCTCGGCCGGCATCCTCAACGAAGGTGTAGCCCGTCTCCTTGGCCATGCGTTCGGCATCTTCCTTGAAGTAGAACATGCCCACGGGCTTGGTGGGTTTCTCGAAGGCAGGGTCGTTGGGGTCGACGACGACCTGTGTCACGACGGCGGCACAGGGCACGTCCATCTTGCGACGTGCCAGTTCGCGCTGCACAGCCTGCTGCAGGTGGTAGCCGATGTAGCCCTGAGTCATGGCTCCGCATTCGGGGAAGGGCATCAAAGGCGTGCCGCTGCCGTTGTTGGCAGAGTATTCGAAGGCCAGGTTCACCATGCCCACCTGGGGACCGTTGCCGTGACCGATAACTACATCGTAGCCTTCCTCCACCAAGTCGACGATGGTAGAGGCTGTGTTCTTCACGAGCTCTAACTGCTCTTGCGGTTTCTTGCCCAGGGCATTGCCGCCTAAAGCGATTACTAAGCGCTTTCTCATGATTGTAATGATAAGGGGGTGAGTAGTGAGAGGGGAGAGGTAAGAAGAAAGAGGTGAGGGTGAGGGGTGAGAGAATAGCCCTTGATTCGTGCAACACTGACACGAAGCTTATCTCTCACCTCTCACCCCTGACTTCCTACCACTGATTGTTATTTCAGTGTAGCGTACATCACGGCCTTGATGGTGTGCATACGGTTCTCTGCCTCATCGAACACCTTCGACTGCTTCGAGCGGAACACCTTGTCGGTGACTTCCATCTCGGGCAGGCCGAACTTGTCGTAAATGTCCTTACCAATGGTGGTCTCCAGATCGTGGAAGGAGGGCAGACAGTGCAGGAAGATGGCGGTCGGCTTGGCGTTGGCCATCACGGCGTCGTTCACCTGATAGGGGCTGAGCAGCTTGATGCGCTGTTCCCAGAGCTCGGGAGCCTCACCCATCGACACCCAGATGTCGGTATAGATGACGTCGGCGTCCTTCGTTCCTTCCTTCACATCGTCGGTCAGTGTGATGGTGCAGCCGTTCTCCTTGGCAATCTCACGGCAGGTGGCCACGAGTTTCTCGTCGGGCATGTTCTCCTTCGGGCCGCAAGCCACGAAGTTGATGCCGAGCTTGGCCGAAACGACCATGAGCGAGTTGGCCACATTGTTGCGGGCATCGCCCATGAAGACCATCTTCAGGCCTTTATAGTAACCGAAGTTCTCCTCGATGGTGAGCACGTCGGCAAGCATCTGTGTGGGATGGAAGTCGGTGGTCAGACCATTCCACACGGGAACGCCTGCATAGCGGGCGAGGTCTTCCACAATCTGCTGGTCGAAACCGCGATACTCGATGCCGTCGAACATGCGTCCGAGCACCTTGGCGGTGTCTTCGAGCGACTCTTTCTTACCCATCTGCGATGAACCTGGATCGAGATAGGTCACACCCATACCGAGGTCGTTGCCGGCCACTTCGAATGAGCAGCGTGTGCGGGTAGATGTTTTCTCAAACAACAGCACAATGTTCTTACCCGTCAGGTACTTGTGCGGTGTGTTGGTACGCTTAAGGTTTTTGAAATATTTTGAAAGCTGAAGCAGATACTGAATCTCTTCAGTGGGGAAGTCGAGC
>JAEEGF010914566.1_pt1 | contig 11595 bp, 10 predicted proteins | sample 9134171 | NCBI WGS metagenome assembly JAEEGF01 (sample SAMN16246542, study PRJNA631951) | gut metagenome | biome: gut microbiome; feature: rumen; material: AP-attached | host: Bos | place: Iran: Karaj | collected 2018-10 | reverse complement strand
GATGTGTGCTGTATTCAACAAAATGATACACAAGGCGGCAAGAGATTTTAAAAATATCAGGATTGAACACCACAGTCTTCCGCTTGATTTAGAGTGCAACAAACATTTGCAGCAACCCTTCCATAACGGTTCATGTGTTGCTGCACGATACGCAGAAGCAGCACATATTCAGGGTAAATTCTGGGAAGTTAACAGTTTGTTCTTTGACGAAAAACCTGATACAGAAGAAAAAATTATAGAAGTTATTGAAAAAGCAAATTTCGGAATTGATATGGACAAACTAAAAGAAGATGCCAACAGCAAAGAGGTTGAAGCGGTTATTCAAAAAGATATAGATTATGCAGCTGAAAATATGAATCTTGGTACACCTATTATAAAGGTGGGAGAAGATTTTGAAATGGGAATCCCGCACGACGGATACCCGGGTTTAAAAAGATGGATTATCCAATATGGCGGGAAGAAAAAAGGTTTATTTTAATATATAATTAAAACTGTTATGACAGAACGTAAAAAAATACTTTTGCATGCCTGCTGCGGGATATGTTCATCATATCCAATATCTTATTTGCAAGATCTTGGGTATGAGGTTGTTGTGTATTTTTATAACCCAAATATTTATCCCGAAGAAGAATACCAAAAAAGACTCGACGCCGAAAAAACACTATGCACACATTTTAACTGCGAATTAATTATCGGAGAATATGAGCCCGAGGTTTATTATGAATTTGTAAAAGGTCTTGAAAACGAACCTGAAAAAGGGAAACGCTGTGACAAGTGTTTTGAATTACGTTTTGAAAATACCGCAAGACTTGCAAAAAAACTCGGTATAAATACATTTACCACCTCAATGATTATCAGTCCTCACAAGAACTATGAAAAATTAACTCAAATAGGGGAGCAAATTGCACACAAATATGAGTTAGAATATCTAAGTACAAACTTCAGAAAAAATGACGGCTTTTTAAAAACAAACGAAATCTCAAAAAGTCTGAATCTGTACAGACAAAAATATTGCGGCTGCAAATTTACCCGTTAAATTTTTCCCTTTTAGCCAAATATCATCCATTTGTATTATGACGAAAAAAACATAATAACATATAATGGCATTGAAAAAGAAGATTTTTTTATTAAATAGTTATAAAAAGAGGACAGAATAATGAAGAAGAAGTTAGGCTTATTATTAGCAACATTGATGGTACTTAACACGGCATCGATAGCATCTTTTGCCATGGAAAGCCCGCTGAAAAAATACAGTCTTTACGACGATGTATTTGCAGTACCCCAACCGGCAGATGACGGAACCGGAAGAGAACGTGCGATGGGTGAATATTATGACAATTCACTCGGTAAAAAATTGCACGAAAACAGTGGTAGTCAAGCTAATCCCGAAAGTCCGGACTATGTAAGTCCCGAAATTCCGAGCTTGAAAGATTTTAAACCACAGCCAATATATGAAAAAGAGACTAACAGAAACGAAACCCTCAGAGAATCTTCAAGAAATGTATATTCTGATCCGACAACAACACCTTCATGGATGGAAGGTCCTATATTCTATGCAGAACCAACCCTGGAAAGCATTATTGCAAAATACAGAAAGAGCGATTTTGCAGGATGTTTACAGGAATGCGAAGCATACGTAAGAAAATATCCTTATGACACTCTCGGATTCTACTATCTTGCTATGGCATACACAAAATGCAGCAAGAAAGACGAAGCAATCAGAGCATATGAAAAAGTTATTTCATTACATGACAATCCGATGATTGTAAAATATGCAACTAACGGAAGAAACTGTATTATGGATAACGACGAAGAGGAATGTTTCCCAAACGTAAACGAACCGGAATTGATATATCCATACGCTCATTTGGCTGATTATACATTCCAGCCGGTTGATCCGCAAAAACTTATTGACAGAAATCTTGCACAGTTAAGATTGAGAATGTCTCCGGTTGATGAAAACGGTAATCCTGTAGAAGAAACCAATAACGCTGAAGGTGAAAATGTTATTTCACTGCCGTTCGGAAAACAAGATGCAAACCTTGATGCTTTCATAAACGCTCCGTACGGAAACGGTTTGTCACCGGAAGTAAACCAACAGTATCAACAACTTCAGTTGAAGAAACTTCAGCAAACCATAAATATGGGTGAAGAAATTACAGATCCGACACAAAAACAAAGAGAATTGAATGATATTAAGAGATTTGATAATCATAAAACAGATTCTGAAACAATAAAATTAGCTTATGAACCATCAGCAATTGATTTCAAAAGCATTGAAAAAGATCCTGAATTCATAAAACAAAAACAGGAGCTTGATGAATTAAATATGCTTCTTGGTAATGACAGGAAAAATGACAGCAGCGACATAACAAACCTGTTGCCTTATATGACTGAAGGAGAACAAAAGGTTTCTCCCGAGATAATCAGAGATATGATGATGCAGTCAATGATGGAGTCAATAAGCATATAATTTAAATAAGAAGAAGGTATAAGACAAAGAAGATAAGCCGTTGGTGATATTTAATATCTGATAATAGCTTATCTTCTTTTATTAGCAACAGAAAGCAGCAAGGTATGACGAGTGAATATGAAAAGAAAAAGAAAGATTTTTTATCCGGCAGGATAAAAGGTTGCAGAGCATACTTTGAAGAACATAAATACTATACCCAAGCCGCATATTGCTGTCTTATACTTGATAAACTGGATAAAGCACAAGCGTTGTTTGAACTTGCAAAGGATTATGACCCCAGAGCAAAGTGGGGGCTTTTACTTCTGCAATTTATTAAAGATGACATACACGCTTTCCCGACATACTTTCAGATAAGAAATTTTCTTGAAATTGACCTTGGGCTTTTGATTCTTTATTGTAAAGGGAATTATATTGATAAAATACTGAAATATACTGATTACCTGGCTTATTACAACCCTGAATGCTACAAATTCATAGGAAGAGTCTTTTGGGCCAACAACCTTATGTCTGCTTCTATGTTTTATCTGAAAAAAGCCAAGGATAAGTTTTATCACGATCCTGAACTTCATTATCTTCTTGGATACATTTATTACTACCACAACAAAAATATTAAAGAATGTCATAAGGCACTCAAAACCTGCCTCGAAATCCTGCCACAATACGCCCCCGCAATAAATCTTGCAAAACAAACAGGTATGATTTAACTTTAAAAAATTTTATGATATTCTAAGTTTATGAAAAGGAAACCAACAGTCGCAATAGTCGGAAGGCCAAATGTAGGCAAATCTACATTTGTTAATCGTTTATTGGGTTCAAGACACTCTATTGTAGACGACCTGCCCGGTGTGACACGCGACAGAATATATTTTGACGTCGAATGGCAAAACAAGCAGTTTACCGTAATTGACACAGGCGGAATTATTCCGGGTGACGAAGATGATATTATGGTTTCAATCTTTGATCAGGCAAAATTGGCCTGTGAAGAAGCCGATAAAATTATTTTCCTTGTTGACGGCAAAGACGGAATAAATCCGATAGATTACGATATTGCAAATGTTCTGCGTCAGTCAAATAAACCTGTATACCTTGCCGTAAACAAATGCGACAATCCTGATTCTTTAATGATGACAAGTGACTTTTATGCGCTTGCCTTGGGTAATCCAATCGGGATTTCGGCACTTCACGGCTCAGGCGGAGTTGGAGATTTGCTGGAAATAGTTACGGAAGATTTTGAAATTCTCGAGGAGGAAGAGGAGGATAACCGCATAAGAATAGCCATTGTGGGACGTCCTAATGCCGGTAAATCTTCTATCGTAAATTCTTTACTCAATACGGACAGAGTAATTGTTTCTGATGTTTCCGGTACTACAAGGGATAGTATTGACAGCTATATTAACTATAAAGATAAAGAATTTATTATTGTAGATACTGCAGGTATTCGTAAAAAATCAAAAGTTGATTACGGAGTGGAAAAATTTGCTGTTGACAGAGCTATCCGTTCAATCAGAGAGTGCGATGTTGCTGTTCTGGTTATTGATGCAAAGGAAGGTATCTCTGATCAGGATAAAAAGATTTCATCAATAATAACAGAATCCGGTAAAGGTTTAATTGTCGCTATCAATAAATGGGATTTGATTGAAGATAAGAAGGCAAATTCCGTCAACAAGTATGAAAAAGAGCTTTCAAATGATATTCCGTTTTTGAATTACGCACCAAAGATATTTATAAGTGCAGTGACAAAACAAAGACTTAATCAGATTTTTGAAAAAGCCGTTGAAGTTTATGAACAGTGCACAAAACGAATCTCAACAGGACTTTTAAACAAAGTTATAAACGAAGCGTACGCACTTAACCCGCCAACAAGCTTCAAAGGAAAACGGCTCAAGATTTATTATACAACTCAGGCAAAAACTCAGCCGCCTACTTTTGTTCTGTTCGTTAACAGCGAAGAGCTTGTTAAAGACAGCTACAAACGTTATATTGAGAACAAACTGCGTGAGGCCTTCGGATTCTTCGGAACCCCTATAAGAATTACCGTCAGAGAGCGCAGCGGTAAATAAAATTTATTATAAAATCTGAAACGGCAGAGTATGTATTATACTCTGCCGCTTTGAACCTCAAAAACTCAATTATTCTAATTAGTACCTTATTGAAAAATCAGGAGATGAAATATAGGCCTGAGTTCCAATCGGTCTTACATACCAGTCTGCCTTGCTGAAGATATCATAAACGTGAATATTTTTAATATCGCCATGCTCGTAATCGGCAACATATCTTCTCATAACTTTTTGGTTTCTGTCTTTATAAATCTCTTCAACAACTCTGTCGTTTACATCTCTGATAAAGTCTATATCGATGTATAAATCAGGTAATTTTTTGTTGAAATATCTGAATTTTTCTGCATTAACCTGGAATAATTGGGAAATCTCACCGTCATCATCATAGAATACGTGTTTCCCGTTTGAATAAGTATATTCCTCAATTTTTTTACCTAAAGCATTGTATTTCACATATTTGAATACATTGTCTTTGCTTACAGGTTTTTCAGCATCCTTCAAAATCAAATGCTCTGTATAAAGAGTTGTATTTGTTTCAGGATCTGTTGCTTTACAGATTTTTGATTTTCCGGCAGCTGTAAGACTGCAATCGTGGTTTGCATCTTTTTCTTTTGGTTCAATAGTGTTTGTAATCAGTCTGTTACCCAAGTATTTGCCATCTCTGACCACCAGCTCAACAACGGCATTTTCCTGTGGGTTTTCTACAAAATTCGGGGTATAGTGTACTATAAGTCTTTCATTGTATACATAGGATAAAAATATCGGGTTAATTTTCGGAATACAAAATTCCGGCGTTTTTTCCGCCAAGCCACATTCGTCAATTCCGCTTGTGTCTATATCAAATTTTATTAAATCCAGGGAATCTTCATCATTCTTAGCCAGGTATATGTACGAATATACACCGTCATTACTGAAATATTCTGACGGCCACTGGGTTGAGAACTGGACGTTGTCATTATCGGCAATCGCCTGCAAATTATTTATTGCAATAATTTGCTGTTTTCTTTCTAAGTTTTGAAAACCTCTGAAGGTCGTATTATACTTTTCCACAGCCATAGCACAGGAGCCGGCACAAAGTATCATCAGAGAAATAAATAACTTCTTATACATACATTCTCCATACTATTTGTAACTACACCAAAATTGTACCAAATTGCACAACAAAACAAATCATCTGATTGGTGTATCAATAGATAAAGAATCTGGTTTATGCACCGAAATAGTTGGTCAAACCTTCATGCAATTTTTCATTTTTGCACAACTTTTTAAGTTTTGAAATTGCGCGGTTTTCAATCTGTCTGATACGCTCTCTTGACACACCGTATCTTACACCGATTTCATCAAGAGTTTTCTTTGTACCGTCATTATCCAGACCGTAGCGCATAATCAAAACATCTCTTTCTTTTTTGCTTAATTGATTTAAAATTTTTCTTATATCTTCCAGCAAATTATCCTGGGTAACCCTTCCGTCAGGAGAAATTGTTGAATTGTCAACAATAAAATCAGAGATATTTGATGCATTTTCATCGGAAGTTGCCGGAGTATCCATACTTACGGTTGACTGAGCGGATTTTATAATTGCTGTAAGTTTCGGTACAGACAAGCCCAAACGGTATGCTATTTCCTGTTTTGAAGGAGAATGACCCAATTCTGCCGTCAAATCAATTGTTGCGCGGCGAATTTTACCTATAGAATCTATCATGTGAATTGGAAGCCGGATTATTCTTGCTTTATCAGCAATTGCACGGGTGATTGACTGCTGAATCCACCAGGTTGCATATGTTGAAAATTTATAACCCTTTTTATAGTCAAATCTGCCGACGGCTTTAATCAACCCGACGTTTCCTTCCTGAATTAAATCCAGGAATGACAGCCCGCGTCCGATATATTTTTTTGCAATACTTACAACTAAACGTAAATTAGCATTAACCAACAAATTTTTTGCAAATTCATCTTTATTTTCCTGAATTTTTTTTGCCAAATCCAATTCTTCTTCGGTTGTAAGAAGCGGAATTTTTCCAATCTGACGCAGGTATATCTTTACACTGTCATCAGAATTTATGGAAAGCAAACTTTCCTGAACCTTCGGATCTTCGACGGATTTTAATACGTCTTCCCCGTCCTCGTCGTCAGACTCTGCCTCCATCTCCTGAAGTTTTTTAAAATCAACATTCTCGTCGGAAATTTCGTCAGTTAATATACCGAATTTTTCAAACTCTTTCTTCACGTTATGCTCCATTCTATATTATATACTACAACGAAGAACGAATTTTTTGCTCATACAGTCATATTATTTATTAGATTTTAAACGTTGTCTCAGTGTTTCAAATATTATTGCAGAAAGCGCATTAGATACATTTAAGGAATTAAAACTGTTTTGCATCGGAATTTTTACCACAAAATCCGATGCCTTTATCAAAGATTTTGAAACTCCTGCGTGTTCTGCACCCATAATTATTGCAAAATTCATATCATCATATTTAACATCATAATAATTATCTTTTGCTGATGCATCTGTTGCAATTACCCACCAGTCGTTATCTTTTAATTTCTGAACAGCATTAACCAGACTGTTTACTTTTATTATCGGAATATGATTTATTGCACCGGCGCTCGTTTTTTCAACAACAGAATTTACCTGAACATTACGTCGTGAAGGAATAATTATTCCATCAACACCTGCACAAACACATGTTCTTATGATTGCGCCCAAATTGTGAACATCTTCAACTCCGTCCAATATAACAAGTGAGCGATAGTTTGTACCCCGGTTTTCTATGAAGTCTTCAAGCTCCATATATTCAATAGGAGAAATCTGTGCAATTATTCCCTGATGATTAAAGTCTTCATACGGCTGAAATTTGTCTTTCCCTACAAATTGAAATACAATTCCTTTTTCCTGTGCAAGCTCTTTTATTTTATTAATTTTAACATCTGTGTGAATATTTTTTGAAATGAGAATTTTATTGATTTCTCTTTTCCCTGAAATCAACGCCTCCATCACGGAATTTTTGCCATAAATAACTTCGTTTTCCATAACTATTTTGAGGCCTCCAGCATTGCATCTATACATTTAACCGCTTTTTTTGCAATTTCTTCATCAACATTTATTTCATTGGTTTCATTTTCCAATACGTACAAAATATCGTCCAGTGAGGTCATTTTCATATTCGGACAAACAATGTTATTTTTAACCGGGTAAAATTCCTTATCCGGATAATCTCTTCTAAGCCGGTCAACAACACCCTGCTCAGTTGCAATAATAAAGGATTTGTTACCGCTTTCTTTTGCAAATTTCATAATACCCGTTGTACTGCCCACATAATCTGCTATATCAGAAACGCTCATATGGCATTCAGGATGCGCAAGAACGAGTGCTTCAGGGTGCTCTTTTCTTGCTTTTACAATATCTTCCGGACGAATTTGCAGGTGAGTTGGGCAAAATCCGGGATATGTAATAATTTCAATATTTCCAATCTGTTTTTCAACCCATTTGCCCAAATATGTATCCGGAACAAAAAGTATTTTATCCGAATCCAAATGTTTTATTACCCGTACTGCGTTTGAACTCGTTACACACAAATCACTTTCCGATTTAACCTCAGCCGTCGAATTTACATAACAAACAACCGGCACACCGGGGTATTTTGATTTGAATTCTATAAGCTGATTATAGTCTATCATATCTGCCATACGGCATCCTGCTTCTATCTGAGGCAGCAAAACTTTTTTATCGGGGGATAAAATTTTAGCAGTTTGCGCCATAAAATAGACACCCGCAAAAACTATAATTTCAGCGCTCGTTCTTGATGCAACTTGACTTAAATATAAAGAATCCCCAACATAATCCGCAACCAAATCGACCTCTACCGGTTGATAGCAATGTGCCAGTATAACAGCGTTCCGCTCTTTTTTTAATTTATTAATTTTTTCAACCGTTTTGTTCATTAAGGGTTGCGTCCTCCATTCGGTGTAAATTTATGTTAAGCATTTTTCATTTACAAAATATATTGTATAATAAAAATAAGATTATAGTAAGAAGAGTAAAAGGTTAATTATGGCAAATTTATTTGGAATTGGTGGAGGAGCAAATATTTACCTTACTGTTTCGCAATCTTGCGGACTTGAAATGATTGAAATAGGTAAAGATGGCGGTATTAAGTCATATGCTCAGGCTCCGCTGAATTATAACGAAGCGCAAAGAGAAATTGCGGATTATGAAGAATTCAGAGCAACATTAGAAGAGGTTTTTGCAAAACGAAACGTAAATCCCGCTCAAACTAACATTCATTTGAGCTTACCTACCGTTTGGTTCGGTGCAAAAGACGGAATTCCTCTTTTGCTTGATGACAACGGAATAGGAACCATCGTTCTCGGGGAATTGGAGCAATCCTTCCTGTTCAAACGTAAAGACCAGGATCCTATACCGTTCTGGTTCGATAATCGTGTTGCAAAAAATTCTGATTCAAGAAGTATTTTCTATACTGCGGTACAATCAAGAGCCGTTACGCAGATAAAAGCTATTTTATCCGCAATGGGTGCAAATCTTGTAAGCGTCGAATGTTCACTTTTCGCATCATTAAGAGGTTTACACCAGATTGGCATTGCAACTCAGCAAATGGAAACTGATGCCGCTTGGAGTTTGATGATAGTAACAAACAGCGGATTCCAGCTTGTTGACATGCAAGGCAAGAAAATTGCCGGATATTACGAAGAACCAATACCGTTCAAAAACTATGAAGGTGAAGAAATCTACAGCGCTATTGACAACGCTGCACAAATTGCTTTCATGAGCTCGTCTTCAAGTTCTTTGGTTATTGTTTCCGAAACAGATTTGGTATCTGCTCAGGTATTATCCGAGAAAATGCAATTCGGCGGACAGGTAACCTTCGTTGAAGATAACAAATATCGTATGGAACCGTTATTGGATTCTAATTTGAATATTCTTGCAGAAGATCAGTTGAAGGTTTCTTTACATGCTATAGGTCACGTTATTCCGGCAAACAGCATCGGAATGCCTGTTGATGTAAACTTCCTGGGCGATCAAGCAAAACCTATCGAAGCAGTTGCTACAATTGAGACACCTTTTGGTGAAATAACACCTCAAAAAGCTGCTGTTATTGTTGCTATAATTGGAGCTTTGATACTGGTTCCGCTGTTTGTTGCAAATTTCTTCCTGCAACGTGCAACAGAGACAGCAGAGAAAGAACGTTCTGCATTAGACGGCAGAATAACGCAATTGGACGAAGAACTGTCAAAATACAGCAGCGGTTCATCAGGTTCAGGATTCAATCCCGTTAATGAAATTGAAAGAGTTTTAAAAGATAACAGAACAAAAATTATGGCATATGCAGCACTCGGAGAATCTATCCCGAAAAATGTATATCTGACATACTTCCTAACCGGAGATGACGGAAAAATCAATATTATTGGCTGCGCAGATGCCGTAGAAGATGTATACGTATTTTTCAAAAACCTGAAAGATTCTTTGGTTGATTCCAGCTTAAGAATAAGCAAACTTGACTTAAAAGAAGGATCTTTGGACAAGGTTGTTAATAATACATCTTCAACTATTGATGATGCACCTTATGTTTTTGAAATTACAAACATGACAGAAGATGAGCTTCAGCAGTTTGAAGAAAGCTTGTTAAGCAGAGAAGAAGGCGGCGATGATGGTGAAGAAACCTCCGCTCCTGCTACTGAAGAAGGACAACAACAACAATAAATTAAAGGATAAAAAATGGAAAACGAAAAATTAAAACAATTTTTGATACCGATACTTTTGATATTTGCCATAATTATGGGAATTATATTTATTGCTCCTAAAATTAAGGATTCTATATTAAAGTATACAGGTGTTCAATCTGAGATTAAAACCCTTCAGGCAACTGTTCAGCAAAAAGAAAATATGCTTGCTGAATACAGTACAAAAGAGCAAACAGAAAGAGCTCAGGAACAAGCCAATCAGGAAAGCGGCAAACCGTTCTACAAACCTGTTGTGGAAGGGATGGATAATGATGCAGCAATCGCCGGTGAGTTAGAAGAAATTTTACAACTTGTCAGAGCGAATAAAATTAAAATTCGTTCAATAAAAAACATTCCGTATCCTGAAGATGACAGATTTGTTCAAAATGCAAAAACACAGTACAACGTTGCAAGATTAAATATGGAAATGATTGCAAATTACGTAAACTATGACAATTTCCTGAAAGAGTTATACAAACACGAACATTTTCTCGATATTGAATCCGTAAAAATTGTTCCTTATAAAAAGAACAAAAAAATACTTCTCATAAGTTTCAATCTTAAACTGTATGCGAAGAAATAAAAATTCAAAACCCTCTCGGTATCGAGAGGGTTTTTTAATATCCAATTATTTGAACAAAGAAAAATCCAAAGAAAACACCGGGCCGGACGATTTGGCACAGGTTGTACAATATTCCGTTTCCAGAGAACATCTTTTGTTGTAATCTGCAAAAGAGCTTCCGCAACGCCCTCTAAAATCATTTGCCAAGAACGGACATGCATATACTCCGCTTGAGGATAATATACGGCTGTTTGTGCAATCAAAACAATCCGATTGTGCAACCTCAAATTCTTCGGACACTTTTTGTTTATTATGAAAAGGTGATATTTGAATAAATATTGATTCCGGATTTATTTCATAACGATTGAAAGAAGATTTGAAACCACTGTAGATTTCATCTTTTGAAAGATTATAAAAGTTCGTCAGTGAAACAACTACACTGAAACCGTATTTTAACAGATGCTTTATTGCAAACATTCCATGCCTGTATGCGCCTCTGTATCTTACATCATCGTTTTTTATCTCGTCGTAGTGATCCAGACTTATTTTAAATATTACTTCATTGGAGGATTCGCTCTCAACTTTTTTTAAAAATCTTGCCTTCTTCTCATTTATAAAAGACCCGTTTGTACAGATGCACACATCAGATCTTTTCAGGCACAACCTCAGTATAGAATTAAAATCCGGGTGAGTCATGGGTTCAGCACCGGTAAGGTATATGCATTTTATCTTTTCCTGTGTTGTATCGTACAAGCCCT
>JAEEGF010147951.1_pt1 | contig 11595 bp, 7 predicted proteins | sample 9134171 | NCBI WGS metagenome assembly JAEEGF01 (sample SAMN16246542, study PRJNA631951) | gut metagenome | biome: gut microbiome; feature: rumen; material: AP-attached | host: Bos | place: Iran: Karaj | collected 2018-10 | reverse complement strand
GAATAAGGCGATTCATTCCAAGCTGACCTGAAGCCCAGTACAGTACCGTTTGCCTGTACATCTTTAACTCCAAGTACGACGTAATCACCAATCTCCATATTAGAGAAATTGCTATTTGCTATCACCAAAGAATTATCACTTTCCCAACTATTGAAAGTGTGAGGAAGTCCTTCAGATATGCTCGACTTTCCACTAGGAATGCCATATGTGTATGTAGCCGTTACTTCCGATGATGCTTCATTGTTCTTATAGCCTGTTGCTGTAACGGTAATAGTACCTGTACCTGTCAAGTTGACTGTCGCAGCCGCATTGATTTCTGCATCTGTAACATTACCCGTTGTAGCACCACTAATGGAATAAACCACCTTATCATTTCCCTCACCTGGGGTAATCGTCGCGCTCAAGTCACCATCATAAGTGCCAGAAGCAGGAGAAATAGTTGGAACAGCAACAGAAGAGGCAGTAGTGATTGTACGGGTGATAGATTCTATCTTGATATAATTACTAGAACTTCCATCAGGAGAATAAAGATATACTGCATCATAATCTTCTGTTATATTCAATGTTAAAGTTAATTGATTATCAACGAAACCAGTGACCACGTTAGTAGTTGCAACTACCTTTAATGATTGGTGACCATCACCATCAGTTTTAAAGTCATTATTGTACCAATTATACGTATCACTATTTGTTAAATCATTGCCATTATATTCTCCTCCCTTAACAGCACAAAGCACAAATCTAGAAAGTGTAGAAGCTGGATTACCCCACTGGTTCTTCACATCATTATTTAAAACAATAACGAAAGTATGTGTATCATTGGAATTCATGGTTTCAGCCCAAACTTTTCCTCCTAATCTGGAAAACTTGGATCTATTATCTTGAAATCTAATATAACCATTTTTATGATTATTGTCTGATGGTCCCCACTGTGTTCCTTTCTCGGCTCCTTCTTCCCAAGCTGACCAGTTGGTACCACCTGTAATATCCAATGCTGTTTGTGCCATCATCCCTCCAACCATCAGGAGGAGTCCTAAAATAGTAAGTGTAAATCTTTTCTTCATAATTATTATTTTTTGTTAGTTATCTTCTTAATTGTCCGTAAGTAATCAGCAAGTTGCTGATAAAAGTTTGTTTTTATCAGGCAAAGGTACATACTTTTCAGCATATTTGCAAGAATTTAACAAAAAAACTTTACATTTTATCGAAAAAAACGCGAAATACCACATACGCTTACTGTAAAAGTATGATAAATACAGAAAATAATATCACAATATCACACCATAACTCTTTGATTATCAATATGTGTGATATTGTGATATTATTTTTGGAACAAAATTAGTTGCGCGGCAGTACTTTGCGATAGTTACCGTCGGCAGTGCGCTCAATGATAATACCTGAGTGGTGTTGCCCCTTGGTTATTCGTCGGCCTGACAGGTCGTAGAAGCTGCTGCCGTTCTCGTTCGTGTTTCTGTTCACTTCTTGGATGCCGCTGGGCTGTCCGTTAGAGAACTGCCAGGCATCTACGTAGAAGTTGTTGGCTTCCTTGACGGCAATGTAGAAGTTGTTCTTGACCCCGTGGAATTTTTCTGCATTGATTTCAAACGTCTGCTCTTCCATCTCCGACGAAGAGAATTCGATGGTGTTGATTGGTGCACCGGGACGACTGAAGCGCAGTTCTATCGTAGCAGTTCCCTTGGCGCGCAGGGTGAAACAGTTGGCGCCCGTTCCGAAATCTACCTTGCGTACGCTAATCCACGAGCCAGGCTTCATGTTAATCTGCATGTTCTCGGAAGCGTCATTACCCAGCGTGCTGATTTTTCCGTTTTTCTTGATGTTAGTGAAGTCCTCATAATCTACACCGCCACAACTGGCCATGGTCTCAGCCTGCTGCCATTCGAAGGGGTCCAAGTTCTTGATTTGCGTAACTCCTTCAAGGTTGGGTGTGACCTGATTAATTGTCTGTGTCTCCTCATCTACTGATGCCTCGTTCACGCAGATGGAACGGAAGATGCCGCAATTGTTGTCGATGACACCACCGCTTCTCCAGTTCAGCATCAACTGAGCCCCGTGGTAGAGGTGATAGTACTGACCCTGGAATTTCTGCAGGTGCGAGTGGTTGTTGTTGGTGCCCATACCGGGATGAGGCCCATAGACGCCTTTATATACCCAGGAGTTGGGATCCATAGGATTATCTGATACCATATAGCACATGGTACAGGTATTGGGCATCGGTTCGTTGATGCCGTGCTGTTGCAGGTACGCGTTCCACTCGGAGCTCGTGCGCTGTGCCCAGTTGGAGCAATAGGTATAGACGTACTTGCCGCCTATGAAGTTCAGCTCGTTGGCCTCGAAGTGGTAGGGTGCATGTATCATCACGGCCGAACCATCGACTTCGGTCATCGAGGGCTTCAGTTTCACGATACGAGCAGCATCGGGCATAATCGTACTTGGACCGAGACCGCCGAACGTAATCCAGCCTACTCCGTTGTCATCGATGACTACACCCGGGTCGAAGTTGGCGTTAGTGCCCGCTGCATTAGCACCTGCTGTGTCGTAATTAATCATCAGTTTATTGTTAGGCGAACTGAAAGGACCGATGGGCGAACTGGCCTTCAGCACCCCAACACCATGGCTGCTGTTGCAGAAGTAGAGGAAGAACTCGTCCTCGCCAGTATCAGGATTGGTGCGCCAGGTGACTGACGGTGCCCATGACACTCCATAGCCCACGTACCAGGGGTTGGAAACCCACTTTGCACAGAGCTTCTTCGTGTCAATAGTACCGTGGAAGGTCCAGTTCACCATATCGTCGGTAGAGAATACCACGATGGATTTGATGGAGCCGTAGTCGTTCTCGCCTTGATGCCCGTTCGCTACAAACTGCTGGTGGTCGTTCGAACCATAGACATACAAGCGTCCGTTATACTCCAATGCGGTGGGGTCGGCACAGAAGATGTTGGCACTGATGGGGTTGTTATATGCCTGTCCCTTATAGTCGGTGGCCAGTGTCTGTGCCTTAGATTGTGAACATACTGCCATCATGATGACAGTGAAAAAGAGGAATTTTTTCATTTTGTGTAGTTATTTATTGAGATTTTGTACGTATTTTACGGGTAGTGCCTCGCCTTTCAGCACATCGGCAAACTGCTGCGGGCGGATGGTGACAGGACCTCGCATGAATTCCGGGATGTTGTAGCACTTCATAAACTGCCGGTGGAAGTCAGGGTCGGCAGAAGGCAGCTCGAAAGGCTTTGACCACTTTCCGTTGCGGTCGATATGTGCAAAGAAGGGGCGTGTGTATTCTCCGTCGTTCCTGCGACTGCTGAATACCAGCCACCGGCCATTGCTCGACCAGGAGTGATAGCTCTCCGTGTCGGGACTGTTGACTTCGGCCAATGGGCGGGCGGCAGCCGATTCTTCATTCAAATCCATTATCCACAGGTCGGCATCACGGTGCCAGATGTGGAACACGCCATACTTGCCCATGGTGAATACCAGCCAGCGTCCGTCGGGCGATACTCTCGGCAGCGTGGCACTCATGCCCAACGCAGCAGCATCGAACACCAGTTCCCGCTCTCCAAACGTCCTCGTCTCCGGGTCGAACTGCTTCCGGTAGATGTTGTATTTCACCTCTTCTCTTCTTTTTATCACCTGTGAAGCGTGGTTTGTCGTGTCGGTGTATTCGAAGTGTGCGCTACAGTAATACAGTGACTTGCCGTCGGGTGCCCAACAGGGAAACACCTCCATCTCCGTTGTGTCATTCTCGAGGTTGGTCACTTCATTGCGCTCCACATCGTAGGCAATCAGGTCGCTTTCAGCATCAAACACCTCGATCTTGTTCGGGTTCGTTATTTGGAAGACCTGAGCCGTTTGGTTCGTCGAATAGACAATCAGCTTCAGCCAGGGATGCCAGGCGGGATACACACCTGCCGAGAGGATGGAATCGTTCTTCATGTTGATCTTCTTCATCTCTCCGTCGTAGGCAATGAGGGTACCGCCCAAGTTCTGGCGGGCGTGGAACTGCATCCTGTCAGGATTGTACTGCTGGTAGTTGTGACAGTTGATACACTGTCCGTTACCCTCCTCGCTGCACAGAATGTTGTCATAGATCACACTCTCGTCATAGTTTTCCAAGCAACGCTGGCTGATGGTGAGCTCCTCGTAGCTGACGTAGGAGGGATAGATGAGACGGTAGCTCATATAGGGGTCGATACTGTCGTTCGACACATAGATGTCAAAGGGCTTATACTTTGTCCACTGTCCATCATAGCGGGCATAGACCTCCACGCCGATGCTCTTGCCTGCAGCACGGGCCACGAGCTGCTGCCAGTCGTCCGTCGAGGGCTGGATTTTCTTGCCCTCACACACCAGCTCTTCCCCTTCGGCCGTCAACCGTGCAACCATCTGCTCCGCCTCGTGGCTCATTTCAAACGTCAGCGGTGCCATGTTCACGGGCACCGTTACCTCCTTGTAGTCGGGATAGATGTCGGGCAGTTTGTCCGATGACGTATAGTCATCTGGAACCTGCGGACCGCAGGATAAAAGTAAAAAGGTAAAAAGGTAAATATGATGTTTTATCTTTTCCATAACTTTTTATCTATTAAAGATACTTCGTGTCTTCCATCAGGAAAAACTCATAGTAATAGGTATCGCCATACAACGGATAAAGCGCCTTGCGTGCATCCTCGATGTCGCTGCCGTCGTGTTGCTCCAACATCTTCGCAAACGCGTCGAAGGTTCTCTTCATGCCCTCATCCACCTGCACCTGGAACGGTGAGTTCTCTTCCAGATAGGAAAAGAGGTAGGCCGCCTCCTTATAATAGCGCGGGACTGGTTGTCCGGGATGCTGACTCAGGTATTTCGAGAAGCGGGCCCAGAACAGCTTACTGTCCTTTGTCCACATCGCCGCCAGCAGGCATTGCTCCTGGAAGTAGGGGTCGTCGCTGTCCATGACGGCCAGGTGGTTCATCAGGTATCTCTCAGCATAGCCATGATCTGAACCGACGATGTCGGGATAATGCAGCATGTGTGTCACAGGTCCCGTTTCCTTGTCGGTACGCATCAGCTTGGGCTGTTGTTGCAGCTCCTCCAAGTGTCTAGCCCACTCGCCGTGGAACAGCGTGTGCTTCAGAATTTCGGTATGTTTGTACATGGCGTTTGTTTCCCCTGTCATCAGTCCACACCGAGCCAGGTATTTCAGGTGCTGTACCCGCCAGCCAAACTCCACACCGCCTTCGATGCACATGTGGTGACAGTCGTTCATCATGCCGTAGTTGTAATAGATCATGTCGCCGACAATCAGTGATGCCGGAGGGGCAAAGGGCGAATCAGGCTTCTTTGAGCCACCGAGATATTTGTACATCTCCGAACCCTGCCGACCTAGTCGTGACAACGCCAGGTTTCTCATCATGACGATGGCCCTTGTCGGAATGTCCTGCTGCTTGGCAGCTTCTTCCAGTACCTCTTCCCAGCGGGTCTGTTCGGCATAGTGCATCATTGTCACTTCGTGGTGGAAGTTCTCGTCCTTCATCCACATTTTCCATACGCCATACACGGTCACTGCCAGTACGCCAGTGACCACGAGCGTCTGCCACGTAATCTTTAATTTCCTGGGATTTTTCGCTTTCTGAGCCTTATTGGCCCTGTTGGGCTTATGGGTCTTTTGCGCCTGATTGGGCACATTGGCTTGATTGGTCTTGTTGTCCTGATTCCATTTGCCGATGGTCAGGATGACCAGACACACTGCCAGTAATGCGTAGGGCACATAGTATTCATTATAGGTCTCAAGAATCTTGAAGATAGGCAGTGCCGTCCACCACAGGTTCACGATGTTCGTCTGGTAATACACATATTGGTAGTAGAACAACGGCATGGCTGCTACGGTCAACAGTCCCAGTATGGTGTCAGCCAATGCCTGCCAACGGTCTTTGTCAAGTCGCCAGCACCACAACGCCATCAGCACCGTTGCTGCCAAGGCGTATGTGCCGAACAGCGGATAACCTACGATGGTGGTCAGCACCAGCAGCACACGGCGCCACATCCTGTATGCCGACAGCAGCCGGAAAACCCATAGCAATGCAATGATGACCATCACGCCGATGGTAGCATCAAAAAACCAGCCTCTCAACTTGATGGTGTATATCCAGTAACCCATCTCCACGTTGGCAGCCAACAGCATTGCTACCGGCACTACCAGCAGCGGAGCCCATTGCTGGCTGACCTTAAACGTGCGCTGCATCATCCACATGAGCAGCCCCCACAATAGGCACAGCACGGCTACGCCTAATATGGGGTAGTACAGCAGTTGGGTCAGGAAGCTGCCTATATAGCTGAGTAGTCCTCCTGGCACTACCATCAGCTGTCGGAAGAACAGGGACGTGTCAAGAAAGAGACTTTGTTCCTGAATCTTCCATAGCCAATGGTACTCATAGACCAACAGCACCACTGCCGTCAGCGCCAGTGCTGTCACCCACACCGCTGGTGTGATGTACTTTTTCATGACTAATTTATCTTTCACTTTATCACAACCTTGAGCTAAGGTTCACTCTTGCTCCCCTCTCCCATATGGAGAGGGGTTGGGGGTGAGGCTCTACTTAATCACAACCTTTTTCCCGTTGACGATGTAGATGCCACGCTGGGTGGGCAGGCTGTTCAGCTTACGTCCGTCGAGGGTGTAATAACTCCCCTCGCCTCTTGGAGAGGGGTTGGGGGTGAGGCTTCTTATGCCTGTGTCAGTATCTTCCTTCAGCGTGCAGAAAGTGAAGTAGGTGGGTTCGTCATACATGGCGGGGTGATGAACGTCCTTCAGGTATTTTCCCGTACCTACGTTCAGCATCGACCAGCCCTTGCCCTCTTCATACTCAAGCTTCCACACAGCACCGTTAGGAATGTCATAGCCTCTCTGGCCGTTCAGTCCGTTAACGAAGCAGCATTCGCCCGAAATATCCTGTGTGTTCAGATAGGCATCATTGCCATCTACCTGATAAACATCCTCAGTAGGAGTAATCACTCTGAGGGAATTGCCACCGGCGATTTTACCCACTTTGAACAGATAGGCCTCATTCGACAGGTCGAAGGCGGTCCTGAAACCAGCGCTTTCCAATTGCGGACCATCCGGGCAGTAGAACGCCTTGCGGTCGGCCTCGTTCACAATCGCAAAAGTCTTACCAGACAAGTCTGATGCCGTACCCGTCAGACGCTCGTCAATTGTGTAGTATTTGGTGTAGAGTTCAGGATGGTTCATCACGTCAAGCACCTTTGCGGCATAGCGTCTGCCGAAGATACGATAGCCTTCGGCTGAGAAGTGCCAGGGGTCAACACCATTGCCGGGGATGCCCTCAGCCGATACCACATGACCGGTAGGAATGACATCGGGAATCATGGCCACCACGTGGTTGTGCCACGAACAGCCACCGCCCTGGTCTGCATACTCCGTCTCACCGACAAAGATGGGTGCATCGTTGGCTCTGAGGCCGAGGTCATGCAGCATGTCCCTATAGATTTTCTTTACCATGCCGGGCCACAGCTCGTTGCCATTGTTCGACTCTCCCTGGTGTAGCAGGAAACCCTTGATGACACCAACCTGCTGGGCTAACTGAGCCATCTCGATGATACGTCCGTAAGGGTTGCCGCCGTAGTAGCGCTTGGCCAGCGTAGCCCACCACTCATTGGGGTTGTCGTCCAGCATCTGCGCGTACAGGTCCTTGTCAAACATCTCGATGGGGCTGCCGCCCATGGCAACGGCGATAACGCCGATCTTCTTGTCAGGGAGTTCCTGCACCATCGTACGGCCGAAATAGTCTGAAGGACCCAGTTTGCCTACAGGGCTGACGATAGGACACTCTGCCTTGTACCAGTGGCCCAAAGTGCGATGGGGGTTGTCAAAATTGCAGGTTGCCAGCATCTGGAAGCGCTCGTCAACGTTGCCCACGTCCTGAGCTTCCCATTGGGCATTTCCTTCCATGTTTGACTGTCCGAAGCAGATGTAGATATAAAAGTTAGGATCTACTTGTGCTTGAGCCTTCGTGAGGCCGGCCATCAGGCCGAGGAGCATTATAAATAACGTTTTCTTCATCATTAAGACATCTTATTTTTTAATTACTCTTTTTCCGTTTATAATAACGATGCCACGATAATCGTCACCGACGGGAACACCTGTAAGGCTATAGGCACGGCCAAGCGTAGCGTCAGCAGCGTCGCCGGTTACTGGGCGAATGGCAGTTGTCGGCGTGGGACTGGTAATCTTCAGTTCGCGGGGCTTCGAAATCTTCTCCTGATTCTCGTTATTCACAAGAATAGCCGTGATGGAATATGTACCCATCTCCGTAGGAATAAACGTAACCTCATAGGGATCCTCGGTAGCGGTGCCTACATAGAGGTTGTTGGCATAATACCTTATCTCCTTGATGGAGCTGTTACTTGCCGTGAACTTACCCTGAAGTTTGATGTGGTCACCCACGCCATATTCTTGGCTGAAGGATTTCACCATGCAAGTGCCCTGTGCCTCCTCAAAGCGGGTCAGGGTAAGGTCTCTGAAGTTGAAGCCACCCTTGTCAATCATCAACGTGAACACATGACGGCCGGCCGTCAGCTCCATCTGCAGCAATCCGTGCAGCGTCTTCCACTGGCTGGAACCACCCGTCTTGGGCACTCCCACATACTCGGTGAGGTAGTCCAGTTTGTCAAGACCGTATTCTGCCAGGTGGAAACAGCCGTTGGCATCCGTTGAGGCCACAGTGGCGTCGAACGAGTACAGACCGTCCTCGGCCACGTCAACCGTATATTCCATCCACTGGCCGTCCTTCATGGGCGTCGTCTCACTGCGCGCAGCGTTGAAGAAGTTGACCTCAGAAGCACCCTTGTCATATTCGGCAATCACCATGGTTCCAGGTATCTGTATGGGGTCTCCGTTGTAGGGCGTGTGCATGTTCTTCGATTTCTTCGCGTAGAAGCGTCCATAACGCTCGTAGGTGGTACCGTCGGTAGTAGTCACCACAGCCTTTGTGTCGTTCCAGCCCTCAACGGTCGGAACATAGTCAAAGACGAAAGGCGCCGACGTCATGGTTCCCGCCAGTTCGTTGTTGACAAAGAGTTCCACCTTCTGGATGGTCTTGGTGGCCATTGTAGCGTGAACCTTGATTTGCATGTTATCGTCCTTGATGACCTTCAGTCCCGACGGACGGATATAGACGGAAGCCTCTTTCACCGTGCCAGGGAAGGGACCTACGGCAGTCTTGGCAGCATCGGTTTGCATATACTCCTTGATCCAGGTCATGGCAGGACGCTCCGTACCGTTGCTCCTGTAAAGGCCGGAGTTGCTGACCCACGTTGCACCGAGTACATAGCCCCACAGCGTGACACCGGCACAGTAGGGCTTCTCCCACATCACCGGCAGCAGCTTCTGGTACTCAGATTTCTGCTGGGCATCGTTGGCAACGTCAATATCCAACTCGGTGATGAACATCGGCATCTTCAGCGTGTTCTGCTGCCTCTCCAAGGCGTTAGACAGGTTTGTGGCACTCATGCCAGTCACCGCGTGCGACTGGTTGCCGTAGGCATCAATAGGTGCACCGGCATCGCGAAGGGTGCGTACAAGGTCGAGGTAATTGTCTATGTCATGCTGGATAGAATTGTAGTCGTTATAAATCAGAATGGAATTCGGCCAACGCTCGTAAGCCATGTCAAATGCCTTGATGAGCCAGTCGTAGCCCGTCTTGCCGCCACCGCCTAAGGTCTCCTTCATCATGGGGTTACCCTGCTGGTGCATACCCACTGCCTCGTTCACCACGTCAATCATGGGCAGTGTCTCGTAATGCTCCTTGGCATGGTCGAACCAATTGGTGAGTGCTGCAAAGCGCTCATTGGCTGACAGCGACTCCAACCAGTTTGGATACTGGGCGCCCCATACCAGTGCATGGAACTTGTAGGTGAAGCCATGTTGTTGGGCGTAGTTAAAGGCTCTGTCGGCTCCTCCCCAGTTAAAGTTGCCTCTGCTGCCTTCTACTGATGACCATTTTGACTCATTCTCACAAGTGATTTGATTCCAGAGCGTATAATACGCTGGTATGCCGCCTCCGGCCTCCACGCTACCCCGCGTGGTAATGTTACCCAGAAACTTGTTAGGATTAGTGCTCACTTGTGCATGGGCAGCAACGCCCCAAACCAAAAGCGTACATGTCAAGACGCTTACTTTTTTCAATAATTTCATTGCAGTTTTTATTAACATAATTTGTTTCGGCTGCAAGGACGGTGCAAACCGAGTGCAGAGAGCTCGTTCTTTGCCGAGGTGCCGCCTCGTCCTCGCATTTTGCGTGCAAAGGTACAAAAGATTTTTGAATTATCTTTCGCTGGAACTCTCAAAAACTTTTTCTCATGTAACAAAAAAGCTCTGGACTTTTTCAAGCCCAGAGCCTTTATCATGTAAAGTGTTATTAATTATTTCTTATTCTTGAACTTGAGCAAAAGTTCGAGCTCTCAAAGTTCCCCTCTCTATGGGAGAGGGGTTAGGGGAGAGGCTTTACTTCTTCACGACCTTCTTGCCATTCTGGATTACAACACCCTTGTAGTCCTCAGATACGGGCTGACCAGCGAGGTTGTAGAATGTGCGGGTACCATTTGTGAAGTCGAAGACAACCTTGCTGATGCCAGCCTGCTCACCCTCGAGCATTTCGAATGCCATGCTGCTGAATGCGGTGTCAATAGTTACCTCCCACTTACCAGCAAGTGCGAGATCCAGCTTAGCGACACTAGCTGGTTCGTAGTCCATCCAGTTTTCAGGATCACTCTCGATACCACCTTCAGGAATTCCAGCAGGCTTCAGGGTGTGGCTCTTGAATGCAGCGTCGTTACCGCGAACGGTAGAAATCATCACCTGATTTACCCATTCGTCTGCACCAACAACAGCAGTGATTTCATCACCACTTCCCTCAAACTGTACAGCATTGGCCAAGTCATAGTCAAGACCAGTCTTGGTGTTACAACCAGCGATGAAGTAACCCTCATCGAGCTTCATGCTCTGCCAAGAAAGGTCATCGAAATAGAAGTCAATGGCATTCCTGTTCTCTGCATTGAGGTTGAAGGCAATTGACCAACCTCCAGCCATATCGTCAGCCATGGTCATAGTACCGTCAAATGTCTGCCACTCTGTGGTGAAGTTAATGTCACCGATGGCGTGCCAAATCAGGTAGTCAGAGGGGGTCTGGTGGTGAATCTGAGTATTTGTCTTTGCAGCCTCTGAAGCCTTATAACGGAAGTGAATCTTCAGCTGTTCGCCAGACTGCCACTCTCTGGGAGACTGAATCCAGAACTGGTTGTCCCATTGATAAGCATTAGCATCAGAACCGCCTTCAGTTGTTGCGGGCTTGCCATGAACGACGAATACGTGGCTGCCATCAACCTCTTCAATAGTTGCGGGGAATGGATCCCAACCATCATTAGCATTCATGTTGACACCCTTTTCCTTGCCCCATGCACAGATCAGGAAGTTCTGTGTCGGGTCGTTGAAGGCTACGTTAGGATTAGCCCAAGGAGTCTCAGCATTACCCATCCAGTTAGGAATAGCATCAACTGTAGATTCTACAATAACAGGCTGTCCAT
>JAEEGF010747763.1_pt1 | contig 11599 bp, 9 predicted proteins | sample 9134171 | NCBI WGS metagenome assembly JAEEGF01 (sample SAMN16246542, study PRJNA631951) | gut metagenome | biome: gut microbiome; feature: rumen; material: AP-attached | host: Bos | place: Iran: Karaj | collected 2018-10 | reverse complement strand
ATCTCCAGGATGTGCTCGTCGAAGATGCCCACGGTGTTGGGGTTGGTGAGCATGAGGCCCGCCGTGTCGGGGCCCAGGACCGCCTTCAGGGCATTGAGGTCCACGCAGCCGTCGGGAGCCGAGGGGATGTTCACCACCTGGTAGCCACACATGGCCGCCGTGGCGGGGTTGGTGCCGTGAGCGGAGTCGGGGACGATGATCTTGGTCCGGGCCTTGTCATTCCGGGAGTCGTGGTACTGCTTGATGAGCAGCACGCCGGTAAACTCGCCGTGAGCGCCGGCGGCGGGCTGGAAGGTCATGTCCGCCATGCCGGTGATCTCGCAGAGGTACTTCCTGGCGGTCTCGATGACCTCCTCGCAGCCGGCCACCGCGGCCTTGGGGGCCAGGGGGTGGACGGAGGCGAAGCCGGGCAGGGACGCCATCTCCTCGTCGATGCGGGGATTGTACTTCATGGTGCAGGACCCGAGGGGATAGAACCCGCAGTTGACGCCGTGGACGTGCTGGTTGAGCTCGGTGTAATGACGGCTCACGTCCACCTCGCTCATCTCGGGCAGCATGGGGGCCGCTTCCCGCTTCAGATCCGCGGGCAGCTCCGCCTTGGGCACGTCACAGGCAGGCAGGATGGCGCAGCGGCGACCGGGCACGCTCTTTTCAAAGATCAGCTTCATGCCAGCACCCCCTTCACGATGGCGACGACCTCATCCAGGGTCGCTTTCGATACCTTCTCTGTGGCGCACCACAGGACGCCGCCCTCGTAGGGCAGGCCCCCCAGGATGTTCTTCCTGTCCAACGCGGCCAGGATCTCGTCCGCCTTGGGCATATCCAGCAGGAACTCGTGGAAGAAGGTCCCTTCATACCGGAGCTTTACGCCAGGGAGCATGCAGAGCTCCCGGCACAGATAATGGGCCTTGGCCATGGAGGTTTCAGCCGCCTCCTTCAGGCCTTCGGGCCCCATGGCGGCCAGGTAGACCCCGGCGGTCAGGGCGCAGAGGGCCTCGTTGGAGCAGATGTTGCTGCCGGCTTTCTCCCGGCGGATGTGCTGCTCCCGGGCCTGGAGGGACAGGACGTAGGCCCGGTTCCCCTTGGCGTCCGTGGTCTCACCCACGATGCGACCGGGGAGCTTGCGCATGTGCTTGGTGGTGGTGGCCATGAAGCCCAGGTACGGGCCGCCGTAGCCAAGGGGCAGGCCCAGGGGCTGGCCTTCGCCCACGGCGATGTCCGCGCCCATGTCCCGGGGCGTCTTCATGATCCCCAGGGCGATAGGGTTCACGCCCAGGATAAAGAGGGCGCCCGCCTCATGGACGGGGGCGGCCATCCCTTCCGCGTCCTCGAAAAGGCCGTAGAAGTTGGGCTGCTGCACGTAGACGGCGGAGACCTCGGGGGTTAGCATCTCTTTGAGAGCGGCCATATCCGTCTTCCCGTCCTTCACGGGGATGACCTTAACCTCGTCATTGGTGCCGTAGCAGTAGGTGCGGACGGTGTTGATCACGTCCGGATGGGCGGCGCCGGAGATCAGGGTCAGGCGGCGCTTCCGGTCCCGGGCCATGGCGCAGGCCTCAGCCGCGGCGGTAGCCCCGTCGTAGACGGAGGCGTTGGACACGTCCATGCCCGTGAGCTCGCAGATCTCCGTCTGATACTCGAAGATGGATTGGAGCACGCCCTGGCTCATCTCGGCCTGGTAGGGCGTGTAGGCGGTCAGGAACTCCTCCTTGGCGGGGATATACTTCACGATGCTGGGGATGTAGTGATCGTAGGCCCCGGCGCCCCGCAGGATGGCGTCATAGACCTTGTTTTTACGGGCCATGGCATGGAGAGCCCGACTCACCTCCAGCTCGCTCTGGCCCTCGGGCAGATCCAGGGCATGATCGAGATACATGCTTTGGGGCACGTCCCGATAGAGCTCCCGGTAGTCCTTGAGCCCGATGGCGTTGAGCATCTCCTGCCGCTGTTCCCGGGTGGAAGGAACGTAGCTGCCCATCCCTTATGCCTCCGCGCAGAACGCTTCGTAGGCGGCGGCATCCAGCAGCTCGTCGATGGCGGTCACGTTCTCCACCTTGATGATCCAGGCGCCGTAGGGATCGTTGTTCAGATTTTCGGGGGCGTCCAGCAGCTCCTCGTTGATCTCGGCAACGGTGCCGGTCACGGGGCTGAGCAGATCGGAAACCGCCTTCACGGACTCCACGTCGCCGAAGGCCTCGCCGGCGGTCACTTCGTCGCCCACCTGGGGCAGGTTCACGAACACCAGATCGCCCAGGGCGTCCTGGGCAAAATCGGAGATGCCGACCACATAGAGGCCGTCCTCTTCCTTGACCCACTCGTGATCGCGGCTGTACTTCAAATCGGGATTGATCGTCATGATACTGTTCCTCCTAAAATGTATTCTTCGGGATAGATGGGTTGCCTGTAAAAACCTTTACTTCGCCAGCACCGGCACCACGTAGGGCGGCACGTTGTTGGCGATGTGCTTCAGGGGGATGATGGCCTTGAGGCGCTTTCCGCGGACGTCCACCTCCACCTCGCCGTTGGTCGGCACGTCGGACGCGATATAGGCGATGCCGATGGCGCGCTTGCCGGTCTCGTTGAGGAGCTTGACGTTCTCGCCTTCGCCTTCGGTCTTGAAGTAGGGAATCATGGTGCCGCTGGTGACCCAGCCGATCTGCTCCCCGTTGCGGTAGACCGCCATGCCGTGGCGCATGACGCCGCGATCCATGAGGGCGATGGGACGGACCCGCTTGGGGAGGACGGCCATGGCTTCGGGGGAATATTCCTTGGCGCGGAAGGACGCCTGAGCCGCCGCCTGGGCTTCCAGAGCCTTGCGGCCCACGAAATCGCCCTTGGCCTCATCGAAGGAGACCGCGAACCGGGCCAGGGCCAGAGCGAAGATGGGCATGGGATTGCCGTCCTCGTCGACGCCCATTTCGTCGCCGTACAGGGGCAGCATGCCTTCCATGCGTAGGGTATCGCGGGCACCGAGGCCGGCGGGCCTTGCACCCAGCTCCATCAGTCGGTTCCAGGCCCAATCGGCGTCGGCATTCTTCAAAAACAGCTCATAGCCAATGGGCTCGGCGGTGTAGCCGGTCCGGGCGATCTGGACGGTGTGACCCTCCAGATCCATGGTGGACAGGTTGTTGCGGGCGGGTTTCGTCACCTCGACGCCGCCGGCCAGGACGGAGAGCATCTCGCCGCTCTTGGGCCCCTGCACGGCGATGGAAACGGTGTCGTCAGTGATGTTTTGGATGGTGCAGTCGTAATTTTTTACGATGGGCGCGAAATAGGCCAGATCCTTGTCGGTGTTGGCCGCGTTCACCACCAGCAGGAAGCGATCCGCTTCGAACCGATAGAGATACGCGTCGTCCACCGCGCTGCCGTCCTCGGCTGGGATGATGCAATACTGGGCCTTGTTGACATCCAGCGCCAGCACGTTGCTGCTGAGGACATGCTGCAGGAAGGCCACGCGATCCGGTCCCTCGATGAGGAGACGGCCCATGTGGCTCACGTCGAACAGACTGCAGCAGGACCTGGTGTACAGGTGTTCGGCAACGATGCCCGCCGGGTACTGGATGGGCATCTCCCAGCCGCCGAAGTCCACCATGGTGGCGCCCGCCTTCACGTGGGCGTCGTAGAGTTGGGTCCGTTTGAGCTCGCTCATGAAATTCCTCCTATATTTTTATTTCGATATATCTTGTGCGCACCTGCGCGGAGAAACAAAAAAGGCGCACAACATTCCAAGGAGTGTCAGCGCCTCCGTTCTTTGCCTGAGAGATTCCCGGGGCATGACCCCCGGTTGCACCTTCGGCGTGAGGATAGACCCCCACTTTCCGGAGCTTCGTCCCGGCCCGATCCTTTTGCCTGAGAGTTTTTGCGTGTCCCCTTCGGCGTTGCCAAACGGCAATCTCTCCCGGGCCGATCATCCGAAGCCTATTCGGTTTTCTATACATCAAAGTACCATTTTGGGGTGGGATTGTCAATATTTTATAGGTATTTATTGATAGCTTCGCCGCTTTTTCTTTCCGGAAAAGGCGTCCAAAAATTGCAAAATATCCTGTCTTCTGATATAATCAATCAACGATCCCCGCCGGGGAAAGGAGGCTTGTCATGCTCACCGCGAAACGATTCAGTCTGCTGCTGGCGATCTTGGCTCTGCTGTGCCTGATACCGGGAAGCGCCAGGGCCAACGCCCCCGCGCCTGATCCCTATCAGAAGACGGTCATCCTGTCCGACACCAGCGAAGTAACGTCCATCGCCGTGTATGTGGACGGGCCGGACGGCTCCTTCTATCGGCTCAAAACCTTTGAAAGCGAACACAGGAAGGAGCAGAAGATCTACTTTATACGACCGGAGGATGCGACCCACTTCTATGTGGAAGTCACCATGGCGGACGGGACCGTCCACGCCTCCGCCCCTGTAGACGGTACCGAGCGGAATCAAAAGAATGAATACAACGTCAGGAACAACACCCTGAAGGAGAAAACGGATCTGTCGGGATGGTTGTATGTGCCGCTGATCCTGTTGAGCTTGGTGGCTGTCCTGGCGTTGCCCCTGGGGTTCACGGTGCTGGTGGAATTTCTGGTGGCCATCCCCTTCCGGCTCAAGCCCTATAAGCACGTGATACTCATCAACCTCATCACCAATTCGGTGATGAACGTGCTGCTCTATATCCTTCGTCTGAGCGGGACAGGGTTGTGGATCGTCGCCCTGCTGGAGGCGGCGGTAGTGCTGGTGGAGTACCTCTTCTACACGAAGAAGTACACCGACCATCCCAAGGGGAAGCTGCTGCTGTTCTCCCTCATTGCCAACGCTCTGAGCTGGGGTCTCTTCGAGCTGGCTCAACGTTTGGTGTTCTGATCTCGGCGCTGCTCTTTGGAAAGGGGCTGGGGACCCGCCCGCAGGGGTCCGTATCGGTCCTCACTCCGCCCAGCCCGTCATTCTGTCCATGATCTCATAGAGAGCCAGGTATTTTTCCGGCGCCATGCCCACGCTGTCTCCCAGCGTCAGAAGCGTGGCGCTGGCGTCGTCTGCGATCCATGAGGGCAAACCGGGTCCGTTGGGGTCGCCGACGGCGGCAAAATGCTTCACGTAGCTCAGGATGGCCTTCTCAAGGGCTCTGTCTCCCTCGTCAAACAGCTTCGATCCCGCCGGGATGTTCCCATAGAAATAGGGCAGCTCCCCGCTGTGCCAGCATCCCAGGCGTCCGTTGGTCTTGCAGAAATAGTATTCATAGGCCGGAATGCCGTTGGAAGCCGCCAGCCGGTTCAGACAGTAGTGGGGGTAGTTGAAGAACAACGCCCCGTAGATCTGGGCCCAGTAGCCGTCGGCCTCCGCGTCGGTTTGGGGGGAATAGAGGGCCAGCACCTCGTCCGCATACTCCTTGAAGCATTCCCGGATCTTCCCCTCATAGTTTTTCAAATTCCCGCGGCTGAACATGATGAACGGTCCGCTCTCCTCCGCGTTATAGCCGTGAAGGATGGCCTCCTCGTTGTGGATGCCCTTGCGATAGGATTCGTAGGGCGTCTCTGTGAGGGCGTATCCATCCACGGTCATATGGTGCTGGGTAAACGCCTCGTTCACCAGCCTCTTGGCGGGCAGCGCCCGCAGCTGGGCCGGGGTCTGGACGCCGTATCGGGCCTTCAGCTCCTGTCCGGATGCCAGCGCGTCCTCCATGCTGCGGAAGGAGTGTGGGGGCTCCACACAGGCCACGGTGGAGCTTTCCAGGATCGCCCGCCGGAACAGCCCTTTGGCCAGGGGCGAGGTGCAGATGGCGCTGACGCTGGCGGCGCCGGCGCTCTCTCCGGCCACCGTCACGTTGCCGGGGTCCCCTCCAAAGGCAGCGATGTTCTTTTGTACCCATTCCAACGCCTTGATCTGGTCCAGGAGGCCATAGTTGCCCGTGGTTCCGTGCGCTGATTCCGCGGCCAACCCCTCGTCGGCCAGATACCCGAAGACCCCCAGCCTATAGCCCAGGTTCACCACCACCACGCCTTCGCGGGCTAACCCTGTGCCGGCGTAATCCGCGTACCAGGGCTGACCTGTTTGCAGGGTGCCGCCGTGGATGTAGACGATCACCGGCAGGCCGCTGACCTCGCCGGCGGGCTTCCAAACATTCACATAGAGGCCGTCTTCACTGACCGGCGGCACATAGTTGTCAGTCAGAGATATCGTGTAATCATGGAAGCCGATGATCCGGGCAAGGCTGTCGTAGATGGGCAGATGGGTGGGCTGCATGCACATGGGCGCGAAATGATCCGCGTCCAGCACCTCCGTCCAGGGCAGGGGGTCCTGAGGCTCCTTCCAGCGAAGCCCGCCCACAGGCGGCTGAGCGTAGGGGATGCCCGCAAAGAGCTCCACAGCCCCGTCCGCGATCAACACGCCCCGCACCTGCCCCTGTTCCAAGGGCACCGGTTCCGTGTACAGGGGCGTTTTGCCGTCGTAGGCAGGCACGGCCCGGGTGGGAGGCCAGGTCAGAAACAGGATGAGGACAAAGGCAGCCATATACCCCAGGTATCCCAGAAGTTTCAAATACCATCTGCTTCCCTGCAGCACCTTCAAAAACAGCGCCGTGAAGGACACCGTAGCGGCGATCAACAGGCCGAACCCCAACAGGGTGTTCTTGTTCAACTCCAGCACCGCCGCCATCACCAAAAACAGCAGACCCGTCCAGATCCCAAAGCCGATCATGTTTTATCCTCGCTTCTGTATGATTTGGTTCATCCTCTGAGCGGAGCAGGAAAATCCTGCCGTTCAGGACCTCGTTGCCACAGGGATCAGCGATCCTATCCCCTGTTTTTCAGAGAGAGGATGACGCTTTCAAACCCGTTGGCCCGCAGCAGCGCGGCGACGGTTTCCGCACGGGCGAAAAGAGAGCCGTCGTCGGCCTGATTCAGCACGTAGAGGGGGTCATAGCGGCCATAGCCTTGGATGAGCAGGGCGGCCATGCCGGCTTCCGTCAAGGGGCTGTCGGCCAGGACCCCCTTGGAAAGGGCCAGGCCCGCCCGGTGGCAGACCTCAGGGAGGGGCCGGTCCAGGGCCGTGAGCCCCGAAAGGACCATCACCCGGTCCGTGTACTGGGGGATCACCGGCTCCCACACCGCCGGATACTTCACCGGATGGCAGGCGGCGCCGTCGGCCTCCACCACGATCCGGTCTGCGGCCTGCCGCAGGATGGCCCACATCTCGTCCGAGGGGCCTTTCAGCTTCCGCCCCGCCGGACGCCCGGCCACGGGGAGGAACCCCGCCCGCCAGATGGACGACAGGTCCTTTTCGTCGGGTCGGTCCCACAGGGCGCAGCCCTCAGGCAGCTCCGCCTGGATATGGGTGGAGGTGGTCAACGCCACCTTCTCCTTTTTTATCGCCCACTCCCGGCCCAGGGCGTACAGGAGCGATGTCTTGCCCCCCGCCCCGCACAGAGCGACGAGGCGGGCGTTTTGGAGCGATAGTTGTTCGATCAGCGGCATGGAAGCTCCTTTATCGTTTCGCTTAGAATCCAGCATCGATCAACACATCGATCTCGGCAGGAAGGGAGACCTTTGTGACCAGCGATTCCGGGAGGATCACAGTGCAACCCCATTCCAGCAGCGCCTGTTTGATCTCCTCCGTCAGAGTAAAGCTGTACACGCACCATCCCCCAAGGTTACCCTCTATGGATAAGTGATCGTATCTTTTGCGATACTTAACGAAATCCCCTGCATGAAGCTTTTCGATCGCCTCTATAAGCTTGATGTTTTCCAGGACGTTCACAAACCACCGGTCTTTGTAGAAGATGTTCCACCTCCATAACGTTGGAGGATTACCGTAGGGATTGATGTTTTGATAGGAAATAACAGCGAAGGAATGATTCTGAATCTGTTTTGTTAGCTTTGAACCGAACCGCTTGACATAGATCGTGTTGCCTTGGATGCGATACTTTTCCGTCAGGCTGAAAACAGGATAGAGAAGCAACAAAGTACAGACGATCATTGCTGTGCCAAACAGCCAGTTTTCCGAAGCGCGTTGAGATGGATCAACGATTATTAAGTACGTTATCACAAAGATGAGCCATAGGATGAAGACGGTAATCCATAACCATCCCGGTCTAAAGGACCCAAATCGGTTGTTCCAACGCTCTTTTATCATGATTTACATCTTCGGTTGCCGCTTTTTCGCTGTATACAAAGAGAAAAAGCGGTGAAAAAAAGAAACTCGATTGGGATACTGGGAAAGATCACTCAAGCCATATATCCCAATCGAAAGTTCTTTGGGTTTGCACCCTTTCTTTCAAGAAAGAGCGCGTGTTTTCAATACGTACCTATTACTTTACGATGTCGTCGTCGGTGAAGGGATCGCCGCACTCGGGGCAGAACTTGGGCGGATTGGCGGGATCGGCGGGCTCCCAGCCGCACTTGTCGCACTTGTAAAGAGGCGCGTCGGCGGGCTTCTTCTCGCCGCACTCCTGGCAGAACTTGCCCTTGTTCACAGTGCCGCACTTGGGACAGGTCCAGCCCTTGGGCTCCTCGGGCTTCTTTTCGCCGCATTCCGCGCAGAACTTGCCGGTGTTGCCGGTCTTGCCGCACTTGGGGCAGGTCCAGCCGGCAGGCGCCGCGGAGGCCGCAGGCTGGGTGGGAGGTTGATACATATGCAGGCCGCCGAAGCCGCCACCCTGGCCGCCGGTCAGATTGTTGGCCATGTTGCCGGCCATGTTCATGCCCATGAAGCCCATCATGGCGCCGTTCTCGTTGCCGGCCGCGTTTTGCATGGCCTGGCCCACCACCATGGTGCCGTAGGTGGCGGCAGCGGCGTTCTGGAGCTCCTTGATCTTCTTCTCGTCCTCGGGGTCGGCGCTGACGGAGCTGACGCCCACGGACACGATGGAGATGCCCCGAAGCTCGGCCCACTTGGGGGAGAGCACGGCGTTCATGGAATCGGCCAGCTCCGTGGTGTGGCCGGGCAGGGCGGAATAGCGGATGCCCATATCGGAGATCTTGGCGAAGGCAGGCTGCAGAGCGGTCAAAAATTCGCTCTTGAGCTGGCTGTCGATCCTATCCCGGGTATAGTCGCCGGAGACGTTGGCGGCCACGTTCTTATAGAACAGCATGGGGTCGGTCAGCTTGTAGGAGTACTCGCCGAAGCAGCGGATGCCGATCTCGGTGTCCAGGTTGATGTTGGGATAGTAGACCCTAAATCCCACGGGGTTGGCGGTGCCGTACTTGTTGCCGATGATCTCCTTGATGTTGAAGTAGTAGATCCGCTGATCCTTGGCGGTGTCGCCGCCCATGGTGAACCGCTTCTTCAGCACCTCCCAGGTCTTCTTCAGGTTCTCGCCCAAAGAGCCGTAAAAAATGGAGGGTTCGCTGGACTTGTCCCAGATGAACTCGCCGGGCTGAGCCGTGAACTCCACGATGCCGCCCTGGTCCACGATCATCATGCACTGTCCGTCGTTGACGGCGATGATGGACCCGTTGGAGATGATGTTGTCGCTGCCCTTGGTGTTGCTGCTCTTGCCGCTGACACGCTTGACGCCCTTGCGCATAAGCACATTCTCAGGCAGGGACTCGCAGTAGAAATACTCCCGCCACTGGTCGGCGAGGACCGTGGTCAACGTTGCGCCGAGTGCTTGAATGAGACCCATAGTTTTCTTTTGCTCCTTTTCTCTATGATGATGTTGTTATGATTGAACCGTCCGCTGGGCGATGCCCTTGACGGCGTAGATGGTCCAGTCGTGGTCCTGGAAGGTGATGACGGAGTCGCAGTAGGGGCACCTTGCGCTTTCGTTCACGGAAAGAGGTGCGCCGCAGTTGGGGCAATGGCGCTCTGTGACCGCTTCCTGCTTTTCGGTGATCGTGCCCGTGGGTCGGCTCAGATCCCACTCGTAGGTCATGAACTTCTCGGCGGTTTTGCTGCCGGAGACCACCGCGCCCGTATCCTCCGCCACGGTGTAATCCGTGATCCGGGTCTTGAGCTCCGCCACCAGGTGGTCGTCGCCACCCTCCTGGAAGTAGCCTCGCAGGTTCACATCCAGCACGGCGATCCGCTCCACCACGTTGATCTGTCGGGCTTGGATCAGGGCTTTGACCTGTCGGTCGAACTGCTGGTACAGGGCGTCGGTGAAGTAAGGCCGGAGGGACTCGATGTTCCTGGCGGTGCAGCCGTTCTGCATCTGGACGTAGACGTTGGAGAGCTTCTCCCGCAGGTCGGAAGCGGAGAAGTTGGGATCCAGGGATTCGTATTCACGCATGGGCGTGAGCTTGCTGTCCGGGGTCCGCTGGGCGCCTGCCGCGACGCCTGCGTGTGGCGCAGCGTGGGCGGATTGACCCCTGATCCTGCGCAGATACAGCAGGATGAAGACGAACAGGATCGCCCATACGATGAATCCGAAATAGCCGCCGCCGGAGGTGCCGTCCCCATCGCTGAATACACCGAAGGGGAAGAAGAAGACGCCGTTGTCGCTGTCGCTGCTGCTCCAGGTGGAACCGCCGCCCCAGTCGGAACCGCTGCTCCAGTCGGAACCGCCCCAGCTGGAACCGCCGGAATCACCGCCGCCGTAATCGCCGCCGCCGGAAAATCCGCCCAGATCCGCGCCGACTTTTCGGAACATCCGGGGCCCCAGAAGGCACACACACAGCACCAGCGCCAGGATCAGGAGGATAAGGCCGAACCGTTTCATGCAGGCTCCTTTCCGCCGGGCCCGCTTTGCCCGGCCAGAATCATATTTCGTCTTATATATAATAGCAGATTTCTCGCCGGATAGCAACCTTTTTTAGGGGACCTGCGGCTCGTCGGGCACGGCAAAGTAAAGGATGTCGGAGATGGGGCGGCCGCCGGCGGTGGGCTGGTTGTAGATGCGCCCCTGCCAGTAGATCTGGGCGGATTGGCCTCCATCCAGGTTATAGGCTTTGGTGCACCCCAGATCGTAGGCAAGCCGGGCCAGTTCCGGCAGCGTCAGGCCCATGGAGTACCGGTCGCTGCGCTGACGCCCGTCCACCAGCACCACGCAGTAGTGCCCCGGTTCATAGTAACCCAGCATGCAGCGGGGGTTAGGTTTGCTCGCGCTGCTGTAGTTACGGGGCATGTTGGTCCGGGGCTGGCCGTCCGCCGTGATCAGAGAGGGACCGAAGGTCCAACCCTGCCATGCGCCGGCGTCCAACAGGGCCTGGGGGTCCAGCTCTTCGGGGGCGTAGAAAGCCATGGTCCCGTCCCGGAACAGGACGCAGGATTCATAGACCGTGGACACCTTTGGCATACAGAGGACCCCGTTGCGGATGACCAGGGCGCTGCGGGAACCCCGGATGTTGTGGGCATAGTAGTCCCCGGAGGCGGCGAAGAGAGCGTTGTTTTTCTTGGCCATCTGCAGCACCGATCCGGCGTCGCGGCTGGCGAAGTTTTTCCCCGCCGGGGCCGTCTTAAGGAGGGTGATATCCTGGACGTAGATGTCGGCCACATAGTAGGTGACAAAGGTGGAGAAGGTGGTGTCATCGTAAACCTTGCTGAGGAAGATGGCCAGATCGGGGCTCTGATAGGAGGTTTCGGTGACGACCACGTCCTGGGTGAACGCATCGGGATATCGGCCGCCGCAGAGACCGTCGGGGGTGGGCGTGGGTGTGGCCGTAGGGTCGGGGGTGGGGACGGG
>JAEEGF010489802.1_pt1 | contig 11600 bp, 7 predicted proteins | sample 9134171 | NCBI WGS metagenome assembly JAEEGF01 (sample SAMN16246542, study PRJNA631951) | gut metagenome | biome: gut microbiome; feature: rumen; material: AP-attached | host: Bos | place: Iran: Karaj | collected 2018-10 | reverse complement strand
GCAGCCGATCGTCTCAACGAGCGCCTCCTCGATCACGCCGTTCTTCACGTTGAGCGACAGCTTGCACGCGCCCTGCTGCGGCGCGCACCAGCCCACGCCGTGCGTGTAGCCGCTGATGTCCTTGAGTTGCTTCGCCTGCACCCACTTGCCCTCTTCGGGGATGGGGGCCGGCCCGTGGTTACACCCCTTAGCCAGGGGGCACTGGTGCTGTACCTCAGTCGAATAGACCATTGTTGACTCCGTTTGTTTGTGGAAAGTTCCGCGCATTATACCAAATCCCCCCGCCGGATTCAACGCGCATTCCCCCAAACGCGCAAATGTGCTATACTTGACGCGACATTTCAAGGAGACAAAAGCAATGGACATTGTCGAGACGCTGAAGAAGGCCGGTATCATCCCGGTGATCGTGATCGAGGATGCCGCGAAGGCGGTGCCGCTGGCGCGCGCGCTTGTGAAGGGCGGACTGCCCGTGCTGGAGGTGACGTTCCGCACGGCCGCCGCCGCAGAGTCGATCGCCGCCATCAAGGCGGAAGTTCCGGAGGCCGTCGTCGGCGCGGGAACGCTGCTCACGCCGGAAATGGTGAAGGCGGCAGTCGCTGCCGGAGCGGCGTTCGGCGTCGCGCCCGGTTTCGATCCCGTGGTCGTGGCGGCGGCGAAGGAGGCGGGCCTTCCCTTCGTCCCGGGCATCGCCACTGCGAGCGAACTCTCACAGGCGCTCACGGCCGGCGCGAAGATGGTCAAGTTCTTCCCGGCAGAGGCGGCAGGCGGCGTGAAGATGATCAAGAACCTCCTTGGCGCGTTCCGCTTCACCGGCGTCACGTTCATGCCCACGGGCGGCATCAACCTCTCGAACGTGTCCGACTACCTGGCCGTGCCGGAGATCGTCTGCTGCGGCGGCACCTGGATCGTTCCGAAGGACGCGATGGCGGCTGGCGATTGGGCGGCAATCGAGAAGCTCGCCGCTGACGCGGCGAGCTTGGTGAAAGGTGAAAGGTGAAGGGTGAAGGGTGAAGGGTGAAAGGTGAAGCCAACTAGCCACTAACGACTAGTGACTAGCGACTAACGACTAGCGACCAACAACTAACCACTAGCCACTAACCCCATTTATGGTATAATTCGACAAACCTTTTAAGCATAGCAGGAGAAAAACATGAAGCTTACGAACGAGCAGCTGAAGCTGGCGGCGGACACGGTCCGTTGCCTCGCGGCGGACACGGTTGAAAAGGCGAAGAGCGGACATCCCGGAGCACCGCTCGGACTGGCCGACCTGGCAGTGTCGCTGTGGCTGAAGTACCTCAACGTCGACCCGAAGGACGCAGCCTGGCCGAACCGTGACAGGATCGTATTCTCGGGCGGGCACGGTTCCGCGCTCGTCTACTCCCTGTTCCATCTCGCCGGCGTGGGCGACCTGAAGCTCGACGAGTTGAAGACGTTCCGCCAGGTCGGCTCGCGCTGCGCCGGCCACCCGGAGCGCAACGTGCTTCCCGGCGTGGAGGTCACCACCGGGCCGCTCGGCCAAGGCCTCGCGATGGCCGTGGGCATGGCTGTGGCCGAACGCATGGAGGCCGCGCGCGACAACGTGGAGGGCTTCGCCGTGGCCGACCACCGCACCTGGTGCTTCTGCGGCGACGGCGACCTGGAGGAAGGCATCTCGCACGAGGCCTGTTCGCTCGCCGGATGCCTGAAGCTCGACAAGCTAGTGGTGGTCTACGACGACAACGGCATCACCATCGAGGGCAGCACGAAGCTCGCGCTCTCCGACGACGTGAAGCTCCGCTTCGAGGGCTACGGCTGGAAGGTGCTCGCGTGCGACGGACACGACTTCGACTCCATCGACCGCGCATACCGCAAGGCGATGAAGGTTACCGGCCAGCCCGTCATCATCGTCGCCAAGACGCACATCGGCCAGGGCGCGCCCACGAAGCATGACACGGCCGACGTTCACGGCGCGCCGCTCGGCCAGGAGGAGCTGATCGGCCTGAAGCGCGCGCTCGGCTTCGATCCCGTCAAGACATTCGACGTTCCCGGCGACGTGTACGACTGGTTCGAGGACCGCGGCGCGGCATGCCACCGCATGAACCTGCGCTGGAAGAAGCTCGTCAAGGACTGGGCCGCCGCGAATCCCGAGAAGGCCGCCGCGCGCGACGCCGCGATGCGCAACTCCCTTCCCGCCGACCTCGCCTCGAAGCTCCCCGCGTTCGACCCCGCCAAGCCCGTAGCCACGCGCGCGGCCTGCGGCACCGTCATGAACGCCCTCGCGGCGGCAGTGCCGAACCTCGTGGGCGGCAGCGCCGACCTCGCGCCCTCCAACAAGACCTACCTCAAGGGCCTCGGCGACATCGCCGCCGGCTCCTTCGCGGGCCGCAACTTCCACTTCGGCATCCGCGAGCTGGCGATGACGTCCATCGTCAACGGCATCGTAGCCCACGGCGGGTTCCGCGCGTTCGGCGCGACGTTCTTCGTGTTCAGCGACTACTGCCGCCCGGCGATCCGCCTCGCGGCGCTGATGGAGATTCCATCCCTCTTCGTCTTCTCCCACGACTCGTTCTACGTGGGCGAGGACGGCCCCACCCACGAGCCGGTGGAGCAGCTCGCCGCCATGCGGGCGATGCCGAACGTGGCCGTGTTCCGCCCGGCGGACGCGAACGAGACCGGCGCAGCGTGGCTCGCGATGCTCAAGCGCTCGAACGGGCCTTCGTGCATCCTCACGACCCGCCAGAACCTGCCGATCCTCGAAGGCGTGGATCCGGAGAAGGTGGCGAAGGGCGCGTATGTCATCTGGGACAACGGGCCGCTGCCGGAGGTAATGTTCATCGCCTCGGGCTCCGAGGTGTCGATCTGCATCGAGGCCGCCAAGAAGCTGGCCGACCTCGGCCGCACGGCGCGCGTCGTCTCGATGCCCTGCCGCGAGCTCTTCGAGGCGCAGCCTCTCTCCTACCGCGAAAGCGTGATTCCCGGCACGTGCGACAAGCGCGTGATCGTGGAGGCTGGCGTGAAGTTCGGCTGGGAGCGCTACCAGATCAACGCGGCGAACACCCGCTACGTCACGCTCGATACCTTCGGCGCGTCCGGCCCCTACAAGGAACTGGCCGTCGAGTTCGGCTTCACGGCGGACAACGTGTTCGCCAAGGCCCGCGAGCTAGTCTAGTCAGATCGGCACATTCGTGCTCAAGAGCGAGTTCGAGTGCGCGTGCGTGATGGCTATCGCCAGCGCGTCCGCGGCGTCGTTCTGCGGCAACTCCTGAAGTCCGAGCAGCGTCTTCACCATCCGTTGCACCTGCTCCTTCTCCGCAAGGCCGTTGCCGCACACCGCCATCTTCACGCGGCGCGGCTCGTACTCGTAGATGGGAAGTCCGGCGTCCGCCGCCGCCGTGATGACGGCGCCGCGCGCCTCGCCCAGCACGAGCATCGTGCCGGCGTTCTTGCCGTAGATGACGCTCTCGATGGCCACCACGTCGGGCGCGTGCTGCGCGATCAGCTCCACCACGCGGGCGTGTATCGTACGCAGGCATTCCGAGAGCGGCAGCTTGGGCGCGTTGCGGATGCGCCCCGCCTCCAGCGAACGCATCCGCGACCCCTCGGTCACGAGCACGCCGTAGCCCGAAGAGCGCAGCGAGGTGTCTATTCCCAGGATGATCATGGCTAACTACTCATCAGCGCGAATTTGCTTCCTATGCAATCTTCAAGCTCAGGACAAGGAACATTTCCTAGTTCCTTCGGCTCGACTTTCTGCAATCCACCACCGTATGAGCGCCCGGCATCGCTGATTGCGGATGCAGGTATGCGGCACAAGCATTCCCACACTTTAGACCGCTTTGCGGGATTGGCGGCAAGGACTTCCGACAGAAGACCCTTCGGATAAAGCATCAGGAATGAGTTTGAGGCGATTGCCCGAGAATCGTTCAGGATGAACCTGACTGGGGCCGACTCACCACACCCCCGTCCCATATATGAACATAGAATCGGAGCCGGGGCACGTTGCTCCTGCGCATACCAGACTGGCCGAGATGCACACAGATTCCGCCGAGCAGTCGTTTCGATTCCCGTTTGCAGGTAAGCACGAACCGAAGCAGGAAGCTCTTCTAGAGAATATCCCGTACAATCAAGCAGGAAACGCCGGTCGGCATTGGTCGGTACGCCATCGGCATCTGATTCGACTCTTTCCACTTTGAGGTAACGTGGACTTGGCAGAATCGGCTTGAGAAACTTACCCGGAATCGCCTTCTCCTTCGCCTTCGTCTCCGGCAACACAAAGAAACCATTGTCACCAGTCGCGATTCCTCTTCGGATGTCGAAATAATCCCCAAGATGACATGACTGCCCCATTGCCCCTTTGTAACGCGGCGGCCATTTTTCGTGAAATGGAAGCCGACCACAATACTCTTTTCGTATCGGATGCCGAATGTCCGGGCCAAAAGTAAACTCAACGTCCTCACCGTCGGGCGGCACATTTTTGAACCATACGACGCACGAAGAAACAAGTGCGTCCGAGAACCTGACATCCGATGTGTCAAAGCAATGCACGCGCAACAGCTTGACACGCATGGACAGGAAAGCGCGTACGGTCTCCCCGTAGTTGACAGACATCCATTCCGAAGGAATCAGCCACGCGCCAATCGCACCCTCACGCATCCAAGCACGGGAAAGCAGAAGGAAATGGCAGTACATCCCCGCCAACCCAGACAGGTTCAAGCCCGTCCCCTTCAAAACGGCGGCCTTCAACATTCGCTTGACGCCAACGGAAAGCATGTGATGACGCACGTATGGCGGGTTCGCCAAGACAAGGTTGAATTCTTGCCGTGGCTCTATCTGAACGAAACTCTCCTGCCGAATCTCATCACCGAAATCTGCCCAAAGTTCAACCGCGGCCTTGTAGAAGGCCTCATCCAACTCATAGCCCACGACATGTCCAAGACGATTACCCAAGATAGCATGAGCGGCAGAAACAAAGGCCCCTGTACCCATCGATGGCTCAAGCATCCTTATCGGTGCCCTTTTGGGAAGATACCGCTTGGTCTCGGCTACAATGTCGGTCGCCAGCTCGTATGGCGTCGCGAACTGTCCCATGGCACGACGTTCAGCAAGGTCTTTTCCCTCGTCGATATTCTCCTGTAGCACCCGCCTGTACAGCTCTGTCTCTTCCAGCGTCATAGGCAAAGTTTCTCCATGTCGGAAATTCGATGTTCCCATATCCAGTCGATACCTTCAGCTGCCTCGTAGCCTAGATATCCACTATCGAAGTAACCGCATAAAAACAACAAGAACTCCACACTGTTTCCGTACGTCCGTTTCAGCTGTGTAATCTTCTGAGCTTCTTCTTTCCGGCGTTTGTTGACATTCGCAAAGTCTCCAGCCGACTTTGCCTCAATGATGATTGGCAGGGTGCCAACCTGTGCCGACTTCCGTTGGATGGCCACATCGACTGGAATATTGACAGCAGGTTCCGTGTTGTCCTCAAGCGCAACCCGAATATTCAGATGAAACGCGAACTCGCCAGGTTTCATCTCCACGTGGCTTTTCGGCGTCACCTTACGATAACCCAAGTCTCTCAGGAATTTCTCTATCGACTCCAACTGCCGTTTTTCCTGCGAGTTGCGAAGGATCGGATCTGCCAACGCGCCACAGAGGCGATCAGCAATGACAAGTGCCGCCCTCTCGCGTTGTTCCGCTGTTGGAACAGAACCTGCCACATTCAGCCACGGCAGCAAATCCGAGTCAATGAGCCGATTGATGACGCGAATTATCTTTTGCGCCGATTCGGGGGCGTTTTTCGTTGGCCAACCAGCTACCTGAGCGCCAAGTTCAAAACGCTTCACAACAGCAGGAGAGATTCCAGCTAAGCCAGCAAGCCTGTCCCGCGCCAACGGCGGACAAGTCATTTGACGTAAGATTGGCAGAATCTGGGGCACTAGCAACAACATGTCCGCATCCAGATTCATGCAGTCATTAACCAACTTGAACGTGTTGGCCACATCCTTGGCAGATCGTGTCCGTGCCGCCTTGAAAGTTTGCGGGGCAAAAGAAAGAAACCAACGGTTATAAAAATCGACAGACTCAGAGATATCCTGTTTCCACAGGTCTACCTTGTCTCGATTTACACAACCGTATTTGTTTGTAATTTGTCCCATGCCGACATTATACAAAATTCCAGCCGACACGGCAAAGCACTAACCACTAGCGACTAACCACTAGCAACTAGCCACTAAGGCCGGTAGGAATAGCCCGCTCCATGGACCGTCACGATTTTCTTGCCGTCTCTTCCCAATTTCTCGCGCAGGCGCCAGACGGACTGGTCGATCGAGCGCGTAGTGCCGGCGTACTCGCCGTCCCAGAGGAACTCGATGAGCGCCTCGCGGCTGACTGTCTCTCCGGCGCGTTCCACCAGGAACCTGAGTATCTTCACCTCGCGCGGCGCGATCGCCTGCTCGCGGCCGCGAGCGTCGATGAGGAAAAGGCGTGCGCCGTCGACGCGATGCGACCCGACCATGAACGACATGCCGAGCGTCGGTGGCGCCGCCGGAGAACTTGTGGCGATCGCTCCGGCACGACGCAGCGCCGTGCCGATGCGCGCCAGCAGCTCACGCGTGCCCACGGTCTTGTCGATGTAGTCGTCCGCCCCGCGACGCAGTCCGCGCACGCGGTCGTCCTCCGCGTTCTTTGCCGTCAGCATCAGGATCGGCACGAGCGGATCCTTTGCGCGCATCTCCGCGCAGACGGCATAGCCGTCGCGCCCCGGCATCATCACGTCGAGCAGCACGAGGTTCGGCCGCTTCTCCGCGAAGGCGGCGAGTCCCTGCGCGCCGTTCGCGGCCTGGCGAACCGCGAACCCCTCGTCCGCAAGCGTCTCCGCGAGCGCCTCGCGGAAAGGCGCGTGGTCCTCTACTATCAGTATTTCAGCCATGTGTCTCCTCCGGCAGTTCCAGCGTAAAGATGCTTCCGCCGCCAAGCCGCTCGGCCACGGTCACGTCGCCGCCCATGTCGCGCGCGAAGCAGCGCGCAAGGCTAAGGCCGATCCCCGTGCCGCCGGTCGTGCGGGTCAGGTCGTTGTCGATGCGGTAGAACCTCTCGAAGATGCGCTCGCACTGGTCAGGCGGCACGCCGTCGCCACGGTCGGACACCGTCACGCGCGCCCAGCCGTCGGCATGCGACACCTCCACGTCCACTCTCCCCTTCGCGGCGGCGTACTTCGCCGCGTTGTCCAGCAGGTTGCGGACGATCTGGCGGACGGCGTCCGCATCGGCGTTGACGCGGACGTCGCCGTCCGCGAGCGTCACCGCGAGACCGTCCTGGGCGAACCTGTCGCGCAGCGCGGAGACGGCCTCACGCACAGCGGAATTGAGGTCGAACGTACTGCGAGCATAGCGGCGCGTCCCCTTCCCCGTGCGCACGAGATCCAGCAGGTCGTCCACCTGGCGGATCACTTCGCCGTTCTCGTCGGCGATCGCCCGATAGGCGGCCTGCAGCTTCTCCGGATCCGCGATCTTGCCGTCAAGAAGCCGTTCCGCCTTCATGCGCACTACCGCGAGCGGCACCTTCAGCTCGTGCGAAAGGTTGTCGATGAACGTCGTCTTGCGCTCCGATTCCTCGCGCGCCCGCCGCGCCGCGCGCACGAGCAGCAAGCCGCCGATCAGAAGGATCACGAAAAGAAGGGCCACGATGCAGGAACCGGCGGCGAACAGGAAACGAGGGTCGCTTCCTGTCAGGTTGTCGCGCAGATCCACCTCCAGCGCAGCCACCTCGCCGCCGCCGAGACGCGCCCACGCCACGGCGATATCCAAATTGCTGGGGACGGGAGCCGTCCAGCCGCGCGGAGCCGAAAGGCTCGTCGTGCCGACGGCATGCCACCTGGCATTCGTGGGGAATGCCGCGCAAACGGCCTCCGACAATCCCTCCCTCCAGACGACCCCTTCGCCTTTCTTCCACAGGAACACGCCCTTCACGCGCTCCAGCCGGTTCGACTGGATGTCGCGCAGTCCGTAGATACGCGCCTGCTTGCCTTTAGCGTCCTTGAGCGCGCTCTGGACGTTCTGCGCGAGCGTGGACATGTACTCGCCGCGGATCTCGCGCCAGTTCCTTACGCCCTCCTGCTGGCGCCTTACCTCGCCGCACAAGAACAGGACGCCGCCTACCGCAAGCGCCACTGCCGGCAGAACGATAAAGGCAATATAGAATTTCAGGTCCCTGTCCACGGGACGCGATTATAGCAAACCGAACCGCCGACCGCCACCCGCTGTCGACGGAACGGGCATTCGGGGCATCAGATAGATGCCGATGGGGGCGGAATGGCCATCATCGTTCGTCTTGTGCAGAAATTTGCAATTGACAGAATGGGGTAGAATAATGTTAAAATGTGCATGTCTATCTTGGTAGAGGAGCATCAAGCCCATGAAAATGAAGTTTAGCGTTGTCGGAGCACTGGCGGCATGCATGATGTCGGCAGCGTATGCAGCCCCTATCGTCTACCTGAACGAGTCCGGCGTGACCAACCTTTCCGACGGCGCGGCGTGGGACGGCGGCGTGGCGCCGGGCCCGGACGACGTGGCCGTGTTCGACGGCACCATCCCGGCCTCGCTCTCGGTTACCAACGGAACCGCCTGGAGCGGCATGATCCGCACGAACATCGTCAGCGAGACGACGTTCACCGGAGGTCCGCTCACGCTCGGTGCGGACGGCATCACGTGCTTCACGACCAACAACACGTACTACCGCACCACCCTGCCGTCGGTCGTCCTTTCCGCCGCGCAAACGTGGACGATCGCGGAGAACAAGACCATCGCAGCATCCGGATCGATCACGGGCACGGGGCCGCTCACGATCACCGCGCCCTCTGCCTGGAACATGCTGTTCTACGGCGATGTCGAACCGTCCGGCGGCGTCCTCGCCCGCGGGTCGGTGTGCTTCTGGGCGATGCAAGGGTCGCGTTTCGCGCAGCCGCCCGACATGACGTATGGCACGAGGATCCTGCTCCTGGCCGACGCGACGGGCACATGGGCTTACTCCGACGTGATGGCCTCCCCGTTCGTGAACAACGTTCAGTTCTCGTTCGGCTCGAAAGACGGGGACACGGCGAACGCCGCCGCCGTCTCGCCGACCGTCACGCTCGCCGCGGGGGACGCCATCAACGGCACGGACGCGGCGAACGCCGACCGCGCCAAGCAGCAGTTCCACGTGCAGGACACGCACGTGGTGATTGACGGCGCCGACCTCACGGGCAACTCCTGGTTCCTCCTTCGCAGCGGATCCTGGACGCAGCTTTCCGGCGACGTGGGGCTCAACTACGCGGCGATCATCGGGCGCGGCACGTCGGACGGCTACAAATCCACGCAGCAGCGCCTTACGCTTTCCGGCGGCACGTTCACGGCCCGGCGCCTCTGCGTGGGCGTCGCGAACAACGACCTCCACCCGGCCGAGGTGTTCGTGACGGGAGGCGAGTACATCCCGGCGTTGCCGAACGATTCGGCGTGGACCGCCGCGATCACCGTGGGCCAGCGCGCCGCGAAGGGCGAGACGGTTTGGGACGGAAACTTGAATGCAAGCGTGACCATGAATAACGAATGGGCGAGCGGGCGATTCGAAATGACGGGCGGGACGGTGACGACGCCATCCTTGTTCTTCGGTAACTCCGCCACCGACATTAACATCTGGGACGTCAACACCGCCTCGCGCTTCGCCCTGCGCGGCGGCACGCTGCGCCTCGGCGCGAACGGCATCCGACCGGCGGCCTGCTGGAACTTCAGCTCGGGGTCGCACTACGACTGCATCCTCTCCGGCGGCACGCTCATGTTCTATGCGAGCGACGCGAACGCCACGGCGAACATCCGTCTCTCCGACCGCGACGGCGGAACCTCGTTCTGCACCTCCAACGGCGTCATCAACACGCGGTTCACTGGATCGCTCTACGGTCCGGGCGGCTTCCGCAAGATCGGCCCCAGCACGATGCGCATCACCGGCTCCAACAACTACACGGGCCGCACGGACGTGGTGGAGGGTTCGCTCTACACGGGTATCAACGCCGCAACCGGCATGGACGCCATCTGGAATGCGGACGAATTCCTCGACCTCGACGCGGGCACGCAGATCACGGGCTGGCGGAACCGCGCCAGCGCCTCCGGCAAGTCGTGGAATTTCCAGAACGCCGGCACGATCGACACGTTCAGCGGACGGGGGTACTCCCTGCCGACGATCGCCGCCACGAACATGAACGGGCATGCCGAACTCGCGTTCGACGGCACGCGCGCCATGTTCGTCACGGGCAATGCCGATCAACCCATCAGCGGCAAAAACCTATTCACGATCACCTGCGTGCTCCGCGTGGAGGAAGGCACCGTGGGCGGCGGTTCGGCAAACTGGCAGAACGCCACGGTCGTCATGGGCTGCACGATCGGCGGGGACGCTGCCGGCACCCGCTACGGCCTCGCGCTCAACGCGGACGGCTGCCTCGGCTGCGGCACAAGGAGCCTCTGGACCGAAGGCGGCACCACCATCACCACCAACGAGACGCTCTGGAGCACCACGCCCATCAACGACGGCAAGCCGCACGTGGTCGTATGGACGTGGAAGAATGGCAATCAACACCTTCTGCAGATCGACAACGAGACATGGAGATGTGCCGCCATCTCCAACGGCTGCAACACGATTCGGACGCGCTTCATCGTCGGCGTCGGCGAACAGAGTCCGGCGAACACGTTCCGCGGGACGATCGCCGACCTGCGCATGCACCCGGCCCAGTACGGCGACGGCAACCGCGTCCCCTACGCCCGCGCGCTCGGCCGCCGCTACGGCGTGGAGGGGTTCGACGCACTGCCCGGGCCGCCTGCGGCGTCCACGGAGACGGTGCCCGACGCCACGGCGACGTGGGCGGCCGAAACGCTCGCGCAGTCCGACGGACAGGCCGTCCCCGAGTGGCCGGAGAAGGACGGAAAGGGCGCGACTTCGAGTACCGTGTGGACATTCAAGTCGGAGCTGGCGAACACGATCCTCAAAGACAAGATCTCGTACGCAGGCCGGACGGAAAGCCCGGTGATCGCGCGCAGCGCGGACGGCCACAAGCTCGTTTCCTTCAACGGCACGAACGCCTGCATGGCCCTCACGGGAAGCGCGGATACGCCTGCGAGTTATGCCAGCGGACTGACGGTGGCGGCCGTGGTGCGCTTCACGGGATACGGTTCCGGCGGCGGCGCCTTCACCTCGAAGGACGAGACGACGGGTTTCCTTGGCGAATCGTACACGCCGGCCGAACGCCAGTGGCTGCTCACGCTTACCGGATCGGCGCGCGTCGGCGCGTGCATGGAGTGGAACAACAGGGCCGGAGCGCGCGCCTTGAAGAGCGCGCGCCGCTTCCTCGACGACGGCGAACTTCACGTGCTCGTGGTCTCCTACCCGCCGCACGGTTCGGAGGGGACGATGATCTTCGCCCTCGACGGCGTGACGAACGCCCTCACCTGCACGCCCACGAACGCGATCGCCAAGACGCGCATCCTGCTGGGCGGCGCGGAACAGCTCGGTCGGGCGCGGTATGCGCCCGTGGACGTGGCGGAGCTCCGTTTCTGGAAGAACGTCGCCTTCACGCCCGGGCAGATCGAGACGCTCACGCGCGAACT